>OAVS01000415.1_pt1 | contig 30016 bp, 19 predicted proteins | sample 1550601 | NCBI WGS metagenome assembly OAVS01 (sample SAMEA2580093, study PRJEB22360) | human gut metagenome | biome: human gut; feature: human-associated habitat; material: faeces | place: Denmark | collected 2008/2010
GCGACTCACCAGAACGGCCGGCGCCGCTGCGCCCGCCATTGCCGCGAGCACCCTCGCGACGCTCGCCGCCGCGGCCGCCGTGCTCTTCAAAGCGCTTGCCGCCACGGGACTCACCGCTGCGGGTGCCACGCTCACCGCGACCCTCGCCGCCGCGACGCTCGTCACGGCCACCGCGCTCGTCATTGCGACCGGAACGACGACGATCGCCCGAGCCACGCTTGCCGCCACGCGAGCCACGACCCTCGTCCTCGCGCTCAACACGGCGACGACCACCGCGGTCCTCGTCCTCGCGGCGACCGCGGTTGGAACGACCGGCCACATCGCCGTAGTCATCGCCGTTGCGCTTGCCGTCGCGACGTGCCTGCTCAAGCTTCTTCTTGCTCTTGGACTTGCCACGCTTGGTCTTCTTCTTCACCTTAAAGGCCGCAGGGTCGCGCTCGGGGTCAACCGCAGGCGGGTTGGGACCCACATGCAGGTCGCCGGCCTCGTAGATGTCGGCGGTCTTGTCCATGAGCTTCTCAATCTCGTAGAACTCGTCCACGTCCTGCTCGGTCACAAACGTAATGGCCCAGCCCAGCTCGCCGGCGCGGCCCGTACGGCCAATACGGTGGATGTAGTCGGTCGGCTCGGCCGGCACGTCAAAGTTCACGACGTAGCGCACGTCGCTAATGTCGATGCCGCGGGCAAGCACGTCGGTTGCCACCAGCACGTCAACGGTACCGTCGCGGAAGGCCGAAAGCGCGCGCTCGCGCTGGGCCTGGCTGCGGTTGCCATGAATCGCGGCGGCCTTGATGCCCTTGCGCTCCAGACGACGGCAGCAGCTGTCGGCACGGTGCTTGGTGCGCATAAAGACGATCGTGCGCTCCGGGCCTTCCTTTTTGAGGAACTCGGGCAGCAGGTTGTTCTTGGCCTCGATGGACACCGGGAACACAAACTGGTCGACGGTGTCAGCGGTCGACGTGGCCGGCGCGATCTCTACGCGAGCCGGGTCGCTCACCAGGTCGGTGATCTCGCCCACGGCCTCCTCGTCGAGGGTCGCCGAGAACAGCAGCGTCTGGCGCTCGGCCGGCGTCTCGCGCACAATGCGGCGGACGGCAGGCAAAAAGCCCATGTCGAGCATGCGATCGGCCTCGTCGAGCACCAGGACCTTGACCTCGTCCAGGTGGCAGGCGCCCTGCTCGATCAGATCGACCAGACGGCCCGGCGTTGCGACCAGGATGTCGCAGCCGTACTTGAGGGCAGCGGTCTGGGGCTTGTAGCTCACGCCGCCCACGACGGTCACGGCGACATGGCCGGTGACGTCGGCAATTTTGCTTGCGACCTCGTCGATTTGCTGGGCAAGCTCGCGCGTGGGGGTGATAACGAGCATCACGGGGCCGCGGCCGTTGCCCTCGGGCTTTTTAGCACCGCGACGGCGGTTGCGGCCACCGCGCTCGCGCACGGGCTTGGGAGGAGCGATGTGCTCCAGATTATTCATGGTCGGCAGCAAAAAGGCAGCCGTCTTGCCGGTGCCGGTCTGAGCGGCGGCAAGTAGGTCGCGACCCTCGAGCACCACGGGGATCGAGCCGGCCTGCACGGGCGTCGGCGCCGTGTAGCCCAGGTTCTCGATAGCACGGAGCATCTCGTCGGAGAGGCCCAGCTCGTCAAAGGCGGGCAGGCTCTCGGTAGCGGACTCGACGGCCTGGGCAGCATTTGCCTCGTCGGCGGCATCGAAGGCAGCCTGGGTCATGGCCTCGCGGGTCTCGTCCAGAATCTCGGCGTCGGTGACGTCGGATACAGAATTACGCATATGTTGTTGTTCCTTATCTGCACGCGCAATGGGCACGGCATGCGGCCGTGCGGGCGTGCTTGGTAGTGCGCTAATACATACAAAAACGGGCGCGCACAGAGAGGACGTTGCTCAGCACGCTGGCGATCGCTTTGGCAGCCCTATCACGCGCCGTCCAGACGCAGCAGCTCTAAGCGATGGAGCAGATTCGCCGCCGGTTAGTATACCCGTACTCCGTATGCCCCCACGTAAACCACAGATGACGAGGCGGATGAGGTGGGCCCGGTCGATTGTCTCAATCTGTAACAGCTACAGGGCAAATCTTCCTCTACGTGTTGCAGATCGAGACAAACGGTCAGCACGGTTCACAAACATCTCGATCTGCAACAGTTGCGGAGCAAAACCGGCCCCAGATGTTACAGATCGAGACAAACGTGCCGATCACCAACCCCGACAGGCAACAAAAAGGACCGGACGTCCAGCCATCACAACTGGAACGTCCGGCCCCGTCAAGCACCAACTAGGGAAGCTGAACCAACAGATCGCAGCCTCTACTCTGCGTCCGGGTCCTTAAAGTTCTTGGGATCCAAGACCATGCAGGTGTAGGTGATGTCGTGTTCGTCGTCGGGAATGGGTTCAAACCCGTTCTTGCCAAAGAAGTCGATGAGCAGATGCGCGAGCTTAATCGGATCCGCATCCTCATCGTCAAAGAGATATTCGCTCAGATCCAGGAATGTAGGCTCCTGGTGGCCCTCGCTCTCCCAGTATCCCAACAGGGCGTCGTGCACCAGGCGCGCGCCATAGCCGTTACCGCGGTAGTCGGGGTCAACATACACATGGCTCAAAAACGTCCCCAGGTACTTGTTGAGCGGGTGCTCCGTAACGGCATCCGGCAGATCGGGGTCATCTGAACCGCCCGTTACGCAAAAACCGACCAGCTCATCATCGGCAAAGACGCCCCAGAGGTAACAGTTCTCCTCGTCCTCAACATAGTCCGCCCACGCGTCATAGACCTCGTAGCCCGACTGCTCGTCCAGATCGACCATATCGTCGACGTCGTCGGGACCCAAAGCCCTTACTTCAACTTCAGCCATTGTCCTGTCCTTTCTCTCGCTTTCAGGACAACCCGAGCATACGCCGCTGTCCAGATAACCTGTTGCGCAACATCGGAAGCTGCGTCAATACCGCCGTTAACGGCGACGACGCCGCAGGGCAATGCATGCAACGACAATCGCCAGCAGCACCAAGCCCTGAAAATTGATACGGCTAATAGCGAAGCCCGAAGGAACAATAAAGCTGTCGTAGAACATGTCGAGCAGGCCGATAAACACCAAAAACGCGATGAAGATCCAGAACACGCGACTCCTTAAAATGGGAGCAAACATGTCGAGCACCGAACCGCCCGAGGAAGAGCCCTGATAGCCAATCAAATCAAACGGCTCATCCTTTTCCGCCTCGTCGACATCGCTCGAAGCGCCTGAAGACTCGGACTCCAAATCTCGACGATCCGTCCAATACCCGGGCACATGGTCGCGCTCACCAAGGTACTCACCGTTTTTGACCACCGGCTCAAACAACATGGCACTCGAAAGATCCTCGAGCTCCTCGCGAATCAACTGGTCGGTGCGAGCGTCATGAGGCTCCTCGAGCTCGCACTCAAGCTCGTACATATGCTCCATGACCCGCTCGTAATCTTCTTCGGACATATCGTCATCGTAATAGGAGTTCCTGCTCATCGTTCATCCCTCGTTCAAGAACCGAATCCCTTTTGGACAGCTCAAGTGTAGAAATCCATACCGAGCAGACGTTGCGCAACATTGCCGGGAACGAGACGGATCCGCTCTCAAAACGCCTCGGGACAAACCGTTCCGCATTGCAATTTGCGCACTCGCGGATGTTGCGCAACGTTCTCGCCCATCGGGGCGGTAGCGTTCGAGTTAGCAAAGCCACGAGCCCTAAACCCGGGATCGTGGGCTTCCACCGCATACGAAAGAAGGAACGATGGACGAGATTTTTGAGCATCTGCTTCAAGATACCGACCGAGGGATCTCGATCAACCAGATTGTCAATCGCATCGTGTTTCCCAACCACGATATCTGCATGCAGGCCAAAGCTGCCCTGGAGCGAGACTATGGCGAGTTCTGCTTTGCTGCCGTGATCCCCGATTACGAGGACTTCCAGCACATGGATCCGACCGACGCCATCAATGCCGCCCTGGAAACCTGCGGGTCCGACGGCGAAGAGGTCACCAACGTCGTATGGGGCTACAACTCGCTCCAGTACGAATACAACGGCATCCCCTCGCTGGAGGTTGCCAAGACTATCTCCAAGATGATCGGCGTTCCCGTCTACTACGAGTACACCGATGCCGATGAGATCGCCGCCGGCGCCGTGATCGCCGATGCGCAGGGCGATAGCGTCTCGTTTGCAAACGTGGTCGACAAGAGCTGCTGGGTGTATTTCCCAGAGGGGTTCGACGGTGCCACCGACACCCTGTTCCGCTGCGGCATGGGAACCATGTCCATGCCCGACGGAAGCCAAAAGTACTTTGAGGACACCACCGACCCCATCATGCGTTCGTATGCGCAGCGCGGAAACGTGTCCCTGTACTTCGACTTTCTCAAGGACCAGTTTGGCGCCCAAGAGGAGCCCCAGGCAGAGTCCGATGCCCAGGCAGAGTCCGATGCCCAGGCAGAGTCCGATGCCCAGGCATCGGACAACGTCTACATGTCCCAGGCCATGGGTGCGATGACGTTTCGCATCGTCTTTCCCAACCATGACTGCTGCGCATATATCCGCGATGATCTCGACAAGTGCTTTGGCGGGTTCTCGCTCCAGGCGATTTGCGGCACGCCCGATAGCACGTTTGACTCACCCGATGAGGTCCTGAGGACCATGGTGGGTCACGGAATCCCCGATGACGCAACCGATGTCGAATGGGGCTATAACTCCGTGCGCTATCGCGTGGCGCACTCCGTGCCCAACGCCGTCGTTCTCGAGGCATTAGCCCAACATTACAACATTCCGCTCTACACTGAGTATTTCGATGAGCTCAAGTGCGCAGCGGGTGCTGCTATAACGATTCCGGGTACCAATCGTCCAACTGTCCCCGTCCCCGAGACGCTCGGCTGTGAAGATGACACCTACTTTGACCGAGGCAGTGAACCGGAAGGCTACGTCGCGCTTCGATGCGGATACTGTCAGGCAGTCTCCGATGACGGAAAAACACGCATTTCCTTTGTCGATGACCCATCGCAGCCGGTCATGGCAGAGCTCGCGAAAGGCGAAACAGCTGGCGACTTTTTTGACTTAGTCGAGACCTTAGGAATCGATACTGACTATTATCACAGTCATCGTGAGGTCCCGGCCTCGCGTCCCGCCGCAAGTTCCAAAAAGAACACCTCGACCTCCTCGGCAGAAAAATCGAAAATCAGCCTGTGGATGAACCCCATTGCAGAAAAGCATGTCTGGAACTCCCTCGATGCCTACGGTCAAAAGCAGGGCAAGCAAAATGACATGAACATGTTCTTTTTGGAGCCGCTCTATCGCGGCGGCGATCAGATCCGAGACCCATTTGGATTTGCCACAGGCCGCAAACCTTTACCGGCTTATGCAAGCCACCAGGCGCACCGCAAGGTTATCGACGCCGCCCTTACTACCGACATAGAAGTCGGCGCGCTTGTCGCGGGGCTTCTCGGCCAAGACCTGTTGACATCCGAAGAGCTCAACGCACTGCACCGCGACATCGAGCTCAAGGCCCAGGGCATAAGCGCCATCGCCACCGGAAGAGGCGCCGCACTCGAGAGCCGTTGCGACTCGGTTTGCTACCTTATTGCAAAGCTCCGGAGCCATGACGGCGACAATAGCCAGCGCTTTATGATGTGGATGGCGGACACCGACCAAGCCGTACGCGTAAAGTTCTACGGCGAGGCGCCGGCAATCGGCGCGCCCTTTACGTGCCGCTTTAGCGTAGTGGAAAATGACGTCATTACGTACTGGATGCCCGTCGAGGGCGAGAAGGGCTTCTCTCGCTATAAGCAGATTCCCGAGGGAGGACGCATCGACGTCTCCACGGCAAAGAGTGACTCTGCCGCCATGAGCGCCCTGCGCAAGGCCAACGCGATGTTCCTTAAGACGTGCGGACTCAAGCAGACCGCACCGTCCAAAACGCGCATGACCCCGGAGCAGTCGCAACGATTTAGCGAGCTGCGAGAGAAACTGGGTCGTAAAACGGGTTATGCCCTTACGGTGCTCTTCTCGCGCTGCGTACTCTGCAGCGCCGAAGCCGACCGATTCCTCGAGCTCATGGAGCACGCCGCCGCCGCGCACGATCGCGGAGAGGTGATCGACGTCGACGATACCGAGGCCGTAGAGCACAAGGCCGTTTACATGGTTGGCCCGATCTCTACCGAGGATGGTACTTGTCAGCTCTACAACCCCAACACCGTCAACTTTGAGGACTTTAGGTTCCAGCCCAACCTGCTCGAAGACTTCCATACCGACCTGCCCCGTGTCGGCAGCTTTATCAACATTGCAACGAGCGTCGTTGAGTCGGACGTCATCGCCGCCTGGGCGGGCTACAACCCGGGCAACGCCCAGCGCTCGGCGCGCTACTAGAGAGCGATTGGCACGACCAAGCCATGTATCTGTTGCGCGGCATCGCCCCTGGACGTCGAACCGCACCGTCCGCGATGTTGCGCAACAGAATGCAACGCAGGCGGCCTAGTATGCGAAGTAACAGGCGCGCGCAGGTCAGACGCATCGAATCTGGCCTGCGCGCGCAACACAAATCATCGCAGGGAGCACACCATGGCGCGTGACACATCAAACGATCCGGTTGTTAACTTGCCGCTCGATTACAAGTTCGACGGCAACGGCAACATCATCCAAAAGGTCTTTTTTGGCGTAAATGCGGTATTCTGCCCCGTCTGGTACTGGTGGTACTTCAAAAGCAATCGTGATCCCAACTTTTGGGTCGGTGACAGCGACATGGACGGCTATGATCCCGAGGAATGCGCTACCGAGTTCCTGCACCGCATGGATAACTTTACGCCCGAGGAGAGCTGCAACCTCTTTGAAGTCGCAAAGTATTGCGACCGCATGACGGGTGTTACCGTCTTTGACGTCGTAAACGGGCGAAATGTAAACGAACGGCACCTGGATGACTACTACACCGGCTACGACCTTGGCATCGAAGATGATGACGAGGACGAAGAAGACGACACAGACATCGAGATGGAGTTTGAAGGGCAACCTGTTAGCCCCCAGCCGATGCGCGTATGCGACGAGGGCCCCTGCCAGTTTATGCTGCCGCCCGTTTTAAACTGCGGAACGGACGACGGTTCTGGCTACGAGGTCGAGATTCCCCTGCGCGCCAAAACGACCAAGAGCGGTACTCCGCAGGAGCGACTATCGTTCTATATCCCCGCCGACGTCGCCGTACAGTGGTTCCGCGAGGTCACGGGCGAGCCGCAGGCCGACTACCAACTGTTCCAAACTGTTTGGATGGATCGGGCCAATCGGCTTGAGAACCCGCACTTTGTCGACCACCTGTTTTCCTATGCGTTTTGGCAAGAGCGACTGCTGCGCATCCTGCACTACACGTACAAGCGGGGCAAGGTGCAGAGTGCGCGCATCGTTGCCGATTACGAAGGCGATGCCGCCGAGTTTATTGGTAAGTACTATCCGGAGGCCGAGGTCATCGGTCATCAGGGCAATGAGAACGCCTTTGAAACGGGAGCCGCCTATCTGGTGGACCTCACGCTGGACTACAAATACAAGGGCGACAAGATTGTCGAGAAAAAGACGTTCTCGGTCCTTGGCAGCTTTGGACGCGAATGGTATCGACTCTTTAGCGGCAATCCGAACGCCACCGTTGATGATTTCTATGCATGGTGCGAGCAAACCGACACCTACGAGCCCCTACGTCAGGCAGCCGAAACCGCCGGCGCAATCGTTCAGTACACCACCTACGGACTAAAGGACGGCAAGCTCACCAGCAAACGCACCGAAGACCACCAAGACCGTACCAACATCGAGATTAACGAGGCAGCCGAGCTGAGAGACCGCATGTTTACGTAGGCGGTAGGTAGACTGCCACAACTCAGAAATAGATAAAGAAGTGGGGCTCGGAAATAACCGAGCCCCACTTCTTTTTGTTCGTTTATGGCCTTGCAGCAAAAGTTACTCTGCCGCTTCAAGAGACCCTACCGCTCCTCTAGCGTCCAGCCTTTCTGAGCGCAGAGGTCACGCAGGGTAGCCACGAGGTCCGCGTTGGTGTTGCTGTCGACCACGATCTTGTCGATATGATCCGCGGCAATGTTGAGCTTGGGGAACGAGTGGCTGCAACCCGACAGGTTGAGCTCACCGACGTTGCAGGTAATCTCGAGTGCGCCAAGAATGTCATCGTTCGAAAGATCAATCTTCTCGACGTCGCCCTGAAGGCCTTGGTCAACGGTAAAGAACATCAGGTTCTTAAGACCCGAGGCGTTGATGGAACTGACAGCACCCTTAAGGCCCTCGATCTTAAAGGAATTAAGCTTGGGACAGACGCTCAGGTCGAGGTCCTGGGTCGTCATGTCGCCAAACTTGAGCACCTCGAGTGCCTCGAGCTCGCTAAAGTCTGCACTCTTGGCGCTCAGGGTATTGATGCCGAGCGTATCGAGCTTGTCCAGCTTGCTAATGGGCGTGAAGTCCGTCACCTCGTCACTCACGACCAGCTCTGTGATGCGCTGGGTCTCCTTGGCGGTCAGCTGGCCATCGTCATCGTTATCGTAGTCGGCAAGCAGCCCGTGCAGCGTATCATCCGAGATCGCATCAACATCGACGAGACCTTTTTCTTTCTTGGTCTCGGAGCCAGAGGCGTCAGTTGAGCTCGACTCTTTAGAGGCGCTCGACGAGGCTCCCCCGCCGCCTTGCACGTCACCGACGCCGCCAATCACGGCAAAAGCAGCAACCGCGCCTATGACCACAACCGCCGCAAGCACTACCAGGGCGCGAACGCCGCCCAAGCGAGAGACGGCTTCATTTGCACGTTCAGCCGCCTGTCCATTCGGCTGCCTGGCAGGGCGAGGGATCCAACTTGTCGAACGCCCCGGCGTCTGCTGCGCCTGCCCAGCAGACTGTTCGGTTGCCTGCCCGTTCGGACGCATATTCACCCGCACATCCGGCGTCTCGGCAGCCTGCTCATTAGCCCCGCCCGAAGGCTGCTCGGTCACACGCTGAACCCGTTCGTCATCCCGCCAAGACATGTCGGGCTTAAAATTCGCCATATCGCTTCTCCTCACTTGAGCGCATCGCTACTGCTGCTCCATGGTGTAGCCGTAGTCACTGCTCATTTTTTGCAAATACTCGACCAGGCTGCTGCTCGTGTGGCTGTCGTACAAAATCTTGCCAACACGATTGGGTGTAAAAGTGAAATGGAAGGCATCTTCCCTGCCTGCCCCGCACAGATTGAGCGTTTCGACTCTGCTACCGATCTTCAGAACCTCGAGGTTCACATCACCCGACAGGTCAAGTGTCCCAATGCTGCCATCAAGGCCTTCGATCTGGACGTTCGTCAACGAGGACATGTTTTTGGCATTCAAGGTATCGACGGGGCTCTCGAGCCTGTTTATGGTAACGCGCTGTAGCTGAGGAAAACGCGTGAGATCAACCTGAGGCACCGAGCAGTCGCCAATGGACAGATGAGTGATATTGCTAATGGAGCTTATGTCGTAGCTTTCGCTGTCGTAGTCGCCGATGCCAAACGTCGTGATGTTGTGGAAGTTGGCCAACAGCGGAAGCGAATCAAATGACTCGACGTCGATTGATCTAGCTTCATCCGCAGTCTCTTGCGAAATATTGCCGTCCTCGTCTGCATCGAGCGCTAAGTCCGAGCGCAGCGCCTCGTCCGTAATTTCATCGAGCGTAAGCACCGTGGCCTTTTTCGCTTCTTCCTGGTGTCGCTCCTCTTTTTCTTTTTTACGCTGAGCGCGCGCCGCCTCCTCTTCTTGCTGTTGTTTGGCCTCGGCGCGCTGCTCGGTCTGCCGATTGGTGTCGGAGATGCCGCTTGTGATGGACGTGACCGCCACAATCGCGATGACTATCACCACGGCAAGAACGATCACTACGCGCGGACCGCCCAAGCGGTTCACGATATCGTTGATATCCGATCCGTTGGACCCGGCGCCCCCGCGGTCAGACCCGTTCTGATTAATTGCCATCCGTGTTTCCCCCTCCGCCGCCTACAGGCGGTCCTTGTCGAAGTAGTCCGCGTCGCGCCAGTCGCCGCGCCAGCGGTAGGCGTGGGCGTTCTCGCGCGACCAGTCGCTCAGGTGGCGTAGGATGAAGCGGCTCATGTCGTCCGCAAGCGGCTCGATCGGCCCCACGCGCCGCGCCTCGGCCGCCCGCTCCCAGAACGAGTACGCCATGAGGTAGAACGTACCGGCGTCGACGTAGTCGCCCGGGTAGGCGGGGTCGTCGAACCAGCCGTGCGTGTCGGGCGTGCCGTTTTGCTCGCACCACTCCGCCACGTTGAGGGCGAGGCTCATCAGGGTCGTGTAGTCCTGCGGGTCGCCCGAGACGAGCGCCTCGTGCAGGTTGGACATGGGGCCCTCGGCACCGTAGACCGGGTAGTATAGGTCCCACAAGCGATCGGCCTCTTCATCAGTCAGTTCCAAGACGGACGGACGATCACCAATTCCATCATCATATTGATATGAATATGGATCTACGCCCGTCAAGGCACCCTCGCCGTAATCAAGAGAAGATGAGCCGTTGCGCGCACCACGTTTTGCGCGCAACGCCGACCCCAATAGTGAATAGCCATTGTGATAGCCTTCGCGCGTGTCAGCGATAAACTGACCAAAGTTAAATTGAGCATGCGCATCCGATAATGCGCGCCTTGTAGCAGCTGAACCGCGTAGCACATAGAAAAGACCAATGATCAGCTGTTTGATAATCAGACTCAGCGGTCCAATTAATAACTCAATCGAAACGACAATTAGGCCACCGAAAATAACGGCTGCTTGAGCGAATGGGTTAAAAGCGCTATATCCAGGAGCAGGGAGACCCGTATGCAAAATATCGTCTCCACCTGTATTTAGAAACAGACGATACCAGACCGAGCAAAGACCCCACACCGTAAAAATACGCACCGGAAGAAAACGAATGACGGTCGGAATAGCATCTACAATGCGCGATAAATTAATGCTCACATGGTGCTTTGGTGCACCGGCACTATTCCAGTTGATGTCCAGACGTCCATTTGCTGCGTCCGATTCGATATGTACCCCGGGGTCTTTCGGTGCCATCCTCTGAGCGCGAAGCTGTTCGAGTCGCTCCTGCGCCGACAGGCCCTCAGAATCTCGTTCCCCCATGCCCATTGTCTATATCCTCACAAATCATCAGAAGTGGTAATGCATAGCGCCAAAACGCTCTAACGAATAGCCAAGCTCTCTAGTCATAGCTTTAATCGTGTGGGACTCTCGCTTCCTCGTCACAGGATCCCTTCGCATGAATACAAACGTCGGGAACATCCCCCATGCCACTTGCTGAAAACCCGTCATGGCATTGGCGGGGATGACGATTGGCGGGTTTGAATTACCCGGAGCAAGAATCCTTCCCGCAACAGCCTTGCTTTTGCCAAGGCCGGGGATAAGCGACTTGACCACCGGATGATTGTCTAGCGTCGAGCCTTCGCGTTTCGCAACAATCTCAATGCGGTTTTCGTACAATCTAATCGAACAGGGCCTTCCATCGTACGTTCCGTATCCTTGGTCGATGACGGTTCCGTACACCGCATCTTTCCTAGCCATGCTCTCGGCAAGGCGGCGTCGCTGGCGCTGCGCCTCGGCGCTATTAGCAATAGCCTCACGGCCCCCCATAACCAGCCGCTCAACATCGTGAAGTTGCCCACCTGCTCGCTGAGCATTGGAGCCCTGTTGTTGAGAACCCCCGCTACGATTCCTATCGTTATTGGAACTTCCAAACATATTTCCCAAGTTTAACGTTGGCATTGATCATCCAAACTGTCGTCTCGCCAATCGGAGTCCTCCCCGACGGGCACGTGAGTATTACCCTCTGTCCTCATCAGTAATGGAAATGAGAGTCTGCAAAATCTTCGAGTACCTCATCGAAACCCGGCGAAAAAACCTGAATCGTGTGTTGCACGCGAGTGTGCAGCTGGCGATCCTTTCGGTCGAACGTAAATTCGGGGCTATTGGTGATGCCGGGCATGCGAAGCCAATTAGTGAGCGCGTTTGCTGGAATATTGATCGTATTTACAGCATAAGGCCTATTAAACGCCTTGTCCAAGTCAGATGTTTTACCCGATTTAACTACGGATTTATATTTATCTAAATCGCGCCTTCCAGAATACATCGAGGTATGGGTAATCTTGATGTAGTTGGCATAGATGTCGATACGGCAAGGCATCTGATCATAGGTGCCATATCCAATAGCGTTCGGCTCCTTTTTGCCTTTCACTCCAGAACCGGACTTCTTAGCATTCACTGATTCTTTCTTCACAGCAGGAGCGCTGCCCGTATGTCCAACAGACGCAGCACTGCCAGAAGCGTAAACATGACTAACAGGCGCCTTGTAATTCGTCTTCATTCCAGTGCTGGAATTCTGAACACCATTCTGCGGAATGTTGTCTTGTTTAGCAGTGTTCTGCTGAGCAGCAATCGGCTGGACAGCAATCGGCTGGGCAATCGGCGACTGCTTTTTCCGCGATTGGAGATCATCCCATTTTTCCAAACCACGGAAAAACACGAACGCAATAACGCTAATTACAAAAGCAAGCAAGAGGAAAATGAAACCGAAAAGGCTCAGGAAGTTGGCAAACGAGACAACCCCCGAAAGCAAAAACTCAATGAGTATCGGAGGTATCCACATGTAAAGCCACGAACGCAGCGCTTGAGCGCTACCAGGATGTGCATCCTCGCCAAACATGATCAATACGATCATCAAGCCGAAGCAAACCGCAATTAAAACTTCAACTCTCGCATACACATCGCCATCGACATACATCGACCCCATAAAGCCAAACGCGCTAACGACGAGCGCCGTAATGAGCACCAACCTGCCAGCAAGACGTCCGAATCGATCCATGACTTCGGGATCGGTATAAAACGACACAGAATGACGCCCTGTCGAGAACAGCGGCTTACGCGCATCGGTCAATGCGGCATCTCCCGACTGAACTGACAAAATTTCAGTAATTTTGTCATTGCGTCCGTCGAAATCGACCAACTTGACCAAATAGCTCTCTAAGGCAGCAGCGTTTGAATCCAGAGCATCTTCGAGACCCGAGACACGATCAACAGCAGAAAAAGAACGGAGCACATTGAGTGCAAGGAAGCCGAAAGAGCCCAAAAATGCCAGCACCAGGAAGACGACAACGAGAGGGCCAAACGTTCCAAGTGAAACGATAAGCTGACCGAATGCGCCGCGGGCGCACTTAATAATAAGGAGATAGAGAAGCGCAACGGCGATGGTAGTAATGAGAACGTTCCGCTGCTCCTTCTTTACAGCAGCAATCTGAGCATCGCTGTCAGCGATGCCCTTGACGACACCGTATTCACGCGTGTCCGTTTCGATAGCCGCCTTCAGCTTTCCATCGGCAACTCCGCGAGCGTCATCCAAATATTGTGAATATGCCGCGGACGGCAGGCTCTCGACATCCGCCAAAAGCCTAATCTCAAGGATGTCGAGCACGTCATGGTCCTCACAAGAGGTCAAGAGGTCAGAAACGTACCCACGCGGCACGACATCATCCTTTACCTGAGCACAGAACAGTGATCCCATCGCGATGGGGCGAGTTCCAAAACGTTCATCAAGTTCCCAGCCCAGAATATATGGAACTGGCGTAGATTCCATGTCGCCTCGAAGTTTAATGCCCTCAAGGCGGGCGTTGCTGCCCAACTTAACAAGTGTCGAGACGGGCGCATCCATTGCCGGACTAAGCCCACGAAGCGCGATAACTGCAGCTTCGCCTGTCGAACCCTGCATCGTTTCATATAAGTCGGTATGGCCAGAAAGCCAAATCCAAGCAGCATAGTTTCCATACTTTCGATAAAACGAGCGCACGGCGGCCTTATCGTCGGCGACCTTATCCATAAAGACAAGGACAACGTCGGTGTCTATGCCGCCCTCGGCATTTGCCCCATCGCGAGCAGCGATGATTGCCGACATATCAACATCGCCGGCAAAATAGAGCAAAAACTCATCGAGCGATCGAGAAGACGAACAGACGCCAAAGAATGCAGAGGGTTGCCGCAATACCGACTTAAGCGCACCCTGGGCCATAGCATGCTTGTTTTCACCGGACGTCAACAAGCCCTTAAATAGGCAGGCCGCAAAATGCGGATCGTCCGATTGACGAGCAAGAAGCTCAAGACTGTGAATATCAGAAGCCAAACGAACCCTTTGACTGTCGGCGTTTGCTTCTCGAGATAAGACGAGCGAGAGGAATCCAGAGGGCAACACGCCAGATGAATTTGTGCCATCAAGGCCTGACTGCCGAGCATAGCGATCAATTGTATCCACAGCCATCGATGCAATACGCGCCGGCAAAGCATCGGGTGCATTAGTCAGCGAGACATCCTCACCGCGCCACGACATAATCTTGCCGTTGGACATCTCATAGATTACGCAAGCGAGCGCCAGGTCGGGATTGGACGCTGTCTGGATATCCTCTTCGACTAACTGGTGAATCCTGGTCTGCAGGTCATTTTCACCCCAGTCGCCCATCAGGTTTTCGAGCTGCTGTTGGCTCATGCGAAGTTTAGCCTCGTCCCAATTGGAGGACAGCGCTCGAGCGAGCAACACCGGATCGCTATACTGCTTGCCCGCAAACTCGTAAGGCTTGCGAGCACTGCCGGCGTCCATGGTGGGAAGCTTACGATAGAAATTATCTGGGTCGGCCATCCAGTCTTTAACCTCTTCATAGCCAAAACGCTCGCCCGAAAGCTCAAACGTCAGGCCCTTGAGGAGGTTTCCCAGGGTTGCATCATCTGGATAGTTAAAGTCCGCAGGCTCACCCGTCTCTTGGCGATCGGAAAGCGTATTGTCGTCTATGAACTCCTGCAGCGGGTGGACATTGTTTTCGTAGAGCGTCCAGATTGTATAGCCAAACGAATACCAGTCGTTACGAGGGTCGACCATGCCGCCACGACCGGGCGTGTAGCCGTCGGAGCGCGTCATGGTGTTCGTCAGTCGGCTGTCAAATCCGGCAAGCGAGCGGGCGGAGCCATAATCTCCGAGCACGATCTGTTTGTCGTACAGGTAGACGTTCTGCGGCTTAATGTCACGATGGACAATACCAAGCTCGGTATGGAGCAGCTCAATTGCCTGGCTGAGCTCGGGAATCACGCGGCTCTTAACCATATTCTTGCTACGGGGACGATCAAAAAGGCATGTGGCCAGCGGCGTAATGGAAACATCCCACAGCTGAGGAGCCGCAGCCCCCACTTCGGTCGCGCTCAGGCCCTGGTGCAGATAGGCAAAGATGGGCAGCAGATGCGTTTGAGACACGGGGCGGCCATTAAGCCCCATTACGGCGCTTACCACCTTTTGATATGCCGAACGCTCGGCGCCCACAAGAGGCTTAAAGACCTTGGCAACACATGCCAAACCATCGCTCACCCGCTCGGCGGCAACAATGCTAGATTGACCGCCATGGCCAATGACCTGTCCCAAATGAATAATAAACTGCTGCCCGTCATTCGAGACAACTGTCGCATCCTCTGCAACAAAAGGCGAGGCAGATGCAGCGGCGGCATGTGCGCCCCCACGAGAAACGGTCACCGTTTCACCGTTGGGACTGGCCGTGGCGCCGCGCGAGACAGTTACCGTCTGGCCGTCGGCGCTCGCAGCGCGCGGCACCGTGACAGCTTCGCCTGCCGCAGAAGTACCAGGGCGTGAAACAGTAACGGTCTTGCTGTCAGCGGAAGCACCAACAGACGGCCTCGCAACCGTTACTGTTTCACCATTCGATTCGGTCATCGGGCGATGCACCGTTACGGTTTCGTTTGTCGATGGCGCGTCGTCGCGGCGGACGGTGACCGTTTCACCAGATGCCGGAGCGTCAGCTCGACGTACCGTCACGGTCTCTCCAGGCGCAGAAGCCTGGTCGCCACGGTTCACGGTAACCGTCTCTCCCCCTACGGGCGCATTCCCGCGGCGCACCGTTACGGCCTCATCATTGCCATTGCCACCATCTCGGTGTACCGTAATCGTCTCATCAGACATGGCTACTCCCCCACTTCAATTACAATCAGCGTTGCATCGTCCGTCGAGCCGTTCACCCGAGCCTCGGCATATAGCTCTTCGCACAACTGTGCACATGTCGAATCGCTCGCAAGCATCTGCTGCAAACGTTCCTGCGCAATCTGCCCATCGATACCATCGGAACAGATCAGATAGCGATCGCCCGGAAGCATCACGGTCGTCTTGACCTCAAGATTGCGACCGCCCTGATTGAGTCCGATCGCGAGCTCAATACAATGCGAAACGGCGTCGTCTCTGTATTCAGCGCCAACGCCGCCCACGCGCCGCTCAGGCGTGTGGTCACAGCTAAGCACGGCAAGCACACCGCCACGCAGTCGGTACACGCGAGAATCGCCGGCATTAAAAACAGCACCGTGCCCGTCAGGAGCAACCACGAGGCCGGCAACCGTGGATGCAGCAACAGGCAGTCCATAGCGAGCCGCATACGTCTCAACATCGTTCTCGGCTCGCTCGCCCGCCATGCGTAGGCGCTCCTGTAACGCGTTGACGGTATCGGCATCAAAGACGCGCACGGCCTGTGCAAACGCCTGAGCAGCGAGCGTCGAGGCGGCCGCCCCGTGCCCGCCTTCGCTCACGCCGTCAAAGACTGCCATGCAGCCCATCTCGCGCTCGCAATCGCCTACCAGGCCATAGCAAAGGACGTTGCCGTCAAGAAGCAAACGGTCCTCGTTGACGGGGTGATTGGTTCCCGCTTGGGTTTTTGCTGCAGCGATAAACTTCGTCATCGCCAATCGCCTCCCATCGATCCGGGCACGAGCTCAAATGCGATATGCGCATCGTCGCCCTCACCCTGCGGCACGGCGCGTGCCACCATGCCGGGACGACCGCGCCACTCGGCGCGGTGCTCAAACAGAAAGTCGGAAAGTCCGTTAAGGTAGCCGCTCTCCACCAGGTTGCCAATGCCGCGGCCGCCCTTGGCCTTGACGGCATCCGTCATGGCAATGGAGTGCAGCAGCTCGCGGGCGGCGTCGGTCGCCTCAACCGTAATATCGGGCTGTGCCTTATGCACGTTGCGGTTAACGGCATCGATCTTGGAATTGAGGATCTGAAGCGCCACGGCGTCGTCGATAAAGTTGAAGATCACCACGTTGTCGCCGATACGGCCCAAGAACTCGGGCTTAAACTCGCGATCCATCTCGGTGCGCACGCGCTCGCAAATCTCGTCATAGGGCGTGTTGGGCGCGATGGTATTACGCACCTCGTTGCCCTGCGCATCGATCTCAATCTTGGAAAAGCCGATGTTGCTCGTAAAGAAGATGACCGTCTCAGAGAAGTACACGGTATTACCCTGGCCATCGGTCAGGCGGCCATCTTCGAGGATCTGCAGGAACTTGTCCATAATGCTGGGCGCGGCCTTCTCGATCTCGTCGAAAAGAACCACCGAGAACGGATTGGCCTTGACCGCATTGGTCAGCTGACCGCCCTCGGCATAGCCCACGTATCCCGGAGGAGCGCCAAAGAGCTTTTGATCGGAGTTTTCGGCACCATACTCGGACATATCAAAACGCAGCATGCTGCGCTCGTCGCCAAAGAGGAGCTCCGTAATGGCCTTAACGATCTCGGTCTTACCGGTACCGGTAGGGCCGCTCAAAAACAGCACACCCTTGGGTTTAGAGCCAGACGAATGGGTGGCGCCCGAAAGGCCCATAACGGAGCGCTTGAGCACGGTGACGGCCTTCTCGACGGCCTCGTCCTGGCCCTTCACGCGGCGTTTGATCTTTTCCTCGGGATCCTCTTCGAGCTTCTCAAACATCTGCTGCCATTTGTTCTCGCGAAAACCGTACTTATACACGTCGACGAGCTTGGGAAGGATGGCCTCGATGGAAGCATCAGGGTTTTGCATATCGCGCTGATACATGCGCTGCAGGCCCTCGAGCTCCTTAACGCTCATGCCGTCGGTGGTATCGATAAAGCGACGCACCGCACGGTCATCGGAATCGGACAGCGCCTCACCAAAGCCAAACTTGCTTTGGATGTAGGCCTCGCGCATGTCGCGGTCGGGATGCGGCAGCGTGATGGTGCGCAAGAAGGGATTTTCCTCGATAAACCACACAGGCAGGTTGCGCACGTTATCCGTTACCAGAATGAGCGTGTTAACGGCCGTACGGTTAATGAGGCGCGCCTTGCTGGCACCAAGGTACAGGTTAAGGAAAAACTGCGTCTCGTCGGGCATAAGACCGGTCGAGGAGGCAAGCAGACGCGACGCCATGTTGACGATCACGCAAAGCGGCTTAGCTTCGGCGCCGCCATCGGGGTTGTCATTGTATTTCAGGCGCAACATGGAGCGGATAACCTCACCGTATGAAGGCAGGCTCGACTGCTCGGTGGCATATGCTTGGCGGCCATCGGCGATGCAGGCGTTCGCCTCCATCATGCGATCATCGCTCTTAGAAGCCTCGTCGTGTGCCAGCGACACCAGGCGCTTGCAATCGACGTTGCCCATGCTGCTCGAAAACAGCTGGATGGGATCGAAATATGCCACGTTGTACTCAACTGAGCCATTGGCGTCTTCGAAAAGGCCGCGCACGACCTCAGCAAGCTCCGAGAACTGGAGCCCGCCGTCGACCACATCGGGATACTTGTCGTTGACGTTGCCCTCAAGGATAAAGAGGCTCTTCACCCCTTTAAAGTTGAGCATCTCGCGCTGCCAGGATTGGCGCTCGAAATCAGTTGCCATGTGTTATACCTCCTTGGCAGAAAATTCATGGTGGTAGCGGTCGGCAATACCAACGGTGATAATCGTGCCGTCCTGGACATAGTTTTGAAGCTGACGAGGCTGCTGAAGATACTGGTCGTAGTCATCGTGCGGGCGGTCGCTCAGGTAGATTACGCGCTGGTTAGTCGAACCGCGCAGCGCGCAGTCGGGCACGTTAAGCTCGTCTATGTACGGACCATCAATCAGCACATCGATGAGGGGCTTGAGTGTCTCCCACGTATCCGCACCGATCACCTGCGGCAGCTCTTCGAGCGTAAATCCGGTGTAAACGAGAATGTCATCGTAAGCGCAACGGATCGTTGCCAGCAGCTTCACGAGCTCTGATGCCTGCTCGAGCGGGTCTCCACCCGAAACCGTCAGCCGATGTACGCCGTGCTCGCGCGCGGTATCGAGCAACATCCGCGCAAGCTCATCAACATCGACATCTTGATCGGGCGACTGGCTGCGCCATTGGGGCGAAATACATCCGGCACAACGCTTTGAACAACCAGCGGTCCAGACAACAATACGTTCTCCCGGACCCAGCGAGACGACGGGGGCAAGCACATGGCTAACGAACATCGGCGTAATCCTCGCCCGGATCGAGTGTACGGTACACGGCCGAGGTACGTGCAAGCGAGCAACCGCATTCCTCACAGCCATCCCCAACCTTTGCGCGCTCATCAGCAACGAGATGCAAACGACCGCATTCGGGACACTCGACAAACCAGCCCTCGACACCCGCAGGCTCACCAGCGGCAGAAACAACCGGTGCCGCAGCAGACGCGGGCTGTGGCGCAGACCAAGCCTGGGTCTGCACGGGTTGCGCCGCAGGCGGTTCCTCCACAGTAACCGTCAGACGCAATTGGGCAAACTCGCCAGACGCAGCCGGAATGAGTAGCGTATCTCCGGTATGAATCGGCTGGGCCACGCCGGGAACCAAGTTGAGGATCTGGCCGCCACGCATAAGAGCCGTTCCGTTATTGGACCCCTCATCGGCAACCATCCATGTGCCCCGCTCAAAACGAACACTGGCATGCTGCCGGGACATGGCAAAGTTCGAAGCCATGGAAGGAAACGCGTTGCGTCCAAGCACGGCAGCGTCCGTGAGGCGAAGCTGCTCACCCATAACTGGATCGGCAAGCGTAAGCGCAGGAACCGCAGGAGTAGCTGCAGCATTCGCCATGGGTTGCGGCGCGGGCTGCGGCATTGGTGCAGGCGTCGGATGTGGCATTGGCGCAGGCGTCGGCTGTGGCGCAGCAACCGGAGCGGGCTGCGGAACGGGCATGGGGGTAGGCTGCGGCGTGGGAGCAGGAGCAGCCTGATATGCCTGCTGGGGCGCGGGACGCTGAGGCCGCGAAACACCGCCCATCGATGACGTTGCAGGATAGACGGCGGGAGCCGGACGCCCAGCGACCGCGCCGGCAAAGCCGGACGCTGAGGCGACTGGCGCCTCGGGTGCCGAGACCGCGGGCGCAGGGACCGAAGGCGCGGGAACCGCACCAGCGGGACGCGGCGTCCCGCAGTCCTCGCACATATCGCGGGCATCATCGTTCATAAGACCACAGATAGGGCATTCCCATGTCATGGTTTACCTCATTTCCCTCTGCTTGAGCTGACTTGCTTGACGGCGATTACGCAGGCGACGCTCCGCATCTGCGGAAGGCGTGGGCGGCACGTAATCGTGCGGGTGAATCTCGACTGCAGCATCCGGACTTGGCGGCCGCACAAAACCAGCCGAGGTGTCCGCAAAGACGCCGCGCTTCTTAAGGTCTTCACTGAACTGCTTATAGAAGTCACAAAACTCCACCTGGTCCTGAACGGCCTTATCGACGGTTGACTGATCCTGGATCTTCATGTCTTTGATAATCGTGGGATTATTCGGGTCTTCAGAAAACTCAGCTGGGTCAGCCTCTACGACACGCATGATGACCTGCTGTTCGCTGCTACCCTTAAGGACAGCGACCGCTTTGTGTTCGTTTGTGTCAAACATAAGACGCCAGGGTTTGCCCGAGCCATCCATAACGGCATAACGGACCACATTGACACCACGTTCAGCCATGGCATCATTAATTGCACGCTCGATATACTCGTCTTTTACGGCCTTATCAAGTTCAGCGTCGGCGATTTCGATTTCTTCGTAAATATTATCGATTTCATAAATGTGCTTAAGAACAGTCGGGCGATGGTATCGATCGTTGAGTAGCTCTACTCGAATCTGGTACTGCGTGTACTGCTCATGCTTCTCGGCAGACTCATACTGGGCACGCTTCATGACATGATCGAAATCCTTGATGCTCTTATTAATAGCAAGCAGCTCCTCAACGGTTGAATCGGAATCAAGCGCATCATAGGCGGCGCGGATCGATTCGAATTTCGCGCTTATTCGATTACGCAGCGCCATATCCAAGGCTTCATCCTGCATCAAAGAGATGGCGACTTCCGACCACGCGTCAAATGATTGCGCCGCCCCCTCAAACGTTTCAACGCCCGAAGAAGACTCCGCCGCCGCGGTTATCTGAAGCAATGCCCTCTTCAGATCTATAGGATTATCAGGCGTTACATCAAAATCAATCGCCCTAGCAAGACCTTCTGCTCTCAGCTTTTCAACGGTCAAAGCAGCATCAATCTGACTTTTGCTCATCTCCATCCTCTGCTTCAGATGAGCGTCAAAAGTCATTTGTGGAAACAGGACGTGAAGCGTTGAAAGCAAATGAGCCAACGCCTTCTCCATCCTCACCCTTGTATCCCTACCAAGACTCATCGTGTTTTCTTCATGTTCGGCATAAAAGGAGCGAGAACAATTGGTGATCAACTCATCCAACATTGCCCGTGTTGATTCATCCAGCCCGGAAGCTATCTCATCAATCCGTTTCCTAAGGTCCGCGAGAGTCTCATTGAATTCCTCTTTGGCAGCATAACTTGCATTTTTTTCCGCCGTCTCACGGGCAGCCAACGCACCCGTAACAATTGCGGTAGGAGCCAAAAGGACCATACCAACAGCGCCGGCAGCACCCAAGCTTGTCCCAGTAGATGCGGCGCTACTTGCCGCAGGGCCAACAGATGTAAACATCCCAACCACGGCGCTCATACTTGCTATCCCTCCGTTTTTGACCAGCTTGGTCCTTGCGTCTTTCCAACATCTTTCTACCGCCGCTTTACGCGATTCTGTTGCGCAACATTGGCGAGCGGCAAATTTATCGATGTTGCGCAACAGAAGGCGGCGGCTAGCGCATATCCTGCTAATGGAAGAAAGGATGAAAGCGCGCCATGACCGGTTCTTACGAAGAAGTTCGACTCGTCAAGTTTCATACACCAGCACTGCTCTCCGAGCGCGAGCAGGCTGCGGCACGGCGTCGCTTTTGCACGCTTCTCGTTCCGCCGCAAAAGGGTGGCTTTGGCGGCAACGCCTATGTCCGCCGCGTCCAAAGTGGCGACCGCGCCTTTGAGCTCGCGCTTAAGATGCCGCGTCCCGATGCCCAACCCGAGCAAGAACAGCTCAATCGGGAAACCCTAGAAGAGGAGTACCGCACGCTCTCCGTCGTATCCAACCTAAGGGGTTTTCCCGATGTCTATGGCTTTGGCTACACGGCAGACGGAATCCCGGCGCTGCTCATGGAGTGGGTTGACGGCGCCTCGCTTCTTGATGCGCGGCCAGCTCTGGGCGATGGCGCTGAAACCTGCCCCGGTGATATCGTCGCCGCGCTGGGTCTGAGCGTGCTCAAGATCATCTTGTCCACGCAATCGCTCGACACGCCCTTTGTTCACCGCGACCTTTCCATGCGCAACATCATGCTGCGTTACGATCGCATCCCGCTCGAGGAGCAGGTGTCGAGCGGCTATTTTGACATCTGCCTGATCGATATGGGCAGTGCCAAGCTCGTTAAACCGGACTTTTCCTTTACCGTCGACGTCAACGCTTTTCGCGGTGCCACGCCGGCATACGCGGCGCCCGAAATGCTGGAGCGGTTTAAGGCCGATCCCGGTGCGCGCGATAATCCCGCCGTCGACATCTATGCGCTGGGAAGCATCCTCTACGAGCTTTATTGCGGACACGCGCCCTTTGAGGCAGAGCTCAGGCGCTCTGGAGACCACGCGCGCCTCAAGCGCACCATGCAGCCGCAACCCCTTATGCCCGCAACTCCCCGCGAGCAGGGCTTGGTCAACGCGATTATGGCTTGTTTGGCAGTCTCGCAAGACGCACGCCCTTCGGCAAATGAACTCGCGGCGCGCCTTGAGCCTTTCGCCCGTACGGGTGCTCCGCGAAAGCACCGGCCCGTGGTGGATCGCGCCTGTGCAACCCCATCCACCGAGACCGTCCGCAGCGCCGAGTCCATGCGTCGCGCGCGCCTTGCCGTCAAACGTCAACGCACGATGGCACTCACGATGGTGATTGCTGCCCTGGTAGCAATCGTGGTTATACTCGTCCTCGCATCTGCCGGCATGCTTTAGCCGGCAGTAAAAACCAAGTCAGCAAATAGACCCATTTGCAAAAAGCGGTGGCGGGCGCAAGTCTCAATAAAGCCGCGCCCGCCACCGCCGCCATGCATCGCACGCTGACAATACGAGGTACTAGGAAATCAAAAGCTCAAAGGAATCCGTGATGCGCGTTCCCATGGTAACGGCGCCGTCTCCCGATTCGACTGTGGTATTCAGGTAGTACTTGCCATATTTCTTTTTAGGTACACCCGTAACCGTAAGGTCGCAGCCCTCCTCCTCGACGGGAAGCGAAAACTCAAAGCCCTTATTCCTGACAAACGTACCGGTGACGTCCGTGTAGGTGCGATAGTCGTCACCATCGGATTGGGCGACGGTTTTTTCGGCGTTGTAGGTATCGTGGGCATGCAACGTGGCCGAGATGTCTGCAACCGCTTCGCCGGAATCGCTGATGCTCTTAAACACAATCACAAGGTCGTTTTCGCTCGCACCGTAGCAAGTATGGCCCCAAGAGTTGCCCGTCTCCTTAAGTGCCCCGCGCCACGTGGTGTTGGCAAAGCTCGTGGGCTTATCGATGTTGAGCTTCGCCGTGCTACCAGAGGTCGTAGTGGTCGACGAGGTCGCATTGCCCGTCGTGGAAGAGCCCTCGGCATTGGAGCTGGCGTCCTCGCCGTTCTTGCTTGCGGTCTTGAGCTCCGCCTTAGCATCCTTAAGGTCGGACTTTGTCTGATCGAGCTCGTCTTGCGTTTTTGTGAGTTCGTCCTTGGAAGATTCAAGCTGCTTCTTGAGCTTTTGAATCTGCTCCGTATTTTGCGGATGAGCCAAACCATATGAGTAGCCCGCCCAGCCGGTTCCCGCGCACAAGGCGGCAACGACAATAACGCCGGCGGCGATGGCGGGCGCATACGACTTGCCCAGGCGCTTGCGTGCCAGCTTGTACTCGGCCTTGGCCGTCTTGAGGCTCTCGCGGTCCTGCTCGAGCTGCTCTTCCTCGCTGAGCGGCGTAGGACCAAAATCGGCATGGCAGGCAGACTCAGTTTCCGCATTCTCGATCGTAGTGCCAAAGTCTGACAAGGGATCGACTACACGCGTGGCGTCCGAATCGGATTCGGGCGCAGCGGGCTCAGACGCGTCGGGTGCCGCCACCGGCTGCTCGTCTGCTTTCGAGGCAGCATCCGCCTTAGGCAACTCCACCGTTGCCGCCGTAGCGGCCTCACCGTCGCGCCACGAAAAGGCCGGGCTCTGCGACACCGTCTGGGGCGTGGTGTAGGGATCTTCGGGAGCAGGTGCAGACGGCGCGGCAGCGTCAAGAGGCGATCCACACTCAGAGCAAAAACCAGCGTCATCGGGCAATAATGCACCGCAATAAGGGCATTCCATAGGGCACAACCTCTCAAAATGTGTCGCTTGCAGCCATCCTGCAACTTGGCGTATATGCCCTATAATGTCTTGATAGTTATGCAAAGCGTTGCGCAACATTTTTCGAGTCGGTACGCTTTGACCGTAGCCATTTCCTAACATGTTTGCAGTACGTCATTAAAGTTATCTGGGGAGGCAGCCATGGCGGCGGAAACACCGTGCTCGGTCCTCTACAACGACATCCGATCGTTCGGCGGTCTCAAGCATCTCGAGATTGCGCGAATGCTCATCAACGGCAATTCGTATGCAGGCAGCACCCTGCTCGACAAATGCTCTACCAACCGCTCGTACCTCACTCGCTACATCGTCCACCGCGAGCCCGATCAGTGTGCGCCAGGTATCTACAATGACCTTACCGTCTCCACGCTTAACCTTGCTGCCGCCATTAGCAACAAGCTCGGCGGAGGCGATCGCGCCTATCAGGAAATATCCGAGCATTACAGCGGCCCGGCGGCCCAAGACATGATGTCGATTCTCGCCGATTATGACCTCGACGACCGCCTCTACGCCAATGCCTTGGGGCGCATCAACAGCTCCGATGACCACAGCCCCCGCGAAAAAAGCACGCTCTTCTTGATGCTCTTTGTGGCAACGGGAGCACTTGCCGATCCCGTTCAAGGCGTGGCCACCGTCGAGCGCTTTTGCGACAGCAAGACGGGCGGGCACTTTGGCACTACCGAAACTACCGTCGGGCGTGGCTTTATGAGCAGCCCGGAGCAGCCGCGCGCCGTCGCCCCCAACCTCGGTCTGCTCAGGACACATGCTAACAACTGCGTCGACATGCAAATCCATCCCCTCACACGCGATCCGCGCGGCACCGTGATTGGTTCTTTGCCCAAAACCTCGCCCAGCATCACCGATGTGGGCGCCGACGCATCGCGCGAGCATCTTCGCATTTGGCTTGAGGGTGAGCACTGGTACGCCCAGGGCCTTGGATCGACCAACGGCACGGTGCTCGAATCGGGTGCGGGCGACGGCGATATCGTAATCGAGCCGCCCCGCGACCAACGAGAGCCCGGCAAAGTCTATCCCCCCGTGGAAATCGCCAACAGCGACAGACTTCATTTGGGTCTCTATACAACGTTTCTCGTTATTGTGGACTAGCGCGTAGAGACGTGGGAAACAGGTGCCACTCGTCTTATATCATTTACATTGCACGCTGCACTATAAATAGCAATACGAGTCAGTTTATCGGCAAACACGTCTATCATGGGCTTTAATCGATAATCGCGTTCTCGGTGTGAGCACGCGGCCCCACCAAACGAAGGAACGCCTTGGATACCACCAACACCGCGCCTGGCGACAAACTCATCCGTCTCGACACGTTCGATACCGCCGTGGCAGTCGACCCCAGCGCCGAGGATGATGCCAAGCGCCGGTTTATGACGCTTATTCTTCAGACGGCATACCGCGACGACGGCAATATCGGACATGTGCTCCGCGCGACCAACACGAGCGGCGAGGTCTTTGCCGTCAAGCTGCTCAAGGACAACGCCATCCTTTCCGACCAAGCCCCCGATCGCTCCGCCGAGCAAGCGGCTGCGCACCTGGCCAATACCGCCGCGCTGTTCGAGGAGTACCGTCATCTGTGCACTGTCTCGCACCTGCGCGGATTTCCGCGCGTCTATGGCTATGGATCGTGCGAGGACGACCCGCTCATCCTCATGGAGTGGGTCGAGGGCACCTCGCTCAAGCAGGTGCTGCCCTTACTTCCGCACGATGCCTCGGGCGGGCTAACTACCCAGATGGTGGCCGCCGTTGGAAACGCCGTGCTTCGCGCACTCCTGATGACCCAGGGGCTCGTTAATCCGGTCGTCCATCGCGACCTGTCGCCCGCCAATATCATGTTCCGTACCACCAGTCGAACGCTTGAGCAGCAGATCGCCGATTGCTCCTTTGACCCCTGCCTCATCGACATGGGCTCCGCGACCATAGCCCTCGGCGATGACACGATCACCCGGCGCGCCGACATCTGGCGCTTTGCCACGCCCGCATACGCCGCGCCCGAGATGCTCACGCAGGATATCGAAGGCATCGCGGCCCTTCGCCGCTCGCCCGCCATCGACGTCTATGCGCTTTCGAGCATTCTGTACCAGCTCTACAGCGGTCGTAAACCGTTCGATGTCGAGTCGACGGGTGCCGCGGCAACCGGCTCGTTCTACCTCATAAAGACCAAGACCAAGCCGGCACCGCTCGAGCCGCGATGCAATGACGACGAAGCGCTCGTCCAGATCATCATGAAAGGCATCTCAGTCGAGCAGTGCGATCGTCCCACCGAGCAGCAGATGCTCGAGGTGCTCTCGGCATACCTCACCGATGCCGAATCCGAGGGCCGCGAAGGCGCAGGAGACGAGGCCGCGATTGATATCGATTCTGGCACGCACCTTAAGGTCGACGTCGCCGGCGAGCGAGCGCGAGAGATCCTGGAGCAGGCCCGGCACGATGCCATGACCCGCCGCCGCTTTATTATCGGTGGCGTTGTCGCGGCCGTTGCGGGGCTCGGCGTTATCGGGGCGGCAACCCATGGCTTTGGCATCCCCGACTACCTGGACGGCATCCGCGGTTCGCTTGACGACTACACCTGGGATCAGCTGCAGGAGATTTCGCTCAAGATCAAGGCTGCCGAGACCCGTAGCGAGGCACGCGAGATTGCAAAGCGCTACCATCTGCTCGATGCCGATGGGCATATCCCCTATCCGTGTACCAAGCGCGTGAGGCTCACCAACGGACTGCACATCGGCGCGCAGCTTGTGGGCATCCGTCACGACGAGCTTCTGGACGGGACGGGCAAGGCCGGACTGACGTTTATGTTCGATGCCGGCATTGCCGAGCGCGATGCCGCGGCCCAACCGTTGAGCACCGGCTGGGCAGATTGCGAACTGCGGGAATGGCTCGACAACGACGGCCTTAAGCTGCTGCCCAACGAGCTGCGCGCACTCATTAAATCTGTCAAAAAGGTCTCGAATAACGTTGGCGCCGCCAGAAGCGCATCGTGTCTGAGCGAGTTACCCGCGACCCTTTGGCTGCCCGCCATGGTCGAGCTGTGCGGAGTGCAGCCGCCCGAGTCATTTGCCGAGGACTTTCACTACCTGGCCGACATCTACAACGGCGAAGGCAAGGAGTATCAGCTCTTCCGCGAGCTCAAGGTGAGCCCGTATTCCACGAACGAGACGATGGTCCGCCAGTGGAAGGACAAGGACACCTGTTGGTGGGAGCGCACGGTGAGCCCCGACACATCAGAGAGCGAAGGCACACTCTATTTGAATCGCGTGGGACACGACGGCGACGTCTTTACGTATGCAACGCCTGCGGAAAAGCCAAACAAGCGAACCTGCGTGATCCCCGGATTCTGTATCTAGGCGGCGGGCGTCTTGCCGTGACGGGACCCCACCCCGGCAATTGTCTCGATCTATAACACTAGCTCGGCAGATACAGGTCTAGATGTTACAGAACGAGACAAACCCCCAACCCCGCGAGACAACATCTCAATCTGTAACAGTAAGGGGTCAAAAACCTCTCTAGATGTTACAGATCGAGACATTTGAGTTGACCCCGGGCAGTCTGTCTCGATCTGTAACAGTTAGAGGTCATATTTGCTGCTAGATGTTACAGATTGAGACATTGAGTTTGCTGCCAACTGTTTGTCTTGATCTGTAACAGACACTCGGTAAAACGGGGTCTAGTTGTTACGGATCGAGACGTTAGTTTTCGGCTGAAATGTTTGTCTAAATCTGTAACAGCTATGGTTCAAAAACCGGTCCAGATGTTACAGATTGAGATGTTTGGTTGGGACGACCATCGATTGAGCAGCCACCCTCATCTGTAATGAAAAGTCATACATTCCAACTACTACTAGACACCCCCAGGGGGTATGGGTGTATAGTATCGGCAGGTTAACATTTCCAACACCACGCCACAGAAAGGAGAAGCCATGGCTCAAGATAAGTTTGACGTGGGCGGCATGACGTGCGCCGCCTGCCAGGCGCATGTGGACCGTGCCGTGAGCAAACTCGACGGCGTCCAAAGCGTCGCGGTCAACCTACTCGCCGGTTCCATGATGGTCGACTACGATCCTGCGCAGGTCTCCCCCGACGATATCTGCACCGCCGTCGACCGTGCCGGCTACTCGGCCTCGCCCGTCGATGCGGGCACCGGTGCCGCCGGCTCAAACGGCAGTGCGCAAGTCAGGTCCGGCGCCGCCCATATGGAGTCGCCGACCAAAAAGTTGGAGGCCGCCGCCTCTGCCATGCGCACCCGCCTCATCGTCTCGATCGTATTCCTCATCCCGCTGTTCTACATAGGCATGGGGCACATGCTCGGCTGGCCGCTGCCCGGCATTTTCACCGACCATACCCACAGCATGACGCTCGCCCTCACCGAGCTCGTCCTGCTCATTCCCATCGTCTATGTCAACGACGCGTACTTTATCAATGGGTTTAAATCGCTCGCGCACGGCGCGCCCACCATGGACGCCCTTATTGCCGTGGGCGCCACTGCCTCCATCGCCTGGTCGATCTACGCCATGTTCATCATGGCCGACCAGCTTGCCGCGGGTCAGGTGCACGAGGCAATGATGACGGGCATGGACAATCTGTATTTTGAGAGCGCCGGCACCATCCTGTCGCTCGTCACCGTGGGCAAATACCTCGAGACGCGCAGCAAGTCCAAAACCGGCGGCGCTATCGAGGCGCTCATCGACCTGGCACCCAAGACCGCGACCGTCGTGGCAGAGGACGGCAGCGAGACCACCGTCGACGTCGACGCCATCCTTCCCGGCCAGGTCCTGCGCGTGCGCCCCGGCGAGTCCATCCCCGTCGATGGCGTGGTGCTCGAGGGCAGCTCGGCCGTGGACGAGAGTGCGCTCACCGGCGAGTCCATCCCCGTGGAAAAGACCGCCGGTGCCACCGTCAACGCCGCCACCGTCAACCGCACCGGTTCGTTTACCTTCCGCGCCACGCGTGTGGGCGCCGAGACATCGCTCGCCAAGATTATCCAGCTCGTCGAGGACGCCAACGCCACCAAGGCACCCATCGCCCGCATGGCCGACAAGGTCGCCGGCGTGTTCGTGCCCGTGGTGTTCGTGATCTCGGCTGCGACCTTTGCGGTGTGGATGGCACTAACCGGCAGCATAAACGAGGCACTCACCTCCGCCGTGGCCGTACTGGTGATCAGCTGTCCGTGTGCACTCGGCCTGGCCACGCCCGTCGCCATTATGGTAGGCACCGGCAAGGGCGCCGAGATGGGCGTTCTGTTCAAGAGCGCCGAGGCGCTGGAGAACCTGCGCAGTGTGGGCACCGTGGTGCTCGACAAGACGGGCACCGTCACCCGCGGCAAGCCTGCCGTGACCGATATCGTGGTAGCCACGCGCGCCGACGGCTCGCCCGCCATGAGCGGAAAGGCGCTGGCCTAACCGAGCTCGCCGT
>OAVS01000422.1_pt1 | contig 29271 bp, 25 predicted proteins | sample 1550601 | NCBI WGS metagenome assembly OAVS01 (sample SAMEA2580093, study PRJEB22360) | human gut metagenome | biome: human gut; feature: human-associated habitat; material: faeces | place: Denmark | collected 2008/2010
CACTTACTTCGAGATGTTGAACTTGAACTCGGCGTCTTACCGGTCTTCTTCGTCCCGCCTTGCCGCGGATATTCAATCGCATCGCAGGGTGGCTTCCTCGATCATCTGACAGACCGACCGACGGTCTGTATGCTTGACGGGGACATGAACGAAAGGCAGGCCATCCGCATGGCGCACGATATACATTCCGGAGACACCGAACGACGAATCCTCGATTCCGCCCGCAGGCTCTTCGCTGAAAAGGGCTACGAGAAGACGTCCATCCAGGACATCCTGAACGACCTGGGACTGTCCAAGGGCGGGCTCTACCACCACTTCAAATCGAAGGAGGCGATTCTCGACCGGCTGAACGCCGACGAGTGGGCCGTAACCGCGCGTCTTCTCGACAAACTCATCGAGCGCAAGGACATGAGTGCGCTTGAGAAGCTGCGCGCGCTCATCGTTTCCGCTGTGGACGCCCCCGATCATCTGGACCTGGTCCGTTCCCAGCTGGCGCTGCTCAAGGATCCTGCGTTCTTTACGGCGAACATGCGCTTCTGGTCGACGAGACTGCCGGAGTCCTTCCGCTCGCTCATCGATATGGGCGTGCAGGACGGCTCCATTCCCACGGCATACCCCGAGGAGGCGGCGCAACTGCTCTCGCTCCTCGGCAACTACTGGCTCATGCCCTGCTTCTACCCCGCCGATCATGCCGGCATGGAACACCGCATCCGCTGCCTCGCCACGATGCTCGACGCCATCGGCGCGCCAGTGTTCGACGAGACGCTCATCCTGCGGACGACCGAAGAGCTCACGGCCCTGACGCCGGAAGAGGATACGGCGTCCGCATAGGAGACGCGCCCGGGTGCGCCGCATCTTGCACATCCTGATGCCACAGATGTCGAAGCGCTTCCGCGCCCTTTTCCTTGGGCGTATTGTTATCACCATAACAGACCGACGGTCGGTTTGTATAAATGGCCGTGGCCAATCACAAGAAAGGAATCCACGATGACGAACGCATACGAATGCACGACCCAACCACAAAGAAGCCAAGCCGCTGATCCTCTTCGCACACGCGACTTCCGCCTGCTCGTCGCGGGTCTCGGAATATCGCTCTTCGCCAACCTTATGCTGCGGTTTGCCATGTCCATGTGGGTGCTTGACAAGACCGGCTCGGCGGCGGCGTTCGCCTCCATTCTTACTGCGAGCATCCTGCCCACGATTCTGCTCTCGCCCCTTGGCGGCGTGATGGCGGATCGTACGAACCGTCGGACCGTCATGGTGGCGCTTGACGCGCTTTCCGCCGTGACGGTGCTCGTCTGCGTGGCGATCTTTTCGGCCGCCGGTTTCAATCTGGCGGCAATAGCCGTGATGCAGGTGGTGCTCGCCGTGCTTGACGCGATGGAGACGCCTACGGTGCAGGCGGCGCTGCCGCAGATGTTCCGCTCCCATGGCGAGGATGTGATGCGTCGCGCGATGGCCGTGGTGAACGTAGTGAACCAGACGAGCACGCTCGTTCCCGCCGTGCTCGGCGGCGTGCTGTACGCGGCGGTTGGTGCGATGCCCATGATGGGCCTCACGATCGTGGGGTTCGGCGCGGCCGCCGTCGTGGAGTGTTTCATCCGGCTCGGCGCTCCCGACCGCGGCGACGCCGGCCGCGTCACCGCGGTCGACGACCTGCGCGCGGCCGGACGTTTCCTCACCCGCGAACATCCTCATGTGCTGCATCTGGTGTTGATCTGCGCCGCGCTCAACTTCCTGGTGACGGGGTATGCGGAGGTCGGCTTCCCCTACATGGTGCGGACCGTACTGGGGTTCGGCTCCACGGCGTACGGCCTTGCATATGGTCTCGTGGGAGCATCTGGACTGCTCGGCGCGCTCGTCGGTGGGCGGGTCGCGAGGTCGCTGTCCATGCGGCGATTCCCGATGGCGATCGCCGCCTTCTCGCTCACCATCCTGCCCCAAGCGCTTGTCATGACGATTCCCGCAGGTGGAGTGATGCGACTCGCGGTGCTCACGGCGAGCACCTGCGGAACCATGATCGCCATCACCCTCGCGAACCTCATCGCCGTGCCGGCGATCCAGATGGGCTGCCCCGAGGACATGACCGGCAAGGTGATGTCGCTCGCGCTCTCCGCGAGCATGTGCGCTCAGCCCCTCGGACAGATCGCATACGGCTGGGCGTACAGCGTCCACCCGGCGGGCGCGGTCCTGGCGGTGACGTTCGCCCTGGCCACCGCGATGCTGCCGCCAGTCGCGCACGTAACGCGGCGGTTCTAGGACGGGATTCCATCACCTTCGCTCTGGACAGCTGAGACATCAAAGCCATGTGTGGATATGCAAACGGCCGCCATCAATCATGGTGATGTTGGCCGTTCACGTCATCCCCGTACCGTAGGTATGAAAACGACCACTGTAATCGCACATACGACGATGGTGGTCATTGGATCAAGCGCCCCGGCGTCAGGCCTCCACGAGCGGGCGGATGTCGTCCAAGGTGCTGGGGTCGAAGGTCAGCAGATCGTGGTCGGCCTGAAGGTTCGCCCAGAACTCGGGCGTGGTGTCGAGCGCCTGGCCGAGCCGCCATGCCGAGCCGCCATGCCATGGGGTGGTGATGCGCCGCCTGCCGTTGACGATCTCGCCGATCGGCGACATCGGCGTGCTTTGCCGTACCCGTCGAGGCGGGTGTGGACCTGCCAGACGTCCCAGATATGATATGCGCCGATGAGCGAAGCAATCGGACTTTGATTCGGAAACGGCCTTCATACCGCACTTGTCCATCACACAACCGGACTGGAACATGAACAGGCACGCAGTCACGGTTGCATAATAGGATTCAAGTCAATAGCAGCCTTCCACGCCTCCTCACAGTGCGCAACCCGGAAGGTCCTTTTTATTGGCGAACTCGACCGGTTTGGCCTATCGCAACAGTCGTTCGTTGAGGATGACAGGAGCGTGTTCGATTGACGGCTGCAACGCATCGAGCTGGTCGGACAGCTTCGACTCGTCGACCACCGGCAGTTCGAGCAGGGATCGTGCGGCCGCGTGCAGGTAGTCGTTCAACGCCTCGATGCGGCCCGGCTCCAGCGGGTAAGCCGGGTCGTTCTCCAAGGTGACGTCCAACGTTTTGCGCAACATCTCATGCTGCGCGCTGCCCATGATGGCCGCGCACTGGTCGCGGAACGTCATACGAGAATTTGCCGGCTGACGTTCGGACAGTACCTGCGGAATCCACGCGCCGCCCTCCCAGTCGGCGCGCATGTCGTTCTTGAACAGCGACATGTTATGGTCGAACAACGGCGCCGGACCCAGAATCCGGCCGGTACGGTTGTCGCGCAGGAACCCGTGGTTGTTGGCGTGACGGTCCTGATTGACGATGAGCGCGTCGAACACTAGCATCGTGCGCATCGCCTCGAACGATTCCTCGGACACGGCGCGTGCGGCGGCGAGGCTCTCCGGGAACGACGCCAGCTGCGTCGCCGCATAGAACGGCACGAACGACACGTCCTTTGAGTTCATCGAACCGCACACCGACGCGAGCTTGCCCTTCCAACGGGCGATGCGGTAGTCGACCGCATTCACACCGAGCCTGCGCGCCAGCTGCGAGGCGAGATACTCGGAATACGGTTCCAAACCGGCGTTCGCATACCATTCGGAACCCGCCTTCCACAGTTCCAGCCCACGTTCCGTATGCCGCCACGCCTTCGGGAACTGGCCGTCCGTCGTCCACTCGCTCGACAGGCCGATCGCATGCTTCTCGCTCGACGTATACCCCGTGTAGGCCACGATGGCGAGCGTCTCGTCCAACGGATTGTCATACAGATTGATGTCCGCGAACTTGAGGTTCTCACCGTCGCGTTCCGCCCAGAACGAATCGTTGACCGACAGCCCCTTGCACAGGTCGATGATCCCCAGCGTATCCGCAATGCTCAACCCCGCCTGCGCGAGAACCTGCGTGGCGAACTCACGATTCTTCGGAATCGTGCGCCGCTCCAGCCACGTCGTCAGCTTCGCATTATCCGGCTCCGGAGCCAACGGAAACGGCAGCAACGCGCGCTTCGACTCATCGAACCAGCGGACATGCGCCTCGATCTTGCCCGCCAGCAGGCCCTCGCCATACGACGCATCGAACCGGAGCAGCGGATCATCATAGAGCCGCAGCACGTAACTCGTCATATCCGGCCCCTCCAATCACAAGCCCGCTCCAAAGTCATATCGGGCGATTCACATATGAAGAACAACTGTCTACAGTATAGACAAGGGCCTTGGAACGCGGGGGCTTCACTCTGAAGTCAAGTATTTGATACAATTTGGTGCAAAAAGATAGTAAATAGCAATAAGGAGCGGCTATGAGCATGCAGATTGCCACGCGAGTTGATGACGAGCAGGCTGCGTTGTTTAAGGAGACGACCCGACAGCTGGGTACCACCCCGGCCGATGCCCTGCGTATGTTCATCAGCGCGTTCAATGATTACCGTGGGTTCCCCTATGAGGTGCGTTTGCCACGAAATGACGTGGAGCCGTTTGCGTCCGAGCGGGACGCTACTGAGTATGCCAGTCGTCTCGCCTTGAGGATGTCCGATGAAACGAGGTGAGATTTGGACGTTGCAGGCCGATGGCTACGCCAGCAAGCCACGGCCGGTTGTCATCGTGCAGAGCGATGCCGTCGATCGGTTCGATTCCGTCATCACTTGTCTGCTGACCTCATACGATTCCTCCGACATCGACACGCGGGTCCGATTGGAACCAAGTCCGGAGAACGGCCTGAACAAAGTGAGTTACGTGATGACGGACAAGATCGTCACCGTCGACCGCAAACTGCTGGGATACCAAGTCGGCGTGGTTGATGATGCAGCCATGGCGAATATCGGCCGTCAGCTCATGCGGGTTCTAGGTTTGCTGTGACGTTTGGGATGGCTGGCGGGCGTGCGTCTACTTGTGACATCGTTTATGCACCCTTGAGGCCGTATGATGATGGCGTCGAATTCAAGCTCTCCCCAACGTCTAAGAAATGGCTTCCTTCATATTACGGTCATACGACCAACACCATATGAAGGAAGCCATCATGAATGGTCTAACGGCAATCAGCTTCTCATACGTGATTGCCAGTCATTCACCGAATCAACCGCGGTTGTCGAACATCTGCAGCAGCATCTTGCTGGGTTCGACGGCATAGACGGTGTGCGGCAGACGGGCGCTCAGGTAGACGATGCCGCCGGCCGTAAGCTCGACTTCACGGCCTTCGCCGCCGACGCGCAGCTTGCCTTCCAGCACCTGGATGATCACGGGCATGGCCGCGGTGTGCTCGCTCAGTGCCTGGTCCTTGTCGAAGCCGAACAGCACGGCGCGCAGGCCGTCCTCGCGCAGCACCGTACGGGAGACAGTGGCCTCCTCCTGAATATCGATCAACGAGGCCAAGTCTTCGATGAATCCAAGATGCGGCTCGGTCGAAATGGCGTGGCCTTCGGCGTCGTGGGCGTCGTGCTTGCAGGCGCAGTGCTTGGCCTCACCCGCTTCAGCGGCCGCGACTTCGCCATGCTTGCAGTGGCACTCCTTCTTCGCGCCCGGCTCCGCGGCCGCGCCCTCGGCGTGCTCGTGCTTGCAGGCGCAGTGGTGTTCGCCGTTGGCGGCAGGCGCCCCCGCCCCCCCGGGGGGCCCGCGTGCCGCGGCGGCTTCCCTACGCTGCTTGCACTTGCAATGCTGCTCGTCGCGTCCTGCCTTGCATGCGGTCTGCTGCTCGTTCTCATCGGCCATGATGTTCTCCTATTCGTCGCGCGTACCTCACATACGCGTCATCGCTTTTGGTCGTTTCCCATTATCCGGCCATCGTGGGCCGGCACACCGCTGTTACGCTTCGGGCTTGCGTACCACGAACGCGATACCGGTAAGTTCGTTGCTGTACTTGTCGAAGGTGTGCTTCATGTTGAGCACGCGGGCGCGGATGTCCTTGTTGCCCAGAACGTTGCGCAGGATGCGCAGCACACCGCCGATACCTTCATCGGCGATATTGCGCTTCATGTCCAGCAAGGCCATCGGCTCCTTGCCTCTCCACAGCACCTCGAAGCCTTCGGCTTCCAGCAGCTCGCGCCATTCCTGCTCGGTGAGCGGGCGCGCGTTCACCTTGATGCTGCGAGCCAGGGCCTTGCGCACCTCATCCTTGACGGATTCGTCCAGGTTGTCCGGCTGCAGGCCGAGTTCGTGAATCGAGTAGGTGCCGCCGGCGCGCAGTAGTCGGAAGGCCTCGCCGATAATCGCCTGCTTGCCACGCTCGGTCTGCATGGTAAGCATGGCTTCGCCGATCACCACGTCGGCGCTGTTGGATTCCAGACCGGTGTCGGCGGCGTCGCGCTGCACGCAGCTTGCCGGAATCGTGGCCTTCTCACTGGTGAGTTTGGAGATGATGTCCACGACCTGCGGATCGCGGTCCACGCCACGGTAGCTCTTGGGGTCGCGCTCGAGAATCGCCCTAGTGGTCAGGCCCAGTCCCGGGGCGAATTCGACGACATCCTTGCCGGCGATGTCCGCGTTGGCGAGCATGCGTTCGGTGAGTTTCTTGCCGCCGGGGCGCAGCACGTGCTTACCGATGCGGGCCAGAAGCCAATGGCCCTGCAGGTGCGCGGGGTCTCGGTCGGACTGCGGCAGGGGCAGCTCGCGGTTGGTGGCGGGTTGGGTGGCAGTGGACTGAAATGCCTGAGAAGGCTGCGGTGTAGTGGTCATGTGTCGTGATGCTATAGTCCACAGCCCGCCCGCACAAGGGTTTTTCGCTAGAAATCAGCCGAATGTGAGAATGCTCACCCGAGTAGGCGCCTGAGCATGCGGCTCAGGGACGATTCAGGGGATGCTCAGGGGTCCCGTCACCGATTCCCCACATATCGCCCGCGTTCGCCTAATAGAATGGAATCCAGCATTCGATTCGGTATCCGGCGCAATGCCGGCAAATGTGAGGAACTTACGATGAGGGTCATCGGCAATATTCTGTGGATCATTCTGGGCGGACTGGCAATCGCCATCAGCTGGGCACTGATCGGACTGTTTCTATGCATCACCATTATCGGTATTCCACTAGGAGTTCAGGCGTTCAAAATGGCGGGCCTTACCTTGACGCCGTTCGGCAAAACCGTGCAATACGGTGGCGGCGTTGGCTCCACGCTGGTCAATATCCTCTGGGTGGTGCTGGTCGGCTGGTGGATGGCACTCGGCTATCTGGGTGCAGGCGTGCTCAACTGCATCACCATCATCGGCATTCCGTTCGGCATCCAGTCGTTCAAAATGGCCAAGCTTGCGCTCTGGCCGTTCGGCGCACAGATCTACAGTCTGTAACAATTGTTTCTGCAGTAGGTCCGGTGCAGCGCATTATCATCGTGCGTTGCACCGGACTTTTTATATACAACGGGCATTTCACACACCGCGTGATTTGACGGATTCGGACGTAAGACCTTATGGTGCGCGAACCATGATCAACACATCGCATTCAGCAGCGACGGCGTGAACGAACACGCCATCTGACCAGTACACCTCTCATTGACGCATAGCTGAATCATTGCCGGTGATATCGAGCCGACCCGTTCGCACCATGCCCCATAAACGTACCTATACGAGTATGCGTTCTTGGCATCGTCGCAACGCAATGCACCGCGGCAAAACCCATTGCATACCATCACATATTCAGAAAGAACAACAGATCATGAAGTATTTCACTACTGACACGCATTTCGGGCACTACCATATGTCACTCACATGCAGTCATGCGCACAACTATATTTTTGTATTATCCATGATTTTATAGTTGTTTATTGACTCATTTCCTTCTCTATCTTATACTTTCTATAATCAAGGATGCTCTTTGGGAAGTGAGTCTCTCATGGATATGAAGTATAGAAGTTTGGCAAGGCTGTTCCATGCCGACAGGTCAGTCGATTCCTTCAATAACCATGCGGCACTCGCACGGCAGCGGCTTGAGGCAGATTCCACATTCAGGACCGGGGTCATCACGCCATTGGGCGAACTGTTCTCCGCCACGCCGCGCGAGACGACCCTGCTCATGGAAAATATACTTCTCGCCGAAAGGCGCATATCACGGCTATGGAACCTGATTCCCGGCGTCATGCGCTGGGACTACATACGGCATTCCATCAGTGAGGAACTGTTCGCCACCAACGAGATGGAAGGCGTGCGCAGCACCCGCAAGGAAACCCAGGACGCCGTGGACGCGGCCGACAAGGCAAGGCGGGACGGCGACGACTCCAAGGCGCGGTTCAGCGAATTTGCCAAGCTGTACCTGAACCTCACGGACAAGGACTCCGCGTTGCCGACAGGCATCGCCGACATCCGCGACATCTATGACAAGGTCGTGCTCGACGAAATCGATGAGAGCAATCAGCCGGACGGCGACCTGTTCCGGAAAGGCGATGTGGAAATACAGGGGCCGCACGGCCTCGCGATCCATAACGGAGTCAAAGGCGAAGGCAACATCGGCGCGCTCCTCACCGACATGATCCATCTCGCGACCTCCGACGAGATTCCCCGGCTGCAGTCGGCCATCATGTCGCACTTCCTGTTCGAATACGTCCACCCGTTCTACGACGGCAACGGCAGAACCGGCCGGTATCTCCTGGCCCTGTACCTGAACCATGACCTGACTATGCCCACCGTGCTATCCCTGTCCCGCACCATCGCGGAGAACAAGAACGCCTACTACAAAGCATTCATGGAAGCGGAAGACAAGCTGAACTGCGGCGAACTCACGCTCTTCGTGAACACCATCCTCGGATTCATCCAACAAGCCCAGGATGAGCTGATTGACGAACTCAGTATCAAGGTCGATCAGCTCGACAAAGGTCGGATACTCTGTACACAGCTTGAAAAGAGGCATGGCCTATCGCGCAATGCCGTCTCGGTGCTCTATGGCGTGATTCAGGAAGAGCTGTTCGACTCGTCCAAATCCATGTCGTTGGACGAAGTGGCCCATCACATCGGACTGTCCAAACAGAGCGCAAGGAAATACGTGGAAGAGCTCTTGGCCGCGGGGCTGGTCGTACAGACCGGAAAACGCCCGCTGAAAATACAGGTATCGAAATCATTGAGGAATGTTCTCGTCACAGGAGTCGACGAGAACGCGGAAGCCTAAATGAAGAAAGGTGGACGCAAACATCTCAACGAGGCCCATACTACGTGGAAAGGCCCAGGCAGCCAACACTGCTCGGACCTCTCTTTCATCGCTTTCCTCAGTCGCCTTCAGCGATAACTTCCCTCGCCGAGGGGAAGCCACGGAAAAAAACTTTCTTTCTGAACATCATCACTACGACGACGGCATACATCATCCATTGCATTGGGAATAAGCCGTCACCGAATACAGAATCTAATGAGCTCGGATCACTCATTCACGAGCACCAGAATTCGTTTCATGAATTACCACGTTTGTGTCTTTGAAAGGCATGCGGCCGAATCCAATTCGAATCGCAACTCGGGAATATACAGGCGGCGGCACCGATGCCTCTCACATCACCGGGAAACGATGACGACACCGGGAAAACCATCAGCCCACACTGCGGAAAAACACTGCCGAACCCGCCCAACAAATATTGAAGCAGTACACACCACGTGCAGGCCAACATCCTCGAACTGACCGGCAGGCGGCCCCGCCTGGAGGCCGGCAGACGGCTGCGCGCGATTGCCGCCGCCCGGCACGCGTCAAGGACCGGGACTCCGCCACGGCGTGGCTCGTCTCCTACAGCCGGTGGGAGCAGGACTTTGCCTCGTTCCTCGACGAGAAGAGCGAATACGCCGACGGCAGCGTGAACGGCATGCACCGAAGGCTCGTCAAGGCGCGGCGCATGATCCCAGGCGCATCCGGGAGGGCCAGCCGTTCGCGTTCCTCGACGAGGGGCTCGCGGCCAACGCGATGACCGACGAACGACTCGAGCGCCGGACACACATTTTGACCTATAACCCTTAATTTTCTAATCAGGAGCAGGGAAAACAGGAATTCGCCTATGAAATACTGGATGCACGCAGACAGTCCGCTGTCAGTGTCTTTGCATTTTGAAGCATCTCCTCCGGTGTCCCTGTAAATACCACTTCTCCCCCGTTCTTCCCTCCATCGGGGCCGATGTCAATAATCCAGTCCGCCTGCTTCATCACGTCCAGGTTATGCTCAATCACTACCAGCGTATTTCCGCTGGATACAATCCCATCAAACAGCTTCAACAGATTATCTACATCGGACCTGTGAAGGCCTGTGGTCGGCTCATCCATGACAATGATGCTACCGCTCTTCCCCAGGTTCTTTGCCAGCTTAATCCGCTGCCGCTCTCCCCCGGACAGGGTACTAAGGGGCTGCCCCAGCGTCAGATAGGATAATCCCACCTGCTGCATTACGCTCAGGCGTTTCCTGATCCTGGTATCCTCAAATAATTCCAGTGCCTGGGAAGCGGTAAGCCCCAGCAATTGGACAATATTCCTCCCCTTGTAGGTACAGGCAAGGGCCTCCCTGTTATACCGCACACCGCCGCATGCCTCGCATTCTGTAACAATCGGGTCCATAAAGGCAAGTTCCGTAACGAGAACACCTTTGCCGCCGCAGATTGGGCAGGCTCCGGCGGAATTAAAACTGAACAGGCTTTCCGGCTGATTGTTCTCCCTTGCCAGAAGTTTTCGTATCTCATCAAAGAAGCCCAGGTAGGAAGCTGGTGTAGAGCGGCTGGTAGCTGTAATCGGCCCCTGGTCCACCATCACCACTTCATTCTCATACGCTCTCGCAAATACCTGGGAAATGAGGGTACTCTTTCCCGAACCAGCCACACCAGTCACCACCGTCATGACCCCCAGAGGGATATCCACATCCACATGCTTTAGGTTATGAAGGCAGGCATCCCTTACCGGCAGGCTGCCTGCGGCTTTACGTGGCGTCTGTTTTATGGGGAACAACTTTTGCATGGATTTTCCCGTCAGGGTATCTGTCCTAAGTAGTTCCGGATAGCTTCCCTCAAACACGATTTCACCGCCGTTTTGTCCTGCCGCAGGCCCCACGTCAATGACATGGTCTGCGATGGAGATTACGTCTTTATCGTGTTCCACCACAAGGACTGTATTTCCTTTATCCCGAAGCTTCTTGAGAAGATGATTCATACGGTAGACATCCCGTGGATGCATCCCGGCACTGGGTTCGTCAAAGATATAGGTCATCCCGGTCAGACTGCTTCCCATATACCGGACCAGCTTCAGCCTCTGGGCCTCCCCGCCGGACAGGGAGGGTGTTTCCCGGTTCAGATGCAGATAAGGGAGTCCAATCTCGATCATCCGGTCCAATCCCTCCAGGATGGTATGAACCAGCAGACCCACTGTCTGGTCCGTGATCTGTGTCAGGACTTCCCGCAGGAGAGTCAGCTCCATCTCGCACATGTCTGCAATAGAATACCCGTTTATTCTACAGTTCAAAGCCGCCTCATTCAGCCTTCTTCCATGACAGTCACTACATTCTATTTCCGTAATCAGCTTTTTTGACTTCTCTTTGGTGTGTCTGCTTTTGCTGCTGATATCCCGGTTTAAGAGGGCCTTCGTATACTTATGGTACAGTCCAGTTACTTTCGGGTTCTCCGGCTCTCCCTTACCATCACGGGCACCATAGACAAGAAGGTTGTATTCTTCTTTTGTGTAATCCCGGATGGGTTTATCAAGGTCGAACAGCCCTGACTCAGCATACTGCTTCCAATACCAGGATCCCGGACGGTACAGGGAATCCTTCACACAGCCCTGGTTCCAGGATTTATTCCGGTCCAGGACTGCTTCCATATCCACTTTTGTAACTTTTCCGAGACCGGAACAGGTCTTGCACATCCCGTTGGGGTCATTAAAAGAGAAATAGGACGCAGTTCCCACAAAGGGCTGCCCAATCCTGGAAAACAACAGCCGCAGGCTGGCATACAGTCCGCTGATGGTCCCTACTGTGGAGCGTGCATTTCCCCCTAAGGAGGACTGGTCCACCACAACGGACGGTGTCAGATTGTCAATGCGCTCCACTGCCGGTCTGGGGTATTTGGGAAGCCTGGACCGTACAAATGCCGGGTAGGTTAAGTTCATCTGCCGCTGGGATTCCGCTGCAATCGTGTCAAAGACAATACTGGATTTCCCGGACCCGGACACCCCGGTAAATACTGTGATTTTTTCCTTCGGGATTCTGAATGTAACGTGTTTCAAGTTATTCTGGGTAAGCCCATACACCATAATGTCTGCCATCTGATCACACTCCTTTTCTCTTTTTCCTGCTGTCATATCCAACCAAACCTGCTGCAATCAGAGCCGTAAGGATGTCTGCGGTGGGACCTGCGTACAGAATCCCGTCCATTCCCCAGATACCCGAGAAAATATGGATGAGCGGTACCATCAGCAGAAGTGGCCGGAGGATGGAAAGCAGCATCGCTTTCACTGCCTGTCCGGCTGCCAGATAATACTGGGCTGACACCACCTGAAATCCAGTAAACGCCAGTCCGAACAGGGAAATGCGCATACACTTGATACCAAATGCCATAGATGCTGGCTCATTCATCCCAAAAATCTGCAGAATCTCCGCCGGGAATAACTCACAGATAAGCCAGCCAATCACAGAAACCACCGTAGCTGCGCCAACCGCCTTTTTATAGGTTTCTTTGACCCGGTGTTCGAAACCAGCGCCTTTGTTAAATCCGATGATGGGCTGCATCCCAAGTGCAATCCCCACACAGATAGCAACCACTACAGAACTGATCCGAAGCACAATCCCAAGACTGCTAAGTGCCGCTTCGCTGCCAACGCCTGCCATTTCACAGCTCACCACCGCTTTGTTCAGTTCAATCTGCAGAATTGTTACCGCCACCTGAATCATGCAGGATGGAAGCCCAAACGCAAATATCTGACCGCAGATGGGTAATGTAGGGCAGATATTTTTTCTTCTTAACCGGATATGCCCTTTCTTTAAAAAGTAAACCAACAGTATGACCGCGGACATGATCTGCGAGGTTACGGTAGCGATTGCTGCACCTTTCACTCCCCAGTTAAAAACAAATATATAGATTGGATCCAAAACCAGGTTGATTACCGCTCCGACCAGGAAGCATCCCATAGCCAGGATGGGGCTGCCACACGCTCTGGCCATACTGGACAGGGCAATAGCTGCCATACTAAAGGGTGCACCAAGTAAAATGATGGGGCCATAATCCAACACATAGGACAATGAGCCCTGCGCCCCCTTCGTAGCCCCAAAAGCTAGTGCCAGCGGTTTCAGGAAAGTAAGGCATATAACGGTAAAAAGAATACCTATGGCAACAGACAGAGTGAATACCGTTCCAAGGGTTTTTTCGGCTTCTGCTTCTTTTCCTGCCCCTAAGTTCATGGACGTATAGACACTGCCGCCAATCCCCAGCAGGGTGGCGATGGATAAAAGAATCGTGACGAAAGGAAAAGTAACCGTGGTTGCAGCAATGCCAAGATATCCCACCCCACGCCCAATGAATATCTGGTCTACGATGTTGTAAAGTGCATCCACCAGCATGGATAAGACAGATGGGATTGCAAATTTTATGAGCAGCCTGCCGAGAGGTTCGGCTGCAAGAGGGTTTCCCCTCACTGTTTTAATAGTCTTGTCCATCTCTTTTTCTCCTTTGGTTTTTTCATCATTTACGCTGGATTAGCGTATCAAAGGAGCGCAAACCATTCATGATACTTTTTGCGGTTTTTTCATCCGAAGGCCTGACGGCAAACCATGCCTCCTGAATCGGCGTCTCCATGCCCCCGCCTTCTATAGGGTATACCTCGATATCCGGCAGCTCTGCATAAAAAAGGCCTGATGATGGCAGAACTTCTAAATGCAGATACCGGAACATATTATCGGAAGTCACATGGCAGCATGGATCTGCTGTTACCATGCACCAGGTGGCTTCAGATATCCGAAACTCTTCCATTCCTGGGGGCATTGTTTGGTTTAAATAGAACTGATATAATGTGGATAGGAAAACTGTGAACATCTGGGAGGCAATATGAAGAATTTATCGGAATTACCTAACATAGGAAACGCTGTAGCTAATCAATTAAAACAAGTTGGTATTTTAGATGAAGACGATTTGAAATCCATAGGAGCAGAACAAGCATGGCTGAAAATACAGCAAATTGATAAAACAGCGTGTATCAATAAACTCTACGCATTAGAGGGTGCAATCTTAGGCATAAAAAAAACTTTATTGCCAAACGAAAGAAAAGAAGCATTAAGAGAATTTTATAACAGATATAAAAAGTAATAGTAAAAACGGATGGAGGTGCCTGTTTGAAACGATATCCCCCTTTAGAAAGGGCCATTACCTATATCGAAGCACATCTAAATGAATATATCGGTCTGAATGAAGTATCAAGAGAAACCGGCTACTCCTACTACTACATGACCCGCCTGTTTTCTTCTGTTTTAGGTGAATCCGTGGGACACTATATCAACCGTCGGAGGCTTTACAATGCGTCCGAAAAACTGATTCATTCCGACCAGAAGGTCATTGATATTGCACTTGACTGTGGTTATGAATCGTCAGAGGCGTTCAGCAGGGCCTTTAAAGCTGTTTTTGGATACAGTCCTGTAGCTTACCGGAAAGCCGGACTTGATTTGGTGATAAAAGCAAAAAAAGAACTGGCGCCGGAAGATGTGTGCCATATTGCCAATCATATTTCACACGCTCCCAAGATCATCCTGCTAGGTGAGACAGAAGTAGCTGGGCTTCGGGGGACTACTTCCCTGTCCGACAATCAGCTGCCCGGACTGTGGGAACAGTTCCATGGTCTTAACAAAGATTTTTTCACCACATCTGCGGGATATGGCATCTGTGAAACGCAGAAGACGGCTTATACAAAAGACGGCGACGCGTTATATTCCGTCATGATCGGCGGTCCGGTGAAGGATTTTGATTGCCTGCCGCTGGAACTGGCAAAAAAGACGCTGCGTGCAGGAAGATACGCTGTTTTCACCCACCGGGGCACACTTGGAAACTTTATATAAAACATATCAGTATATCTTCGGAACATGGTTGCAGACCACAAGGGAAGAACTGGATGACAGGGAAGATTTTGAAGTTTATGAGCATGAAATTCTATCCTTTGATGATCCAGATAATGAAGTTAAAATTTTTATTCCTATCAAATGACAGGACACCATTTTGCGCACGGGCGCTGACGGTGTTTTACATATCACCGGGTATTTAGGGTGTGTTTACACTATCTAGGTTTTGTGTGATAATTATCGTGTGTGTACGCCAGATATCACACAAAACCTAGATAATGTAAACACACCCTAGAATTCCCAGATTTTCAGCACTACCAAACGGTCACTTCTTAGACGTTGGGGAGAACTTGAACTCCACAATATCTCCGTCGGCCATGACGTAGTCGCGGCCCTCCTGACGGAGCTTGCCTTCCTCCTTGATCTTGGCCATGGAGCCGTCGGCGGCCACGAAATCGTCGTAGGAGACGATGTCAGCCTTGATGAAGCCCTTTTCGAAGTCGGTGTGAATCACGCCGGCGGCCTGCGGGGCGGTCCAGCCCTTGTGGATCTGCCAAGCACGCACCTCCTTGACGCCTGCAGTCAGGAAGGTCTGCAGTCCGAGGATGTCGAAGCCCACGCGGGCCAGTTGGTCGAGACCGGACTCGCTCAAGCCAGCGTCGGCCAGCATTTCGCGGGCGTCCGCCTCGTCGAGCTCGGTCAGGTCCGCCTCGAACTGAGCGTTGAGGAACACGGCCGGAGCCGGGGCCACGGATGCGGCGAGCTTTGCCTGCAGGTTCTTGTTGGCCAGCTCGTTGTCGTCCACGTTGAACACGTAGATGAACGGCTTGGCGGTCATCAGATGCAGGTCGTAGACGGAATCCTTGTCGAAGCGGCCTTCGCGTGCGGCCTTGTCGAGCGTCTCGCCGGCTTCAAGGATGGTCTTTGCCTGCTTGACAGCGTCCATGTAGGCCGGCTCGATCTTCTTGCCGCGCAGATCCTTCTCCAGCTTGGGCAGCGCGTTTTCGATGGTCTGCAGGTCGGCAAGAATGAGCTCGGTGTTGATGGTGTCGATGTCGTCGGCCGGATCCACCTTGCCGTTGACATGCACAATGTCATCGTCTTCAAAAGCACGCACGACTTCGCAGATCGCGTCGGCCTCGCGGATGTTGGCCAGGAACTTGTTGCCCAGGCCTTCGCCCTCGGAGGCGCCCTTGACGATGCCGGCGATGTCCACGAAGGTCACCGTGGCAGGCACGACCTTCTCGGTGTGAACCAGCTTGGCCAGCACCGGCAGACGATCGTCCGGCAGCGGCACGATACCGGTGTTCGGCTCGATGGTGGCGAACGGATAGTTTTCGGCCAGCACGTTGTTGCGGGTCAGGGCATTGAACATGGTGGACTTGCCGACATTGGGCAGTCCGACGATTCCGATAGTAAGAGACATGCCTTTAAGTCTAAAGAGCCAAGCGACAAGCGCACGGGAACCGCGAAATGCTCGACTCGCACAATATGAACATCCCCATTTCGGAGTATCCGATAGCAGGGTATAAACGGCGTTCATAACGCAAAACCCGGCCGGCACATCATCAATGCATATTGCGAAGCTCATCAATCACATGCCATCGGTTGCGACTACTGGGTTTTGCGCATCAGCCGGCTGCGAGTTCGAGCAACGGCTCTTGCAATACACCACCCCGACCTCCAAGTCAATACCTTTATCCGCACTCGTCGAACGTTCTTTTCTTGGCGAAATACACCCCCGCCACCCGTTATCCTTATGGGGTAGCACACGGAGCCGCTACGTTTTACCCCATACATGCGGCCCGCAACCATTGAGAGAGACCATGCAACAAGCATTACTACGTATACGGAAGGAGGGCCGGCTGTGAACTGGGAAGTCATCCAAGCAAGTCTTCCACTGTTCGGGAAGGCGTTCGTCTTGACGTTACGTCTTTCCGCAATCAGCGTGGTGCTGGCTACCCTTCTGGGATTGGTGCTGGCATTGCTGCGCGAATACCGCGTGCCTGTGCTCGCCCAAATCAGTACCGTATTCGAGGAGCTGTTCCGCAACACCCCTTTGCTGATTCAATTGTTCTTCCTGTATTACGGATTCCCGTCCATCGGCATCAAATGGAGCGCCGAGATCTGCGCTGTCGTCGGTATGTCCATTCTGGGCTCCGCATACATGTCCGGCGCATTCCAAGGCGGCTTCAGCGGTATTCCGCAGGTGCAGAACGAGTCCGCACGCGCGCTGGGACTCTCGCCTTTGCAGATGATTCGTCACGTGACCCTGCCGCAGGGACTCACGCGCAGCGTGCCGGCCGTCGCCGCGAACGTGATTTTCATGGTCAAGGAGACCTCCGTGTTCACCGTTATCGCGGTACCGGAACTGACCAACACCGCACGCGACCTGATCGGCATGTACTACCGCAGCGACGAATACCTGCTGGAGCTGGTCATCGCCTACGCAATCATTCTTATCCCGTTGTCCGTCATCCTCACACTGCTGGAAAGGAGGGTCCGTCGTGGTACTTTCGGCGATAACTGAGGCCTCCGGCGCCAGCGTGCTGTTCACCGGCGACAACTTCACCCGTCTGCTGGGCGGACTCGGCACCTCCATCACGGTGGCCGGACTGGCCCTGCTGGTGGGCATTCCCCTGGGCATCATCCTCGGCGCACTGCGTATCCTGCGCAATCCGGTACTGCGCGCGGTGCTGAGGCTGTACCTCGAGTTCTTCCGCATCGTGCCCACGCTGGTACTGCTGTTCCTCACCTATTACATCCTGCCGCGCGAACTTGGCGTGCAGGTCGACGGCGTGACCGTGGCAGTCGTGACGTTCGGCCTATGGGTCGCGGCCGAAATCAGCGATATCGTACGAGGCTCGTTGATTTCCGTATCCGATCATCAGGTCGATGCCGGCAAGGCGCTGGGCATGAACGGACTGCAGGTGCTGTGGTACGTGCGTATCCCCCAGTCCATCAACCTGATGGTTCCGGCCACCATCAATCTGGCGGCGCGCGTCATCATGACCACGTCCCTGCTGCTGCTCATCAGCGTGATCGACGTGATCACGGTGGGCCAGCAGATCATGGAGGCCAACCGTATGACCCACCCGGACGCCGCATTCTGGGTGTACGGATTCATTTTCCTGCTGTATTTCATCATTTGCTGGCCGCTGGCGATGATCGCCAAGGCCCTGGAGAAGCGAGCCAAGGAGCGTAACAATGGCTGATTCAGAAGAAGTGTCCGTGTCCAACGACTCCGAACCGCTGCTGTCCGTCCGTCATCTGCGCAAATCCTATGGCGATCACGAAGTGCTCAAGGATGTCAGTTTCGACGTCAAGCGCGGCCAGGTGCTGGTGCTGCTCGGTCCCTCAGGTTCCGGCAAGTCCACACTGATTCGTTGCCTGAACGGTTTGGAGACCATTCAGGGCGGTGAAATCTGGTTCAAGGGCCAGAAGATCGCGAATAACAGCGAGAAGACCTGGCGCAAGCTGCGTGCCGAAATCGGCATGGTGTTCCAGAGCTACGATCTGTTTCCGAATCTGACCGTGGCCAAGAACATCGAACTGGGCCCCACCAAGGTGCAGAAGCGCCCGAAGGCCGAGGTCGCCAAGCAGATGGATCAGCTGCTGGCCGACGTGCAGCTCACCGAATACAAGAACTCGTACCCGCGCGAACTGTCAGGAGGCCAGAAACAGCGCATCGCCGTTGTGCGTGCGCTTGCGATGAACCCCGAGCTCATGCTGTTCGACGAAGTCACCGCATCACTCGATCCGGAAATGGTGCGTGAGGTGCTGGAGCTTATGCTTCGTCTCGCCAAGCGCCATATGACGATGATCGTGGTGACCCATGAGATGGAGTTCGCCCGGCGCGTGGCCGACACGGTGATGTTCCTGGAGAACGGCGTGATCTTGGAACGTCAGCCCGGCGACGAGTTCTTCACGAATCCCGAAACTGACCGTGCCAGGAACTTCCTAGAGAGCATGGCTCCGGTCGGCGGTGAGGCATGAGTACTCCGTTCATGCCGAATCATCAAGATTTGCAATAACCAACAAGAAAAGGATAAAGGGGAAAGAATTATGTTCAATGTCAAGAAAGCTTTGGCCGGTGTGCTCGCCGGCGTCACGCTAATTTCCGTCGCGGCTTGCGGCAATGGCCCGGATCCGGCTGCCGGCGGCTCCTCCTCTCAGCAGGGCCAGACCGTCGAGCAGATCAAGAAGACCGGCAAGATTCGTATCGCCACCTTCGGCGACCTGCCGCCCTACGGCTATGTGAAGAACGACGGCACCCGCGCCGGCTATGACGTGGCGCTCGGCAACCAGATCGGTAAGGACCTTGGCGTCAAAGTCGACTGGGTGCAGGTGAACGCCGATGGCCGTGTGGACTCGCTGAAGTCCGACAAGGTCGACCTGGTGCTGGCCAACTTCACCGTGACCGACGAGCGCAAGCAGGTGGTCGACTTCGCCGATCCGTACATGAAGGTGTCCATCGGCGTGGTCTCCCCCGACAGCGCCAAGATCACCAGCGCCGATCAGCTCAAGGGCAAGCAGCTGGCCGTGACCAAGGGCACGACCGCCGAGGCCTTCTTCACTGAGAAGTACCCGGATGTTCAGCTGCAGAAGTTCGATTCCAAGACCCAGCAGTTCCAGGCCTTCAAGGATGGCCGTGTGGCCGCCCTCGCCGACGACAACACCTACCTGTACGCGTGGGCCAAGGACAACCCGGGCTACACCGTGGGTATCAAGACCATCGGTGACGAGTCCACCATCGCCCCGGCCGTGAAGAAGGGCAACAAGAGCCTGCTCGAATGGACCAACAAGGAGATCAAGACCCTGACCTCCAACGGCTTCTTCAAGGACGCCTACCAGAGCGAGCTCGCCCCGAGCTTCACCTCCGACATCAAGCCGGAAGACGTGATCATCGAGTAGTTTCGTCTGCTTCATACTGCTCCCGCTGGCGGGGGCTGTCATGCGAAGCATGACTGGGGGTGGTCCTGTGATTCGGGAGACCCCCAGTCGGCTTCCGCCGACAGCCCCCGCCGGCGGGGGCAATTTTTTTGCCGAGTGCAGTCAGCCGACGATGGCGTCGACGGCGTCAATGACCGCGCCACGGAAGCCGTCTTTTTCGAGCTGGGCGACGCCCTTGATAGTGGTGCCGCCAGGCGAGCAGACAGCATCCTTCATGGCACCAGGGTGGGTTTCGGTGGCCATGTACAGCGCTCCGACGCCCTCGACCATCTTGGCCGCCAAGCGGTAGGCGGTGGCGCGTTGCAGACCGTACTGCACACCGGCATCGCCCAGTGCCTCAATGTACATGTCGGTGAATGCGGGCGCGCAGCCGGCCACCACCATGGCGATGTTCATGTGTGCGGTATCCACGCGCTCAATGAGGCTGATGGGCGCGAACACCTGCTCGAAGGTCTCGGTCTCCTCATCGGTCAGGGTGTTGACGGATTCGGTGACGAGCACGCCCTCGCCCACAGCCATCGGCGTATTCGGAATCGTGCATTGAATGTGGATGTCCGGAGAGTCGACGGATTCGCCGTCTTCGGTGGTGAACAGATCCTGATATTTCTTGAGATTCCAGCCGGCCGCAATGGAGACGACGATTTTGCCAGGCTTGGCGAGTTCGCTGGCGAGCGGCTTAACGACGGCGTCAATCTGATAAGGCTTGATGGCGATGATGACCACGTCGGCGGCCACCACCACTTCCAGCGGATTGTGCAACGGGCGCACGCCGAGCTCGGCAGTGGTCTTCTCGAGTTTGTCATAGCGGGCGGCGCAAGCGACCATCTGGCCGCCGGTGACCACGCCCGCGTCGACAAGGCCTCGGGCGATGGCCTGAGCCATGTTGCCGTATCCGATGAATCCAATGGTGAGATTCCGGGTCATAAGATTTCCTTTCGTCCGTACTTGGGCTCCCCTCTCTCTAAGGGGGCTGTCAGCGTAGCTGACTGAGGGAAGTTTTCCGCACTTGACATACTCCCCTCAGTCTCGCTCCGCGAGCCAGCTCCCCTCCAAGAGGGGAGCCAAAGAGGTTAGAACAGTTCTTCGAGGTCGCCTCGGTTGAGGGCTTCGTCGTAGAGGTGCTTGAACACCACCGAACCGTGCAGTCCGTCGTGCTCGAACTCGTTGGTGGTCCAATAATGGCTGTTGCCCACGCGGCTCAATGTGTCGAGTTGCATGCCTGAGTCGACGTACATGTCGTCGAAGTAGACACCGGCCTGCAGCGGCACTTCGTTGCGTGCCAGCTGGTCCTCGTCATAGATCACGCCGAAGCTCGTGTCTTCCATCAGCAGGTCCATGGCGGGCTTGAACGGGCGCAGCGCGGCCTCCTGCTCGAACATCCACGGGAACATGGCCTCACCGGTGAAATTGAGCGGGCGCACATCGGCACCGAACTCGGACTTGCCGTCGCGCACACGCTGGGCGGCCCAGCGAATCGGCTGGTCCATCTCGCCGTTGGCGTAGATGAATTCCTGCAACGGCCAGTACAGCGGACGCGATGAGGTGGCGTTCATCACCTTGGTCAGGAATTCGTCGGACAACGGCGATGCGGCGGAAACGGAGCCGTCGCCATCGAGGAAGGCGCTGTCGAGGATCCAATGCACTCGCTCGAAACTCGGCTTCTTACCGAAGTCGGAGCCAAGGCACTGCAGACGTTCCACGGTGAGCGGGTCGCCGTTGGGCATGATCGGGAAACCGTGGGCCGCCATGCCGGCGATCACGCCGAGACGATGTTCGACTTCGGTTCCCGCCATCGGGTTCAGTACGGAATCGGTCAGCTTGCCCACGAACTCGGAGACTTCCGCGGCGGTCGGCAGCTTCTCCACAATGGCCGCCACACGCTCCTTGTCCTGCGGATAACGCTCGTAGAACTGGGCGGTCTTGCGAATCACACGCGGGAAGGTGTGCTCATAGACCTCGGTGGCGCAGGCGGGCACGTGCGGAATGCCGCCGGTGGTGAAGCTGGCGATCACACCGGCCGGGAACAGGGACAGCGTGGTCAGGGTCAGGAAGCCGCCATAGCTTTGGCCCATTGTCACCCACTTGCGCCCGCCGAACTCGGTCAAACGCAGATGCTCGAAGTCACGCACGATGGAATCGGCGAGGAACTTCTTCAGGTAATCGGCCTGGGCGCGAGCGCCGGCTGCGACATCACCTTCATGGGCGGCGGCAATACGGGCCATGGTGTGCGTGTCCACGCGCGAAGAACGACCAGCACCACGCTGGTCGGGCAGAATCACACGAAAATGCTTGGTGGCCTCTTCAATCCAGCCATCGGAGGTGGGACTGTTCAGACGCGGGCCCTCACCGCCGGGACCTCCCTGCAGGAAGATCAGCAGCGGCAGGTCATCGTGCACGTGTTCGGGCGTGGTGACCACACGGTAGAACAGTTTGATGGTTTCGCCGTCGAATGCTTGGCCTGGCTCATGGCCGGACCAAGCGAGAGGAACGTCAATGGAATGGTCCTCGATGGCGAGGCCCGGTACATAGTATTTGCTCAGCAATGTCATGGCTCAAACTCTAGCCCACAAATCCGTCTGAAGGGTGATGTCGGCTTGTTAACGGACACGCTAGCCTTGGGACGTATGGAAATGGTCGCGCACGTGAGGGCATGGTTCGCTCGGAAGCCGAGTCACACCCTGCTATGGGACACCCTGCTCGCCGCAGTACTGACATTCGGACTCATCCCGCTCATCAGTTCCACCAGTTCCTCTTCGACTCCTGGACTATTATTCGTATCGAACAATTATTCATTGTTGTTCTGGTCGCTACCGACGTTTGTTCCGCTGATGCTGCGACGATACCAGCCGGAGATCGCCGCTTGGTTGTTCGTGGCTCTGACCGCCGCCCATCTCGTCTTCGGCCCGTCGATGACCTACGGCGACTTCTACACGCTTATCATCCTGTATTCGGTGCTCGTGTACGGCAATCCCAAGCATTCCTTGCGATTCATTATCACCGCCTTTGCCATGGGATTGGCCGCGGCTGCGGTCTGGGCGGTGTCAATGAACGTCGGCCCGCTGTTCAAAAGCGGTTCCTCCAATGCTTGGACCGCCTGGATCAGCTGGCTGCCCACCGCTGCGACCATGCCCATATGCCCGGCCTCTCCCGGTCTCATCAGCGAGCCGAGCGTATCCAACTGCGGAATCAAAATGCTGCGGGATACGGGCGTGCTGGCGCTGTGCATGGAAATCAGCGTGCTGAGCATTATCATCATGGCGTTATGGCAGCGTGCGCGCAAGGCCACGCTCACGGCCATGCGCGAACGCAATGCTTCCATAGTGGCCCGTGAAGCGGAGGAGACACATATCGCGGCGCTGGCCGAACGCGCGCGCATTGCCCGTGATATGCATGATGTGGTGGCCCATACGCTGTCGACGATTATCGTGCAGTCGGATGGCGGCCGATATGCGGGCACGCATGATCTGGCCGTCGCCAAGCATACGATGAGCACGATTCGCCATGAAGCGGAACGCGCGCAGCGTGATATGCAGCGACTGTTCGGCGTGTTCGGCACGGATGATGATGCCGGGTATGCGGACATCGATTCTCTGTTCGACGGTCATCTGGTCGTATCCCGGCGTGTGACAGGCAAGTCACGGCCGGATCGTTTGACCTCCGATGCGGATGCCGCCGTGTTCCGCTTGGTACAGGAGGCGCTGACCAATACGCGCAAGCATGCGGGCGAGGGCGCGAAGGCCACCATCGATGAGGTGTGGTCGGATGACGGGCTTGCGATTACCGTGTCCGACAACGGCCAGGGAGCGGCATCCGCCGCCGACGGGCACGCACCCGGCTATGGTCTGATGGGCATGCACGAGCGCATCGAATCGTTGGGCGGCAGCATCCATGCCGGCCCTGGACCGAACGGCGGGTTCATCGTGGCGGCTACGATTCCCCTCTCCCCCGAAATCGCGCAAACCGACGCCGAGCCGTCTGACGCTTTGCCCGTCACCATCACACGACTACGGAAACTCCTGGATTCGATACGCTCCAAACCGCTCAACCAGGGAGATATCGGTGAGTCGAATTGGGTGGCCCGCTTCGCACAATGGACCGAACGGCATTATCTGCTGGCGGATATTCTCATCACCGTGGCGCTGATCGCGATGTTCAGTTCCGCGACACGCAACGAGCTGCAGATGATGACGGTCAGCAATGACCCAGTTCAACCCAACACTGTGCTGACCATGGCACTGACCATCATCATGCTTGCCCCTCTGGCTTTCCGACGTCGGTTCCCGGAGGGCAGCGCACTGGTCATGGCGATTCTGTCCGCCGTGCAGCTGCTGTTTCTGCCATCCATCCTGACCGTCAACATGTTTGCATTGGTGTCCGTACACGCCGCCGCACTGTATGGACGGGAACAGGCATGGAAATGGGTCAGTGTGGCGCTGGTCGCGGATTCGTGGCTGGCCGGCATCAAGGTAATGTCCGGCTGGAACGGATATGACATGCTGATTCAGATGCTGCTGCCCCTCAACGGCGAATCGGCGATGTCCCGCTGGCTACTGGTGCTTTCCGGCCTGATACCGGGTGGCGTGGTGATGCTGTTTGGCTTTGCGTGCATTGCGATGGCCCGGTGGAGCCGTTCACGCGGCTCGAACGCGCTGGTGCTCATGCAACGCGAGGAGGCGCTCAAGGCCGAGCAGGAGCGGCAGAAGGTGCTGGCCGCCAATCTGGAGCGCAATCGCATCGGCACGGCCATGCAGGCCGAGGTATTGAATACGTTGGAATCGGTGATCACGCAAGCCGATGATGGGCTGGCCATGCTGAACTCCGAACCGGCTCCCGATGGCGAGCAGATCATCGCCGCGTTCACGGTCATCGGGGAACGCGGGCGTGCGGCTCTGGCGCACATGCGGCAATTGCTGACGGTGCTGCGCGAAACCGGATTCAGCGACGAGATGCATGAAGGCGCACAACCCGACATGCAACTGCGACCGGCTGCTCCTCTGTCCAGCCAGATGAGGCAGGTGGAATCCACATCTCAGACGGATTCGTCCACGAACATGAACTCAGGGAACAATCAGGGTGTCCATGGAGCGGCACTCGAATAGGAATCGGATACAGTGGAGAGCATGAACGAGAGCAGAAGCATTCGCGTGATCATTGCGGACGACCAGGAGCTGGTGAGGGCCGGCTTCGCCATGGTAATCGGCTCGCAGCAAGATATGGAAGTGGTCGCTCAGGCGTCCGATGGCGCCGAGGCCGTGACGATGGCGGAGACCCTGCACCCCGATGTGGTGTTGATGGACGTGCGCATGCCGGGCATGGATGGCATCGAAGCCACCCGCCGTATTACTTCGCTGACCGCCGGCACGGATGGCACGCAGCCGACCCGTGTGATCATCCTGACCACATTCGATTTGGATGAATATGTGATGGCCGCCATCAATGCCGGCGCTTCGGGTTTTCTGCTCAAAGACACCGAACCGGAGACGCTGCTCAATTCGATTCGCACCGTGTTCCAGGGCAATGCGATCATCGCGCCTTCAGCCACCAAGCGCCTGATCGAGAAAATGATGCAAGACGGCTATGCGCAGCATGGGTCGTTGAGTGGCGGCGTTTCGAACGCAAGTCTCAATGGCAATGCTTGCGGCGTCGCCGACACTACTGGAACGGTCGGAGCTACGGGTGCCGATTCGACGAACGGCATTGGCACCGCACACCCCACATATACCGATCCCGAGCTGGAACTGCTCACAGATCGCGAACGTGAGGTGCTGGTGGAAATCGCCCATGGTCTAAGCAACCAGGAGATCGCGGACAAGCTCTTCATCTCCTTGCCCACGGTCAAAACCCATGTGGCGCATATTCTGGCCAAAATCAACGCCCGAGACCGCGTCCAGGCTGTGGTCTTTGCGTACGATAACGGGTTGGTGTGACCTCCCCAATACACACGATACGGCAGAACAAGTGGTATCCGCCTCGAAAGAGGTACATTCGCCTTTCTGCAGAAAGCTATCTGCTTTCAGAGAGATATCCGAGACCTGATAACACGAGTACGATCATTGCAATTCCAACGGTTGTACTCGCGTTTTCGTATATCCGGTACCCCTTTGAAAGCAGATAGCTTTCTGTAAAGGAACGAATGTACCTCTTTCAAGGCAGATAGGTCTATTCGCAGCATACGAATAGACCTATCTCTTCGCTCTTAGACTATGACCGGGCCACTAGGCCTCAGCCAAAGCCTCGACGGGCGGCGTCTTGACGGCTCTGCGGGCGGGGGCAACACTGGCGAGCAGCGCGGCAAGCGCCGCCACGCCAAGCACGGCACCGTTGGTAGTCCACTCGAACGGGAATACAGTGTCACCATACAGGCTGAACACCATATAGGACCCAAGCCAGCCGAACAGGGTGCCCAGCACCACACCCACCACGCCGGAGACGAGCGACAGCAGTAAAGCCTCCACTGCCAGCGAACACCGCAGCTGGCCGCGCGTCATACCGATGGCACGCAGGGTGGCGGATTCGCGGGTGCGTTCGATCACCGATAGACTCAGCGTGTTCGCCACACCGACCAGTGCGATAAGCACAGCCACCGCAATCAAGCCGACAAGCAACGCCATCATGCCGTTGATCATGGTCTCCCACTGCGTGCGTGCGGCCACCGGACCAGACACGTCAATGTCTGCACTGGCGGAGAATGCATTCTGCACGTTGGTGAATACGTCGTTCAGCGTGGTGTCCGCGCTTTCGGCGTCGATACGCATAAGCATGATATGTCCGTTCGCTTTTACATCACCGTTGGTGAAGTGACCGGCATCCACGAAGGCGACTGCGGCATAGTTGGCTGAGATGCGACGATAATCCACCTTCTGCGGCGCGAGGGTCAGTGTCTGCACGCCATCGGATTGTCCGCCATCGTTCTCAGTATCACTCGCGGCAGCATCAGCTGTACCAGTCTGCGAGCCGGATACATCACTGGTGAAGGTGACGCTCTTACCTAGCGGAATGTCCTTGCCCGTGGCAGCGGAATACTTGGGCATAAGTACGGAGTCACCGCTGATGGTCACGCCGGACAGGTCGGCACGCACCACTTTGCGCAGCGCGTCAACACCATCCACGCCAACGATGAGTACGTTCAGATCCTTGCCATTGGCATCCTTCATGCTCATCATGCGAGTCGGCGCGTAGATACTATCCTTAATGCCCTTAATCTTGGCGGCCTCATCGGCCTGTTTGCTGGTCATATCAGCACCGGCCGCGATCATGTCGACGCTGTAGCGCGTGGTCAGCGCCTCGTTCATGGTTTGCTTGGCGCTGGCGGCACCGGTGGCGATGGTGGAGACCAGCGTCACGCCGATAAGCAGTGCGGCACCGGTGGCGGCCACGCGGCGCGGATTCTTCTGGATGTTCGCATGCGCCACCTTGGCGGACGGCCCGGCAAACGCAACCAGCGCGCCCACACCGCGCATCAATACCGGCAGCCAGAATGTGGCGGAAAGCACCAGTCCGAGGAAGATCAGCGCGCAGCCGGCGATGGCGGCGAGCAGTACCATCGGATACTGCTTGTCGGCCAGCGAATCATGTCCGGCGATCTTTTCGTTCATCTGCCAGGCGGAGAATGCGGCCAGACCGATGCCGACGAGCACCAACAGACCCGCAAGTATGGCACGGATCTTACCGGCCCGACGGGTATCGTTCAGTTCGATGGGCCGCAGCGCTTCCAGTGGAGTCACGGCGGTGGCGGAACGTGCGGAGCCAAGCGAGGCGATCACGGTCATAGCGATGCCGAACGCAATCGGCACCACGAACGCCGGCCAGGACAACACCAATCGCATGGTCATGCCGGTGGCTTTCATCAGGCCGGATTGGCACAGCGCCGCCATCAGTCCGATGCCGAGGCCCACGCCCAGCATGGAGGCGATGAGTCCCAGCAGACCAGCCTCGAACAGTACGGAGACATACAGCTGGCCTTTGTTCGCGCCGATGGTGCGCAGCAAGGCAAGCGTGCGACGGCGTTGGGCGACGAGCACTTGGAAAGTGTTGGCGATGACGAGCGCCGCGACCAGCATGGCGAGGATGCCGAAGCTCAGCAGGAAGATGGTGGTGATACTCGTATCGCCCTTGCTCACGGATTTGATGGATTCCTCTTCCATCGCTGCGCGGGATTGCACGGTGAAATGTTTTGGCAGCAGCTTGTCGATTTGTTTCACGGTGGCGTCGGCGGACAGCTGATCGGCATCGTCGATATCGAGGTAGACAAGATAGACATTGAGTTTGCCGAAATCGTCGATACCGTTCATCGCGGTGATCACGTTATCGGAAAGCACTGAGGCTCCGCCGTAGTACGCATAGGCGCCGTTCGGGTCTTCGGTGATACCCACTACGCGAACAGTCATACCGGAATCAGCGGCAGTGTCGTTGCCGGCGGAACCGTAGCCCGTCGAAGCTACGGCCTGCGCGGTACGGGAGTTCACGGTCACGCTATCCCCCACCTTGACACCAAGCTGATCGGCCACGGACTTGGTCAATGCTATTTCGTTGCTATCGACCGGCTGGTCGCCTTGAATGATGCTGACCGGCAGCAGATCACGCTGTGCGGCGGTGGTGATGGCATAGCTGCTGGCGTGCTTGTCGCCATTGGCCACGGTTACGGAACTCGAGGATTCGACGCGCACATCCTTGACACCTTCTGTGGCGCGGATACGGTCGAGTTGGAAGTCGTTCACCGTGCGAGTGTAGATGCCATTCCGCTCCTGCTCGTTCAGGCTCTCGCTGGAGTCCACGCTGATCACATAGTTCGCGCCGCCAAGCTGCGCGGTGGTCTGACGGGCCAGGGAATCGTTCATGGCGTTACCGAACAGGAATGTGGCCGCAATGAACGCGGTGCCGATCAGGATGGCGATGCCGGCCGGAATCAGCATTCTGGCGCTTTTCTTCATGAGTTTCACTGTGATGGAAAACATGGGTTCGTCCTACTCTCTTGCTTCCCGTGGGTCAGCGGGCGTGGCGTGCGGCGGCACGGGCGTGGCGCAGCGTTCCCTCACACCCAGAGGTGGGAACGGCCGGCGGCAGCGGCGCATCGGTGATGGGCAGATCCGGCACGTTGCGCACGCCTGCCATCTGTGCCATCTGGCCAGCAGGAGTATCGGTAAGAGTGGTGCGGGTGGTGCGCTCTCGCTCGGCCATAAGCAGTTCGTTCATGACTTCGGCGTTGGGATGCTGTTCGTCGGCCACGATCCGTCCGTCGGAGAACACGATGGCACGGTCCGCGTAGGAGGCTGCCACCGCATCATGCGTGACCATGACGATGGTCTGTCCGAGTTCGTTGACCGAACGCT
>OAVS01000495.1_pt1 | contig 25324 bp, 17 predicted proteins | sample 1550601 | NCBI WGS metagenome assembly OAVS01 (sample SAMEA2580093, study PRJEB22360) | human gut metagenome | biome: human gut; feature: human-associated habitat; material: faeces | place: Denmark | collected 2008/2010
ACCGAAGACGCGGGGAGGGGCGGCGGAGCCGCCCGAGGGCGGTCAGAGGATACCGAGCTCAAGCCGACGGTATTCGCGCTGGATCGCCCGCGTCACCGGCCCGATTCCATAGCCCGCATCCCCCAGCTCGACGACCGGGCGCACGCCCATCAGGGCGTTGGTGGCGAAGACCTCATCCCAGCTGTCCAGCGAATCCTGTCGGAAGGTCCCCTGCTCGGCCTCGTATCGTTCGCACAGCCACGCCCGCACGGTGCCGGGTAGCAGCCCGCATCGCTCGTCCGGCGTGTACAGCCGCCCGTCGCGCACGAAGAACAGGTTCGCGTTGGTGGTCTCGCAGATGTCGCCGCGCGTGTTGAGGTACACGGCGGAATCGAAGCCGAGCCGCCGAGCCGAACGCGATTCGAGTATGTTGTCTCCCTGATTCAGCGTCTTGTGCGCCGTGAGCGGCGAACACTCGTTGCGCCAGGCGCGGCACCAGCCAAGCCTGAGACCGCGGTCCTGCGCCCAATCCGCATACGGGTTCGGCCGATGCGTGACGATGACGTTCGCGGACGACACCATGAGCTTGACCGCGAACGACCGACCGTCAGGCAATTCTGCCGCGTCGAGATGTTCGGCGATATGAGCCCGCAGCGTATCATCGTCCGGCGCGTCGATATCCAATGCCCGCGCTCCGCGCCGAAGCCGGTCGAGATGACGGTCGAGCATGACGAGTCGCCCGCCGGTCAGGTTGATGGTCTCGAATACGCCGAGGCCGAACTGGTATCCCTCATCCAGGGCGAATGTGACGGCCGTGCCTTCGCCGCCAGGCGTGCCATTGCTATTAGTCATGCCATTGTCCTTGTCTTCCGTCATGCACGTCACTGTCCGACACGTCACAGTCCAGCGCGTCGAGCAGCGCCTGTGCTTTCTGCATGGCCTCGTCGTATTCGGCGTCCGGGTCGGATTCGATGGTGATGCCGCCGCCCGCGCCGATCCGGTACAGCCCCGCCTTGTCACATCGCCCGACGTGCGTCGCGCAGCGGATCAGAATGCTCAGATCGCAGTCGCCATCGGCGGTGATGTAGCCGAGAGAGCCGGTGTACACGCCGCGAGGCGACCGTTCATACCGGTCGATGAGTTGCATGACGCGGCGCTTGGGAGCCCCCGTGATCGATCCGCCCGGCGACATGACGGCAAGCAGTTCGGGCAGATCGCGGGCATCGGGCAATTCGGCCTCGACGGTGGACACCAGATGGAACACGTGCGGGTGGGTCTCCAATTCGGCGAACCCCGTGACCTGCACGGTTCCGGGAGTCGCCGCGCGGCTCAGATCATTGCGTTCGAGGTCGGTGACCATGAGCAGCTCATCATGGTCCTTGCCGGATTGCTCAAGGGCGGCGCGGTTGGCCGCGTCCGCCTGCACGGTGAGGCCACGTGGCCGCGTTCCTTTGATGGGGCGGGTGACGACATGGCCGCTGCGGCATTCGAGGAACCGTTCCGGCGACGAGCTGACGATCTGCCATCCGCCGCCGTTGACATACGCGGAGAACGGCGCGGGATTGTCGTCGTTCAGACGCAGGAACATGTCCAGAGGCGTCACGGGACTGGTGACGTCAAGACGCAACGAGTAGTTCACTACGTAGGCTTCGCCGTCGTGCATGTGCGATTTGAGTCGTTCCACGGCCTCGCAGTATGAGGCGCGATCGTGGTCGCAGCGCCATGCGCCGCGGTGGGAGGCTGAGGTGTGCGGGGAGTCTGGATAACCACCCTCAGTCGTTTCGCGACAGCCCCCGCCAGCGGGGGCGGACTGGCAGACGGATCGTATGGCGGCGATGTTCCGGGCGCTGTTCGGGTGGCGATGATGGCTGAGCAGGGTCAGCGAGCGCCGCTGCCGGTCTTCGATGAGGATGTCGTCGAAACTCCACCATGCGGCGTCCGGCGGCGTCTTTCGCTCTGCCGCCTGCTGGCCGCCGTCGAACCGGGATCGCACGCCTTCCCGGCGTCGGCCGTCATCATATGACATGAATCCGAGCACGCCGGGCTCGTCACGCAGCTGGTCGTGCAGCAGCATGAGCGCGTCTTGGCCGGGGAGCAGCCGGTCCCGCCAGACATCGTCGTCTCCGCGGACGGCGAGGGTGCCTTCCATCACGTCATCGCCGTATTGCATGAGCCGATGGTAGGCGTGCAGTCCGAGCACCGAATACCGTCCGCCCCGCCCCGAGTGCAGGAGCGCCAGGGCCTGGCCATTGTCGAAATGCCGGATCAGTGAAGTCAGGGGATGGTACGGCAGCCGGATCATGCCGTTCCGCTCCCCGATGCCTCCGGGCATGCCTTCGAACGGGGATCCTGAGCCCATCATGCCTTCCTCGGTTGCGGCTTCCATGCGAAGTCGTGCAGCAGGTCGCTCACCCAGTCCATGACCTGATCGCCCGGCATCGGTTTGCCGCCGAGCGTGCCCGCGAACGGCGCGGGGATCAGGTATGTGTGCGTGACCGGCCGGTATTGCGCCCCGCGGTAGATGCGGTTGATGCGCATCTGCATCGATTCGGGCGGGTCGATCTTGCCGACGCGCACGTTCTTGCCCTGCGCGACGATCTCCGATATGCCGAGTTCCCGCGCCTTCATGCGCAGGCGGGCCACGCCGAACAGCGTCTCGAACTCCTCCGGCAGTTTGCCGTAGCGATCCGTGAGTTCGTCGGCGAGTTCCTTGAGGTCCTCATCGGTGCGCGAAGCGGCCAGTTTCCGGTATGCTTCGAGCCGCAGCTTGTCGGAATCGATGTAGTCCACCGGGATGGACGCTTCGATGGGCAGGTCGATGGTGACCGCGACCGGCTCGGTCCGCTCCGGCTCCTTGTACTGTTCGACGGCTTCCGAGACCATGCGCACGTACAGGTCGAAGCCGACGCCCTCGATGTGCCCGGACTGTTCGTCGCCCAGCAGGTTGCCGGTGCCGCGCAGTTCGAGATCCTTCATGGCGACGTCGAAGCCGCTTCCGAGCGCCGTGTTCTGCGCGATGGTGGCGAGGCGGTCGTGCGACTGCTGGGTCATCGGCTTGGACGGGTCGTACAGGAAGTAGGCGTACGCGCGTTCGCGGCCACGGCCGACGCGCCCGCGCAGCTGGGGCAGCTGGGAGAGGCCGAACCGGTCGGCGTGGTCTACGATCAGCGTGTTCGCGTTGGAGATGTCGAGTCCGGTCTCGATGATCGTCGTGCATACGAGCACGTCGATGTCGCGATGCCAGAAGTCGCGGATTACGCCGTCGAGCTGCTTCTCCCCCATCTTGCCGTGAGCGATGCCGACTCGCGCCTCGGGGACGAGCTCGTGGATCTTCGCGGCCGTCTTCGCGATGTCCTGCACGCGGTTGTGCACGTAGAACACCTGTCCGCCGCGCAGCAGTTCGCGCCGGACCGCGGCCGTGACCTGAGCGTCCTCGTACGCGCCCACGTAGGTGAGCACGGGAAGCCGGTCCTCGGGCGGGGTGGCGAGCGTAGACATCTCGCGGATGCCGGTCACCGCCATCTCCAGCGTGCGCGGGATAGGCGTGGCGGACAGCGAGAGCACGTCCACATTGGTGCGCAGCGCCTTGAGCGTCTCCTTGTGCTCGACGCCGAACCGCTGCTCCTCGTCGATGATGACAAGGCCGAGATCCTTGAACTTGATCTTGGGGTTGAGCAGCTTGTGGGTGCCGATGACGACGTCGACGCCACCCGTCTCCAGTCCCTCGATGGTCTCGTTGATCTCCTTGGTCGTCTGGAAGCGGCTCATGGCCGCAACGGCGACCGGGAAGCCCTCGTACCGTTCGGTGAACGTCTCGTGATGCTGCTGCACGAGCAGCGTGGTCGGCACGAGGACGGCCACCTGCTTGCCGTCCTGTATGGCCTTGAACGCTGCTCTCACGGCGATCTCGGTCTTGCCGAAGCCGACGTCGCCGCAGATGAGGCGATCCATCGGCACTGGTTTCTCCATGTCGGACTTGACATCATCGATGGTGGTGAGCTGGTCCGTCGTCTCCTGATACGGGAACGCGTCCTCCAGCTCCTTCTGCCATGGCGTGTCGGGGCTGAACGCGAACCCCTTGGTGCGCTGCCTGGCAGAGTACAGCTTCACCAGGTCCTCGGCGATCTCGTGCACGTGCTTGCGCGCCTTCGCCTTGGTTGCGGCCCAGTCGGAGCCGCCGAGCTTGTTGAGCTTGGGGGCCTCCGCGCCGATGTATTTGCTGATCAGATCCAGCTGATCGGTGGGGATGAACAGCTTGTCGGCCGGGGCGCCGCGCTTGCTGGGCGCGTATTCGATGACAAGGTATTCGCGCGTGGTCTTGTTCGCCCCGGTGCCGATGGTGCGCTGCCGCATCTCCAGGAAACGGCCGATGCCGTGCTGCTCATGGACCACGTAGTCTCCGGCTTTGAGCTCCATCAGGTCGATTGCCTTGCGGCGGCGCTTGGGGGTCTTCGCCTGACCGGCCGCACTGGACCGTCCGGTCAGGTCGCGTTCGGTGAGCAGCGCGGTCTTCGCCGCCGTGTCGATGAACCCGTCGATGGCCTGGGAGCGGATGACGTCGAACGAGGCGATGCCGGTCTCGTTGACGGCTCGCTTCAATCGTGCGAGCGTGCCCTGCGCGGCCGCGGTGACGGTGACCTGGTACCCTGCGTCGATGAGCCCCTCGATGCCGGCCGCGGCCTTCGCCTCGTCACCGCGGTATTCGCCCGGGTTGCCGGCGGCGAGCTGCACGTGGTTCGGGCGGCTGGCGTCCACGCCGAGACTGGTGAGGTTCCACACGTCGTGGCTGGAGTATGCGAGCGAGTTGATGGTCTCCTCGTAGTCGAGGAAGCTGGCCTGGTCGAAGCTGATGGGAGCTCCGGCACCGTGCCCGGCCGCGGCGACATGCCAGCTGGCGGCGAGGAACTCGTTCGCGGTTTTCGAGAGGTCGTCCGCCGCGCGGCGCAGCTTTTCCGGGCCGGCGAGCATGATGACGGCATGCCTGTCGAGCATGCCGGTCACGGGTTCCATGTCGTCGATGAGCGCGGGCATCAGGGATTCCATGCCTTCGATGGGAATCGCGTTCGCGATGGACTCCAGCATGTCGTCGGCATTCGGAATCTGCCCGATGAGCCGTTTCGCCCGGTCCCGCACGGCGTCGGTGAGCTGCAGTTCACGGCAGGGCGTCGCCCAGATCGTGCGGACGCCCTCGCCGTAGGTGCGCTGGTCGGACGCGTGGAATTCTCGGATGGAGTCGATCTCGTCACCGAAGAACTCGATGCGCACCGGATGTGGCGCGGTTGGGGGAAAGACGTCGATGATGCCGCCGCGCACCGCGAACTCGCCACGGTCCATCACCAGGTCGACGCGCGTGTAGGCGTTCTCAACCAGTCGGCGCGACACGTCGTCGAGAGGCAGCTCCTCGCCTTGCGTGAAGACAAGCGGATCGACGTCGCCGAGCCCCTTGACAACGGGCTGGATCAGCGAACGCACCGGCATGACGAGTATGCGGATCGGTCCGAACATCGGATTGGTGTCGCTGGGGTGCGTGAGCCTGCGGAATACGGCCATGCGGCTCGCCACGGTGTCGGCACGGGGACTGAGCCGCTCGTGGGGCAGCGTCTCCCAGGCCTCCAGTTGTGCGATGTCGTTCGGGTCGCCGTCGTACCACGACCGCAGCGCGTTCACGGTGTCCTCGGCCTCGCGACTGGAGGCCACGACCAGGACGACGGGGGTGTGTTCCGCCTGCGCTGCGGCGATGGCCGGGCGCAACCCGTCCGGGGCGCCCACGGTGATGATCGGGGCGATGTCCTTGTCGTCGGCGATGCTCATGCCGCCGCTGACGAGCCGATGGAATGCCGGATCCTCATCGAGCCGTTCGAGGATGCCGCACAGGGAGCCGTCGATCAGCGCGTTCTGGACGCGTGTGGCCGTGGCAGCGGCGGTGGCGGCGGACGCTTTGCCGCGCGCGCGTCCCTGCTCAGCGGCCATTGAACTTCTCCTGGGTGGCGGCGAGTCCGTCGAAGATGATGGTTTCGGCCGCGTCGGCGCCGTCTGCGAGGAATTCCGGCAGCTGCTTGCGCTGGTCGGGTCCGAAACCGCCGAGCACCCAGTTGACGGTGTTATCGTGCGCGTGGGCTCCGCGCTGAGCGTGGCCGACGCCCATGCGCACGCGCGCGTACTTCGGGGTGCTCAGGGCTTTGTCGATTGATTTGATGCCGTTGTGTCCGCCGGCGGATCCGCCCGCCTTGACCTTTATGCGGCCGAATTCGAGATCCATGTCGTCATGGATGACGACGACGTGATCCGGCTGGATCTGATAGTACGCGCTGATCGAGGCGACCGCGTTGCCCGAGTCGTTCATGTAGGTCAGCGGCTTGGCGAGGAAGAACTTGACGTTGCGACCCTGCAGATTCATCGCGCCCTTGCCGAGCATCGCGAGCCCCTTGTGGTCGGAAAAGGCGACGGACCAGCGTTCGGCCAATATGTCGGCGGTCATGAAGCCCATGTTGTGACGGGTGCCCTCGTACTTCTTGCCGGGATTGCCCAGCCCCACGATCAGCCAGAAATCGGATGCCATGTGTTACTCTCCTGTCTTCAACCTTAAGGATTGTACCCCACCCGCCAACGCCTTGACCCAATAGCTCATGTCATGCAGCTTGCCGTCAAGCGCGCCCACCGCGGCGGGAAGCAGGCCGAACCGGATGAATCCGAACCGCCGCATGAGCGCGACGGAGCCGGCGTTGTCGGCGTAGATGATCGCCGTGACATGCGTGAATCCGCGCTCTGCCGCGGCATCGATCAGCCATCGCACCATCATGGTGCCGAGTCCCTGGCGTTGGTGGTCGCCGGCGATGTAGTAGCTCAGTTCGGCGATGCCGTCGTATCCGGCCCGCTGATGGAATTTCGAAAGCGAGCCGAACCCCACGACGGCGCCTTCGGGACCTTTGATGACGACGACCGGATACTTGGCACGTGGCTGATGGGAGTCGACCCACGCACGACGGCTTTCCAGAGACACCGGTTCAAGGTCGGCGGACGCTCCCCCACGGATCACCGCCTCGTTGTAGATGTCGGCGATGGCCGGAACGTCGGCGTCAACGGCCGCGCGGATGGTATAGGACATGTCTTCAAGCATAACAACCGCCCTGCCGGCGGGATAGGGCGGGGGAGACTGGGGTCAGCGGTGCATAATGCGCGATTCGCCTCGATCCGCCGACAGGAACGTGGACAACGGCCGCACAATCACGAAATGCGGGAGTTGTCCAGAACGAACACGATACAACTGCCGCAAAACAGCCCTTTGCAGCAGTTGTCCAGCATAAAACCACGAAATTCCGGCCATCCGGGACATGCCCGCGTTATCGTCCGCAGGACAACGGCCGCAAAATCGCGAAGCGCGGGAGTTGTCCCGACCATCCGACCGAACGCGGTCAATGGACGTCGGCCGTGCCGCTTGCCGGCAACGCCGTCAGCGGAACGGCCGAAGCGTCACGAGGCGGTGTAGAAGTCGACGGCCTCCTCGATGCCACCGCTGAACATGGCTTTGCCCTTCTGGATGACGATGCCCCTGTGGCAGAACTCCTTCGCGGTGCCGGTCGAGTGGGTGACGAACAGCACGGTCACGTTCTCGTTGGCGATGATGCTGTTGACCCGCTCGCGGCACTTCTTCGCGAACTTGCGGTCGCCGACGGACAGCGCCTCGTCCACCACCAGGATGTCCGGGCGGATCGACGACACGAACGCGAAGCCCAGACGGGCGCGCATACCGCTCGAATACGTGCGCATCGGCTGGTCGATGTACTTGCCGAGTTCCGAGAACTCCACGATCTCGGGAATGAGCTCCTTGGACTCCTCTTTCGACAAACCCCACAGCTGGCAGCGCATGTCGATGTTCTCCATGCCCGACAGCTTCATGTCGAAGCCCGCGGAAAGCTCCAGCAGCGCGGACACGCGCCCGTGCACCTCGACGGTGCCGGACGTCGGGAAGCACACGCCGGTGATCATCTTGAGCGCCGTGGACTTGCCGGCGCCGTTGTCGCCGAGCAGCGCCAGGGATTCGCCGCGGTTCACGGTGAAACTCAGGTCATCGCTCGCGTTGACCGTATCGTGCGGAATGCGCTTGGAGAAGGTGGACAACAGGCGCAGCTTGTCGTTCTTGAACAGCTTGTACTGCTTGGTGACGTGGTCGAAGCGCACGGCGACGGGATTGCTCGCGTCCTCGTCGCGGATGACCGTGGCATCGCCCATTCGCGTGACATTCGATGGGAGCTTAGAGGACATCCGGCACCTCCATGTACAGACGGTGGTAGTTGTGCAACGCGAGCACGACGAAGATCAGCAGCACGAACAGGAACGGCAGGAACGACTCCCAATCCGTGAAGAACCATTTGTTGTAGATAAAGCAGTCACGCACCGACTGCACGACCCATGTGACCGGGTTGAAGGACGCCACCAGACGGGCGGTGCGCGGCCAGCCGCTGATGTCGAACAGGATGCCGGACAGCCAGAAGAACGGGGTGCCGAGCGTCTTGAGCAGGTTCGAGAAATCGCGCGATATCGCGCTCAAAGGCGACAAAGCCATGGACCACGCCACCCAGAACAGGAACATGAACACCATGACCAGCGGCAATTGCAGCATGTAGCGGCCAAGATGCACGCCGGTGAGCAGCGCCACCACGATGGTGAACGCCATCATGCACGCGAAGATGATGAGCAGCGACAGCGTGTAGAACGTGGAGATCAGCGACAGCGGGAATTTGATGCGGTTCACCAGATACGGGTATCGACGGTATACGTCACTGCCGGTAGTAATCATGTCGGACATGAAGAACCACGGGAACACACCGGCGGCGAGCCACAGCAGGAACGGCTTGCCGTTGACGTCGGACGAGCTGCGCAGACCGAATTTCAGTGCCACCCAGAAAACCAGGATGTACACGGCCGGTTTGGCGAACAGCCAGATCTTGCCGAGCGCGGCACCGCGGTACGTCTTCACCAGATCGATCTTCGCCAGATTCCAGACCTGCCGTCGCCAATGCCAGTTCTCGCCGACGACTTGCTTCAGTGTTGCAAACAATGTTCTTCCAAATCTGCTTGTCTTCTCATGGTCAGGTGCGGTCTCCCGCGAGGTCAGCCCATGTATGCGATGAGCTTGCGGTACATGTCTTCGAGACCTACCTGCGGCCTCCAGCCGAGCGCCTCAAGGCGTGACACGTCGAGTGGCAGGTGGTGCTCCGGCGGGTAGGGCGCGTTCGGGTCGACGTCGATGATGACGTGCGCGTCGCCCGTACCGAATTCGCGGTACACCATATCGGCCATCTCGCGGATTGACGAGTAGGTGGAGGGATTGGCCACGTTGTACGAGACGCCGTTCTCCCCCGCGACCAGCACGGTGAGGATGGCGGACACCGCGTCGGCGGTGTATGAGTACATTCGTGTGCTTTCGCCGGTCGTCTTCATGACGAAGTCCTTGCCGGCCACGGCGTTGCGTGCGAGCGCCGCGAACAGGCGGACGTCGTCGCGAGGGATGCCCGGGCCGAAGGTCTGCGCCAGGCGGACGGCCTTGACCGGCACCTGGTATTCGGAATGGTATGAGACGCACAGGTTTTCGGCGGCGCGCTTGCCTTCGGAGTAGCAGCTGCGCACCGAGCAGGGGTCGATGTAGCCGACGGCGCTCTCGTCAAGCAGGTGTTCCGTGCCGCGCTGCTTGTTGCCCATGCCGTAGATCTCCATGCTGGAGACGTAGACGAAGGAGGCCGCGCCGCGGCGTCGCGCCAGTTCCAGCATCGACCTGGTGCCGTCTACGATCGCGGAGAACGTCTCGACCGGATGGGACATGAAGAACGACGATGCGGTCGGACAGGCGGTGTGGATGACATAGTCCGCCGGCAGGTCGAGCGAGTCGACATCTTCGAGCGATCCCTGATGCAGCACGAGCCCGTCGTCGGCCGTGTACTGCCCCAGCATGGCCTGTGCCTTGGCCGGGTCTCGCACCAGCGCGTCCACGATGATGCCCGCCCCCGTCAAGCGGTTGCGTTCCAGCAGCGTGCGGGCGCACAGCGAGCCGATAAGGCCCGTGGCGCCGGTGACGAGCACATGCCGGCCGGCGAGCGCATCCCAGTCGATATCGAGATGCTGCGCCAGTGACGCATATTCCTCTTGCAGATCAAACATGATGGTCGTTGTCCTCCGTGTTCGTGTCACAGACCGAAGATCTGGGAGCTTTCCTCCGCGTCCATGATGGCGCGCATGATATAGAAGTCCGATGGCGTGGTGATCTTGATGTTCGAGCTGGCGCCTTCCACCTCGTACAGTTTGTGGCCGTAGTACGACATGAGGGACGCAGAGTCGATGAAGTCGCCGAGCCCTTCTTCCACGGCCTTGTGGTGTGCGTCATGCAGCTCGCCGAGGCGGAAGCACTGCGGGGCACGGGCGAGCTGGCACTGTTTGCGGTCGATGATGTTGGTGATCACGCCGTCCTCGCTTTGCACGATGGTCTCGGTGGCGGGTACGACGGTGACGGCGCTGCCGTTCTTCTTCACACTGACGATGCAGTCGGTGATGGTCTGCTGGTCGATCAGCGGCCTGACGCCGTCATGAACGATGACGACCGAATCCGCGGGATACAGTCTGTTCGCCTTGTCGACGCCGTTGCGGATCGACTCCTGCCCGGATGAGCCGCCTGGCACGATCGCGGCGATCTTACCGACGCCGAACTTGGTGATGAGCTGTTCGAGAACGTCGATGTATTCCTTCAGGCATACGACGACGATGGCGTCGATGTCGGGATGCTGATCGAACGCCTCAAGCGTGTAGATGATGATCGGTTTGCCGTGCACGAGCAGAAACTGCTTGGGCTTGGTTCGCGAATTCATGCGTTGGCCGGTGCCGCCCGCAAAAATAACAACGATGTTCATACCCTCTCCACTGTTATATGCGCTTTCGGGCTTGCAGCCCCGTTAACTCATACGTAGTCTATGTTCCAGACACGACTTATTTACCGAGCATTCACCTTTCTGTGGTATTCGGCACGCAGAGTGCACTAAGACGAACCACCATCAGTCCTTTCCAAACAGACGCATGACCGCCCGCAGTGGCGCAGTGACCTTCCACGACTTCGAGTTACGGAGTTTCTGGACCTCGGCGCGAGATTTCTTGAGATCCGCTTCGAGCTTCTTTCGCTTCTCGGATAGTTTCTTGTTCTCAGTTTTCAAACGTTCGATGTCAGGGTGTTCAAGAATACGCTCGGCGCCGATCTCGCAACCCAATACCATCTGGCCCACATAGGCGGCATAGTCATCGGCGTAATAGCGGACATCTTTCTCTTTGAAGACAGACAGCTTTGATTGCGCCTCACCCATGTACATCTTGTTCCATTCTTCCATGAATGTTATTCCCATCTCATTCATGGAAGAGAAATCCACCTGCAACTCTTGATCCTCAAATGCGATATTGCGTCCCTCTAGGTAGTCACGGAAGAAACGGTTCGGGCCGAACAGGAACGGGCCATCTATGTGAGGTACCGGCAGAGGGTTCAAATATAGAACAAAGGCATGTGAAACGAATACAGCCATATTTTCGCCTGCTGGCGCATCAAGCCGCATATGTGCCCCTGTACTCTTTGGCATTAAGTAAACGTTTCCCACGCAGCAGCCTGTGCTGAATCAGGTTGCACAGCCGTTTCAGGGGTATCGACAGCGCGATCGCGCCGATGATCACGACGGCCTCATAGCGCAGGTGCGTGGTCGGCAGGTCGTTGAGGTTCAGCATCTTGCGAATCATCACGTGAAGCAGATACAGTTCCAGCGAATACCGTCCGAACCAGCTCAGCACTTTCGATACCACGTCGTGAAGGCCTGCGAGCGCGGGCTTTCCCGCGCGGGCCATCACGTCCATGATGACGACGCCGCATATGCACAACAGCAGGTTCAACGCCGCGCGAAGGTACACCTTGACCAGAGGGACATCAACCAGCTGCATCGGGTAGAGCATGACGGCCACGGCCGTCATGCATGCGGCGACCACGGGCATGGGCAATGGACGACGTTCATGCGAGAGCCTTCCCAGCAGCGCGCCGAAGATGAAGCACGGTATGCGGTTGACGATCAGATCGACGTTGTCGTAGAAAGACGGCGCGAACCTGTACAGCGCCACCGCGACCAGCACCGAGGCCGCACACAATGCCAACGTTCGCACCCATGCCGCGGCGACGTTTCGGGTACCGTCCACGACGGCGAACACGAGCGGAAACAGCACATAGCAGATCAGGCACACCGCTATGTACCAGAACCACTTCACACCGTCCGTGAAAAACGTGACGAATGCGATGTCGGCGAGGAAACGCACCACTCCGGCATCCGAATGGACGAAGTCGAACCAGATCCACCCGACCAGCGCCACGGCGACGTACGGCACCAGCACGCGGGTCAGCCGCTTGCGGTAGAACGCCCCTGCGTCCGGGTTGCGCTTCCACGAGTAGTACAGGCCCAGCCCCGAGATCATCAGGAACATATCGACGCCGGAACTGCCGATATAGTCGTAGAACACCTGAGCGGGACCGTTGAAATGGTCGGCCGCGTTCGACAGGTCCTCGGTGTAGTGGAACGCCATGATCAGCAGGATCTGCACGCCCATCAGCACGCCGCGGTATTTGGACAGCAGCTCGTATGATGGGCGCCCGGCGCCGCGTGGTGCCGCGTGCCGGGCAGTCTCGCCGGAGCCACTGCCCGGCTCACCGGCGCCGGCGGCGGGCGCGACGGCCATGCTCGTGTTCCCCGGCACGCTCACTCCTCCTCGTCGGAGGCGGACTTGGTATCCTTGTCGGCGACCTTGGAATCCAGCAGTTCCTTTGCCTTCCTTTCGGACTTGGCCGACTTGTCGGACTGCCGGACCGGCACCGCGCCTCCCTTACCGGAGGCCTGTTTGCGCACACCCGGAACATCCTTGCCGTAGATAATAGTGTCGATGGCGCGGTCGCTGGCGAGTCCGCTGCGCTCGGCGGCGCGGTCGATGGACGAGGGGTGAGGGGAAACCGTCTCATAATGGCGAGTCCTCAGCACGTCCAGGAACTCGTCGAACGTATCGCACACCACGCCCGGCGCCATCTCGTCGATGGACCGCTGCACACCACGGATCAGCGAGTACGCGGTCTTGTCGGGCACGAAGAACACTACCGGCTTCTTGAGCAACAGGTAGTCGTAGAAGCACGACGAATAGTCGGTCACCAGCACATCGGCGATGAAGAACAGCTTCGTCAGGCTCTCATCGGACAGGTCGAAGATGCGGTCGGCGTACTCGGCAGAGATATCCGGACGCTTGCGGATGAAATGATGCATCTCGAACACGAAATACGTGTCCGTCTCGACACACATGCGGTACAGACGATCCATGTCGATCTCGTCATACGGGTAATACGCGGTGCGCTGACCGGTGCCGCGGAACGTCGGAGCGAACACGATGACGCGTCCCTTGGCCGACCACGGGAACTTGTCGGCCATCTCCTCGCGGTATTCCTTCTCGACCTTCTCATCGAGGAAATGGTCGAGCCTGGGCATGCCTGTGGCGAGCAGCGCCTCCTCCTCGATGCCGAACACCTCGGAATAGATGCGACGCAGGTGCTCGTTGCCGACCAGCGCGTACGTGTATCGGCGGTGCGCGGAATTGTACGGATCCGGCGAGCCCTTGAGACCAAAACGGGCATAGCCGACCGACTTGAAACCGACGCCGGCATGCCAGATCTGCGTCAGCGTCACATCTTCACCGGGGTCGATGAAGTTGAATACAGGGGTGTAATCGTCGATGAAGACGTACCGGCTTCGGGCGATCTCGAACAGGTCGCGCAGCCAGGCGACGATGTTCTGCCTGCCCGCGAATACGTTGCGGTACCGGGCACGAATATCGAAGCGCTTGTCCATGCCGCGCTCGATCATGCGGCTCTGCAACGCCTCCATATTCTCCGTCGGGCCCTCGCCGTTCTCCTTGAGGAAGAGGATTCGATTGCGCTTGCGCGGCACCAGCTTGGTCATCACCGAGTACGTCGCCGCGAAAACGTCCTTCTGCATCTGGCGACGACTGCGCTGACGGTGGCGCGGGGTCTTGTTGCGCTGGAAGAACTGCATGTGCAACGCGAGATAGATGAGACCGGCACGATTCGTCTTGGGCACGAACACACCAGTATAGGCGTAGCTGTTCTTGCCGTAGCGGAACACGCGGTCGAGATTGTCAAGCCGCTCCAGCACCTCATCGTCGTAGGTGACTCCGCTGATGACATAGGGGTGCCGAGCCACCAGTTCCAGACGCTCTTCGTCGGTGTACTGTGCGACCGCCTCATCATCGTCACGCAACTCCGGGGGCAGCAGGTGACGTACATCGTAGTCGACGCGCTGCGGCATGAGCGGGTATTCGGCGTACAGCGCCTGCAGACTGAAGAGCGCAGACTCCTTGATTTTCTCGCAGATGATCCATTGGCCGCCGGGAAGCACCTCGCGCCCGTCCCCGAGCACCAGGTTCAGGCGGGCGCGGCGGACACCGCTCTCAAGCCCGACGATCTCGAACGGAACGAACTGGCGACGTCCCACGCAATACAGCCACGGCACACCACCATCCCGCGAGGAATAGTCGATCTCCAAGTAACTTGACCGCCAGCGGATTTGGTGAACGTCCAGTGACATCCCCGGGCTCCTTTACGACACCTTGTGGTTCCCCTTGCGGTAACCCATGTAATATATATAGTTGCAGTTACGGTAGACCGGCTAACACACCAACCTGATGCTTCGGTAAGGGAGAACAAGAATGAAACGTCATCTGATTAATGCAGTTCGGATGATGATGCTTCTTATATATAGGTTCTTCCGCGCGTTCCCGCGCAAGCGTAGGATTGTGTGCCTGAGTCGCGAGAGCGACCGACCGACCACCGATTTCCGGCTCATCCGCCATTATGTGAGACAGACGCATCCGGATTATTCCGTGGTGATCCTCGCCAAGAAGCTGCACAACCCGGTACGATACGGGTTCCATATGATCCGGCAGCTGTATTTCATCGCCACCAGCCAGGCGGTGCTGCTCGACACCTACGCCATCGTGGTAAGCCTGCTCGCCGGCTACATCGACGTGCCCGTCATCCAGATGTGGCATGCGCTCGGCAACATGAAGAGGTTCGGATACACCGCGTTGGGCTCCAAGGAAGGCCGGAAGTTCTCCACCGCCTCGCTGCTGAACATGCATCGCGGGTACACGTCCGTGCTCATCTCATCCAAATCGTTCATCAGCGATTACGCTCGCGGCTTCGACATCGACCCGTCCATCATCTACGAGGCGCCACTGCCCCGCACCGATCTGCTGATCAACAGCTCGTACCGGGCGCAGCAGCGCGAACGCATCATCCGCGAGTTCCCGGAACTCGGGCGCAAGCTCAACATCGTCTACTGCCCCACGTTCCGCAAAAAGACGCCCGCCAATCAGACTCAGGCGGCAGCAGCCCTCGCCGATGCCATCGATTACGACAAGTACAACCTGATCGTGAAATGCCATCCGTTGGACGACCTGCGTATCAACAATCCGCACGTGTTCCAGCACTATCCGAGCCAGTACGACATGCTGTTCGTCGCCGATTACGTCATCAGCGACTATTCGACCGTGATCTATGAGGCCGGACTGCTTGACCTGCCGGTGTTCCTCTATGCGTACGACTGGCCGGACTATTCGAGGAAACGCAGCCTGTACATCGACCCGAAGCGCGATATCCCGACGCTGTTCACGGATGATGCCGAGGCAATCGTGAGAGCCATCGAGCACGACGATTTCGACCATGCCGCCTATCAGGCGTTCATCCGTCGCAACGTGGCCATCCCCGAGCACGGCTCCTGCACGGCGCGCGTAGTCGAGCACGTATTCGATCTCATCGCCGCCCGCTAGTCAGGTTCCCCTTTCCCACTAGTCAGGTTCTCTCCCGCGGAAGTCCCATTTGCGCGCTGTCAAATGGGACTTCCGCGGGAGAAGGTGTGGGGATGGTTACCGACCGACTGCCATCTAGCCCTCGCCTGTACCACACCATGCGATTTTTGAGGGTTTTGGGGCTGGTGTGGCCAAGGGTGATTCCGGGCTCATCCACCGATCATTGGAAAATGGCGGTTTTCATGACCCGTGCTTTGCCACACCACGTGATGTGAAGGCTCACATCGCATGGTGTGGCTCTCTGTTGTGCCACACCATGCGATTTTGGGGTGTTTTTCGCTTGGTGTGGCACACGGGCTGGGAGCGAATCAGATGGTCAGATGGGTAGAGCATGACTGGGGGCCGTTCTGGGCTGAGAACCACCCCCCAGTCATGCTGCGCATGACAGCCCCCGGTGTGGGGGCGTTCACAGTACTGGGGTTTTCTGGTTTGGCTCTTACTTGCCACCGTCGAGTTCGATGGCCTTGTTGAGGGCTTCTTCCAGTTGCTTCTGGGCTTCACCGTAGGCGGTCCAGTCGCCGTTCTTCATGGCGGACTGGGAGTCCTTCATCGCTTGGGCCGCATCCTTCAGCGCTTGCTGAAGCTCGGGGCTTTGGCTGCCGCCCTGCGAGGAGGAACCGTTCTGGTCCTTGCCCTCGTTCGTACCACTGCCATTCGCGTTGCCGTTGCTCTCGCTGCCATCACCGGAGTCAGTGCCGTTCTGCCCGTCACCGCTTTGAGACGTGTTGCCGGAATTCTCGGCATCGCCCGCGGACGCACCCGAATTGCCGCCGAACACCTGGTCGAGCGCCTCGTCGAGCGTATTGGCGAATCCGACCTGGTCGCCGAACGCCACCAGCACCTTCTTGAGCAGCGGGAAGCTGGTCGATCCGCTGGACTGCACGTACACCGGCTGCACATACACCAGACCGCCACCCAGCGGCAGTGTCAGCAGGTTGCCTCGGTTGACCTTGGTGGAACCGGATTCGAGCAGGTTCAGCTCCTTCGACACGTCCGCGTTCGCGTTGAAGTTGTTCTGCGCCTGCCCCGGTCCGGGAACGTTGGAGTCCTTGGGCAGCTCCTGCAATCGTATTGTGCCGTAGTTCGGCCCGATTACGCCCTTTTCGTTGCCCGCGTCGGAATCCACCGACAGGAAGCCGGTGAGGATTTCTCGCGTGGACGTGCCGGCGGGGATGTACGAGGAGGTCAGCGAGAACACCGGCTTCTTCGACCCGCCGGTCTGCAATGACAGGTAATACGGGGGCTGCGGAACGCCCTGCTGCTGCGCCGTGGCCGATTCGGTGGGATCCACCGGCGTCTGCCAGAAATCCTCGCCGGAGAAGAACTGGCCTGCGGACGACACATGGTATTTCGCGAGCAGCTCGCGCTGTACCTTGAACAGGTTCTCCGGGTAACGCAGGTGGCTCATCAGGTCGCCGGATATCTCGGAGATCGGGTGGTACTGTCCGGGGAAGATCTTCTCCCATGCCTTGAGCACCGGATCGTTGGCATCCCAGGCGTACAGTTCGACGGAGCCATCGTACGCATCGACGGTCGCCTTGACCGAGTTGCGGATGTAGTTGGCCTTCTGCGAACCCAACGCCTGGATCGTGTTCGACGTCTTGGTGGTGGAATCCTGCGTGACGCTTCCCAGATCGGTCATCTGCGAATACGGGTAGGCATCCGACGTGGTGTAGCCGTCGACGATCCACTTGACCCGTCCGTCCACCACCGCCGGGTACACGCGGCCGTCCAGCGTCAGGTACGGGGCGACCTTGGCGACGCGCTCCTTGGGGGAACGGTCGTACAGGATCTGCGAGTCGGAGGTGACACGGTCGGAGAACAGGATCTGATCGGATCCGAACCGGACCGCGTACAAAAGCCGCGAGAAGATGTTGCCCACCGAGGGGCCGCCATCGCCGTCAAACGTATTGGTCGCGCCCTGCGATCCGGTCGGATAGTCGAACTCCCACGAATCCATGCCCTTCGGAGCCCCGACAATCGAGTATTCGGGGGCGTTCGGGGAGAAGTAGATGCGCGGCTCGTACTTCTGCGATTCGGTGAGCTTGCCCTGGGTGGGGATGCTGGATTCGAAGAACTGCGGCTGCCCGTCCGCCGCCACCTTGTTGCCGTATGCGGCCACGACACCGTACCCATGCGTATACACGGTGTGGTCGTTGACCCAGTTGCGGTTGTCGTTGCCTTCCAGATCCAGTTCTCGGGCGGCGATCACCGTGTCCTGGCTGACGCCGTCGATGTCGTACTTGTCGACGGCCAGCGTGTCGGCGAACGTGTAGTACTGCTTCGACTGCTGCAGCTGCTTGAACGTGGGGCTGACGACCTGTGGGTCGAGCAGTCGGATCTGCGCGGTGGATTCGGCCTCGGACGACAGCGCTCCGGACTTGCCCTTGGTGGTGGCCTTGTACTGTTCGACCTTCACCTTGTCGAGCCCGTACGCCTGCTGCGTGGCGTTGATGTTGCGCTGGATATAGGTGGATTCCATCTCCTGCGCGTTCGGGTTCACCTTGAACCGCTGCAGCAGCATCGGCCATGCGACGGTGAGCACCAGCGAGACGACCAGCGCGGCGGCGATCGCAATCACCGGCGTACGCCACGCCTTGAGAGCCGCGGCGGCGCGGACACTCGGCTTGGCGGCGCCTTCCAACGCATGGGAGTGCATCAGCCACACGCCGAGGAACACACCGAGCACCGCGGTGATGGCCGCCATGATGAACGTGACCGGAATGGTCGCGTGCACGGTGGTGTATGCGGCGCCGGTGATGCGGTCGCCCTGCTGGGTCAGATGCGTGAACACGCCGATCACCTGGCGCGCGGACCAGGCCAGCATGTTGAGGATCAGCCAGATGCCGATCTGGCGACGGGCGCGCTTGGTCACAGCGAGCACTCCGCGACCATGCACCGGCATGGTGAAGCGGATGCCGCCCATCATCGCATGCGTGACGACGGAGAACACAATGCCCATCAGCAGCAGCATCGATACGGCCGACATCACCAGCCGCAAACCGGGCAGCACAAACACATAGAACCCGTTGTCGATGCCGAACTGCGGATCGGCAGTGCCGAAGCTCTGCGCGTTGAACATCAGCAGGATCTCAGACCAGTTCGAGTTGAACTGCGAGCCGAACATCACGCCCACGACCAGCGACACGACCACGGCGGCGCGACGCGCGGTCTTGGAACTGAACGACTTGCCCACTTCGATGACGTCATCCTTGATGCGGAACGTCGAGCCGTCGGACGAATCGGGGCGAGCGCGGATAGCCAGCCAAGCGGACACATAGCTGACCAAGGCCATCAGCAACGCATACGCCGCCCACAGGCCGAACTTGACACCCAGCTGGGTCCACACCACGTTCTGAAAACCGAGCTGTCCGTACCACATCAGGTCCGTGATGAACTGCGACAGGCCGAAGAACAGGCCGACGACGACAACCAGCGCCAGCACGACGCCGATCAGAATCTTCGTCCCCTTGCTGGGCCCGTTCGGCAACGGTCGGGGCGTGAGCCTCGGCACGCCGCGCTTCGGCGGCTCCCCCTTGCCGGCGGATGGCGTCTCGCCATGATCGTCGCCATCCGCCTGCACGTCGACGATCACCGGATCGTCATCGGTCGCACCGGAGTCCCGACGTGGCCCGCGTGGCCCGTCGCCGGGATCGAACATACCCAACATATCAAAAAAAGACATGATACAAGCCTATCGAAAGGCTAGGAAAGCTGGTCATGCTCTGAGCTGAGAACACAGCCGTCGTACAACCGTTTCACAACCACTACACATGATGGCCTACGCTAGTGCATATGAGGATGCAGCAGATCAAACACGGCGGCAGGAGGCCGCGCCCCAGTTCAGCCCCCACCATCATCGCGGCCATGCTCTGCGTGGTGGCCCTTGTGGCGGCAGGCACGGCATGGTGGATGCTGCGCCCCCAGCAAAAAGACACGCTCGAACATCTCGCGCAGCCACAGTCCTCCTCTTCGACGCTGAACCGCGACAAGGCCCCCACACCGAAACCGCAGAAATCTCAGGAGCGGCAGAAGGCAGCCGATGACTCCCCCGCGGCCAAGGCGAGCCGCGCCATCGCCACGATGAGTCTCGACGAACGGGCCGGGCAGCTCATCATGGCACCGATGTTCGCAGGCGGCAATCCAGCCGATCTCAGCGCCCTCATCAGCACACGCCATGTCGGTTCCGTAGTGCTCATCGGCAACTGGAACAACGGCACAGCCGCAGCCAAGACCGCCGCTGACGCGCTGCAAAGCTATGCTCCGAGCGGCAACCAGCTGATCGTCTCCACCGATCAGGAAGGCGGCCAGGTGCAGCATCTCAAGGGCAGTGGATTCGACACGATGCCGTCCGCGGTGGCGCAGGGCCAGATGAGCGCTGACACGCTGCGCTCCTCCGCAAAGACCTGGGGCGGCCAGCTCAAGCAAGCCGGCATCAACGTCGACCTGGCCCCGGTATTGGGGACGGTGCAGGTCAAGCGTTCCTCGAACGCTCCGATTGGCGCGCTGAACCGCGATTTCGGTTTGGATTCCAACGGAAACGCGCAGCACGGCATCGCGTTCGTCGAAGGCATGCGCGACGCGGGCGTCGGCGCGACCGTCAAGCACTACCCCGGTTTGGGCGCGGTGACCGGCAATACCGATTTCACGACCGAGGGCATCCTCGACACCACGACCACGCTTGATGGCGAGCAGATAGGCGCGTTCAACACCACGATCAAGCAGGCGAAGCCGGCTATGGTGATGATGTCGCTGGCGACCTACCAGCGCATCGACTCGTCGGCGCCCGCCGCGTTCTCCAGCAAGATCATCGACGGCACGCTGCGCGGCAGCGTCGGCTATGACGGCGTGGTGATCTCAGACTCCCTTTCGGCCGCGGCGGTCAGCGGCATAGCGACCAAGGACCTGGGCGTGCGTCTGGTGGACGCCGGCGGCGATTTGGCGTGCATAGGCGATACGTCATATGTGACGCCGATTCTTGACGGTATCATCGCCCGTGCGCAGTCCGACCCGGCCTTCGCGAAGAAGGTGACGGCCTCCGCAACGCGCGTGATGACCCTGAAATACCAGATGGGACTGGCGAAGTGACACGGGATTAGGCGCTACCGGTTCCTGAAGTAGCGGAACAGCTGCGTCTGTCGGATCACCGATCCCGTCAACAGCGAGGAGACGAGCACTCCGGCCAGCAACACGAGCGGCGTACGAACGGCGGCCAGCAACACGGCAAGAGGGTCGGACTGCGACATGCGCAGCGCGTACGCGGAGAGCAGCGCGCATGTCGCGAGCGTGCCGACTCCTGCCCAGATCAGTGATTCCAGTTCGATACCGAGCAGCTGCGCGCCCTTAGATTCGCCCGAGTGCAACGCGCCTGCATATTCGAGCCGGCGGCGGCGTACCGAAATCACGCCTAGCAGCAGGCCGACCACCAGTCCAAGATACGGCATCCAACGGGTCACACGGGTCAGATAGCCCTTCTGCGCGTCATAATGCGCATCGAACCCCTTGTTAAGAGCGGTCACACCGGGACGCATCTCCGATTTCGGGTTCTTCGTGGCGGTGGACAACAGCAGCTCGTCCATCTGGTCGCTTTGCGGCCACTGCTTTGCCCAGCATTCCTGGAACACGCCGCCGCTCGATGCCGCCGGTGCGATCATCGCATAGGCGAACCGCATGTCCCTGCCGTCATTCGGCCAATCGAACACGCCCGCCACGGTGACCGTGCCATGATTCGTCTGCATGCGGCTGCCCTTGACGAGACCGAAATCATGGGAGACGTCGGATGACACCCACACGCCGGACGAGTCCGGAACCTCCTGCGGGTCTTCGGCGGTGATGAGCCGTATCATGCCCGCGGTCACCTCATATGATGACAGTTCGATGCCATTCGTTGCCAGCGGCACGACCTGCGGGCCGGACCGCATCGCCCCGGAAATGAACGACGGGTCGCCATGGTCGGAGAGCCGGTCGCAGGCGAGTCCGTCGACATTGCCGCCGACCACGGTTTTCACGTCGGCGAATGCGCGGATGCGCACCGCGGCTTCGGTTTCCAACCTCATGACCGACATCGCCTCGTATCCTCCGAGCAGGGTGCCGGCGAACAGCACGGCGAGGAACATGGCGAGAGCATGCGCGGTGCCCGAGGCGATGTTGCGCAGCGTCTCCGAGATGATGGATCCCAGTCTCATGAGCGCACCTCCGATCCATTTTCGGCGATGTCAGTTGAGTCGTCGGTGGGACCACCCCCATCCGCTTCGCGGGAGCCCCCGCCAGCGGGGGCGGAATCGGTAGGCTCAGCGGGTTCGTTTCCGCCGGCGTGGGCAAAACTGGAGTCCTCGTTATCGCCGGGGGCGTAGTCGGCCAGGTCGATGACGCGACCGCAGGCGTCGCGCGTGTCCGGGTCATGGGTGGCGACCAGCACGATCATGCCCTGTCCGGCCAGGTTCCCGAGCACGTGGCTCACCGAGTGCGCGGTGCGCGTATCCAATTGTGCAGTCGGCTCGTCCACGAGCAGCATGTCAGGTCTGGAGCATACTGCACGGGCCAGCATGAGCCGCTGCGCCTCCCCGACCCACAGTTCGCCCCACCGTGGCGATACGAACCCCCGGGCCCCCCGCCGTTTCGCCGAACCGCCGGTCGGCCGCATACTCCAAGTCGAACAGCCCCATGGCCTCCAACGCCTGCGGCTCCGCTTCGCGCCGGCGCAGCCCCTTGGCCAGCAGCGGGAACACGACATGGTCCAGAGCCGTTCGCCCGGGCACGCCGTACGGGTTCTGAAACACCCAGCCTACACGTTCCACGTTCTTGCGTTCCACCGTGCCATGGTACGGCTTCTCCCATCCGGCAAGAATCGACAGCAGCGTCGACTTGCCGCATCCGGATGGCCCGCATATCGCCACGGTCTGGCCGGGTATCGCTGTGAAATCCAGATGTTCGAACAACACGTCCGTTCCGGGGAACCTATGCGCCAAATCATGTACGCTCACCGATCGCTCCGGCTGCGGCGCGGCACCGACTCCGGCACCGGCGTATACATCTTCCCCCGTCATCATCGGCAGCTTTCGCCGGTCAGACCACTGCCTATCTCAACCGAGGTGATAGCCGCGGCATCGGCGCCTTGGGGCTCGACGAGACTCGCCCCGAGCTCGGATCCGACAATTGACACCTTGATGGTCCTGCCACCCGAGACGATGCACCCCTTGCTGCCGTTGACGCCGATCACCGACGCGGCCGGCACGCGCAGCGCCTGCACCGGATTCACAAGCTGCACGCTGGCTTCCAGACCTGTGGCGAGCATGTCGCTGGTGAGTGACTGGAATTCCTGTGTGGCGGCGACTTTGGCGCAGAACTCGGCGTCATCCACTTCGGTGGTGCCGGCTTTCAGCGTGGCGGTCTGCCCGATCAGGGTGACCGTCCGGTCGAGTTCCGACGGCTGCCCGTTCTGGATGGAGAATTTCGTGACACTGCCGGGCACCTTCCCAACGACGCTTCCCCCGGCCACGGTCGCCCCGACAGTGCCGGCCCATTCGTTGACCCGCACGCTCGCGGCAGGTATCCACAGCACGTCGGTCAGCGGCAATGAACCGTCCGACGTGTCGCCGGCGGCGCTCATGAGCTGCTTCACTCCTTGAGACGTGTTCCATGTATATGTGGTGGATTTCGCCGAGGCCGGCAGTCCGAGGCGCGCGAGTTCGTTGTTGAGTGCGAGCACGTCGTCGCCTTTGTCCCCGGTGGCGAGGTCGCGGTACATCGGCGTGGCTGTCGCCAGCGCCACCACCGAGACTCCGTTGACCTTCATCGCGGTCTTGCCAGAGGTCAATCCCTGCGATGACATGTCCTCCGTCACTGTGCCGGAGGCGTTGCCGACCAGTTCGCGCGTCTGAGAGACCGTGGGAATCATGGTGACCTGGGTGGCTCCCGTGTACTCCTGCACTCCGGCCGGCGCGCTCGTGATCTCCTTGGCGGAGCCGAGCAGTTCGGGTGCCCGGTCGGGCAGCCACAAAGCGCATGCCCCGACCGTCAGCGACACCGCGACCACCACGGCCAGCAGCAGCCATATCACAGATATACGTCCGCTATTGCGGGTCTTGGAGATGCTGCCATTGCCGACTGTTTTGCCGTTTTGCCGCGATTACGCCGTTTTTTCATCCTCGACCGCCTTTGGTTCGATGATCCCATTCACCCATCATATGATGCTATGAAGTCCATTCATAGCAGGCCCTCCCATCGAATCTACGGATGCCACGACATACCGAAGGCCCCTGGATACCTTCCGATGACATATCAAGAAGCAGCAAATCCGGCTTGAGCTCATGCTCCTTGCATGATTTGATTGCCCTCAACCCCTCAGTCGTCGACCAGATAACATCGATTTGAGGTAGGCGATCAGCAAACAGCGAGACTACAGACTCCAAGGCGCGCTCGTCATTGTCGACAATGGCGACTCTGGCATCGGCGCAATAGCCGGTCAAATGATCCGGTTCGGAGTATGTGTTCATTCCCTCTATTGTTCACCGCACCACCAAAAGAGCCACGGCGGGCAACCGAAAACCGCCGCCGGCTACCGGAACGGAGGGCACCGCATCGTCGCAGCACACCGGTGGCATACCCGTTTCGGGTATGCCACCCAACCTGTTCCCGGGGAAACGGAGGCAGCTGCCGGCCTTACTCGCCGAGCTTGGCGAGCAGCAGGGCCTCCGCGAGGATGTTGTTCTTCAAGCCGGGCAGCGAGATCGACTCGTTGGGGCTGTGTGCGTTGGCCTTCGGATCCTCCGGGCCGGTGACGAGCACCTGCGCGGACGGGAAGATGCGCTGCAGCTCAGGGATGAACGGGATCGAGCCACCCTCGCCCTTGTTGATCGGCGCCACGCCGAACGCCTCCTCCATGGCCGCGAGTGCATCCTTGGTGGCGACCGCGTTCGGGTCCATCGCCCAGCCCATGCCGTTCTCCAACTTGGTGACCTTCACCTCGGCGCCGAACGGGGCGTGTGCCTGCAGGAACGCGGCAAGCGCGTCCTGCGCCTCCTGCGGGTGCTGGCTCGGCGCGGTGCGCAGGGACAGGCGGAACGTGGTCTCGGGGCTGACCACGTTGAATGAGCCCTCGACCGGATGCGCGTCGAAGCCGATCACGGTCACGCTCGGCTTGGTCCACAGCCTGGAAGCGAGCGAACCGGTGCCGGCGAGACGATAGGAGTCGACGATGCCGGCGTCCTCGCGCACGGTGGCCTCGTCAAGGTCGCGCTGCAGGCCACCAACCGGCTCCTGCGCGGCCACGCCCGGCACAGCAAGGTCGCCGTTGGCGTCGTACATCGAGGCGATGAGCATCGCGGCGAGCGTGTTCGCATCGAGGATGGGGCCGCCGTACTGGCCGGGATGCAACGGATGGGGCAGCACCTCAACCTTCATTCGGCGGATG
>OAVS01000496.1_pt1 | contig 25313 bp, 16 predicted proteins | sample 1550601 | NCBI WGS metagenome assembly OAVS01 (sample SAMEA2580093, study PRJEB22360) | human gut metagenome | biome: human gut; feature: human-associated habitat; material: faeces | place: Denmark | collected 2008/2010
ACCGCAGGAAGCTTGGATACGCCTAGGCGCGGTCCAAGAAATCGTCCGCACCCCCTCCAGGAACTATTTCACCGCAACTCAAAAACAGCCAAGTACTTGTAAAGTGTCCTCCCGCTTACGAAATCGTTTATGCCGCTTGACCTATCTCATATTGCGTTGCCACGCTGGGGAGGGGTACGCTCAGCCTAACTTGCAATCCGGACCAGTGCTGTGGCCCGTTGAGCCAGTCGGGAGGAACTATGAATAGAAGGCATGTCAACGCGGCGATCACCGCGGGCCTGGCACTTACCATGACGGTCGGTTCGGTGCCGCCGCAGGCGTTCGCCGAGTTGATGCAGGGCGATACCACCCAGGTCGTTGCCGAGCAAAGCGATACGGCGGGGGGACACCGAGAAAGGGGATGGGGGGGGAGCTGCCGCCACATCCGCGGACACCGGCCAGGCAACCTCGGAAGATCAGGCGGTCGACAAGATCGCCTCGCTTGCCGAACAAACCGACTTGCATGTTGCCGAGGGATCCGACGCAACGCTACCTCAAACCGTGGCGGTGACCTACGAGAGCGGCGCCACTAAGCAGGAAAACGTCACCTGGAAGCTGAACGGTGTCGATGCTCCGGCAACCTTGGCGCAGCTGCCAGCCGGCTCATATGAGTTTGAGGGTACCGTCGATGGCGCCACCCAGACGGTCAAGCAGCGCGTGATCGTCGAGGTCGCGGCGGCCGATCCGGCCGCGGTTAATGCAGTCGAACCCGTGAGCACGAACGAAGATTTGAAGATTGCGTCCGTTGATAGCACTCCAATTGTAAAAAAATATGTGGGACAGGGCTATGTTGGCGAAGTGTACGGCACCTCAGTCAATCTGACGCTGACAAATGGAACTAAAGCTACCGGCATGGTCAATTGGGACGAAGCCTCAAGGAACACTATCAAGGCTGCTTCCGATGAATCGGAGGTGCCGATCCAAGGCTCCATTTCGTATATCTACATCGGTAACATGGGTTATTCACTTAGTGAGCCCTATTCCGTTGCCGGAACGCTCAAGGTTTTTGTTCCCAGGTCTTCGAATTACACACAAAGCGTGACGACGTCGCCCGGCGTCGCGCCGTCTCTTCCTTCGACTGCCTATATATCCTATTCCGACAACTCGGGCTGTTCCTGCGATGTTGAGTGGGATGAGGTCTCCGAGGTAGACTATCAAAAACCTGGCTCATTTGTCGTTGAGGGACATTTGACGTATTCGCCCTCAACTTTGGTGAGCTGCACGGTAAATGTCCGTGAAATTAAGTCTGTTCAAACCGAATTTGAATGCATGACGGCAGTAGGGATGTCGCCGTCTCTTCCGTACCAGGCAATGGTTACTTTCGATCAAAATGAATCGCAGCCAGTTCATATCAATTGGGATTCCGTAAATCCCGATTCGTACGCTCAACCAGGTACTTTTGTTGTTAAGGGCAGGCTCGATGGGCTTGACCGGCGCGAAGTTACTTGTACAGTTACGGTGAAGGATGCCAAAGATTATTTTGACCTGGACTCGTTGACGTACGAACGTGTTGTTGGTGACGAATCGCCCCTTGACTCTGACGTGCACCTTAAGGTGACTCGACCGGATGGCGAGTACTGGTATAACTATCCTGTGAAATGGGACAATGCTGACGCCTCTCGATTCCAGACGGCTGGCACTTATGAAGTTGCCGGTACTATCGGGGACTGCGGTGTTTCTTCTCTTGCTGGTCTAACGGTTAAGGCGACGGTCGTCGTTAAAGAGGTTGCCTCTATCGCTCAAGTTGCACCCATTGATACGCCAGTTGGCATCCGTCCTACTACGGGCTCAAGTGCCGGCTCCCTTCCATATACCGTTAAGGTGACTTTCACCGACGGGTCTACAGTTAATGGTGGCGTTACCTGGGATACAATCCTGGATTCCATGGTCGCGCAGGAGGGTTCCTTTACCCTCGGAGGCTCTATCATGTATAGCCGAAGTGAACCTGGCTCTCCGTCTATACCAGTCTCGTTGGGCAGTGCCCATCGTGCCTCTATTAACGTCAACGTTCGTGCGCTGCAGATGCCATCTACGACTTCGATAAGTACGCTCGTTGGCGCGCAAATTCATATGCCGTATACCATAGAAGCAACGATGTGGAATGGTTCTCGTGGCAACTATTCCGTTCAATGGCCTGCTATTAGTCAGAATACGCTGAACAAGCTGGGCAAGTCGACTATTACGGGTTATTTCTTGGGTTCGAATATTCCGGTAACAGCGACTATTAATGTGCGCGACCTTGCCAACGATGATTTGGGAAGGATCGCCTACATTCCCGATGTCGGATTCGCTTATTCGTACGAATCGAATCAATTTCTGCTGTCGGACGGAAACTACTACAGCCTTTGGGGGGTTGGAGACTCCCTTTATACATGGGATGAGATCCCGCAGGACCTCAAATACGGCAAGCCGGGCGACTATGAGATAAGCGGAACAATTACCGGTACGCTTGCAAAGATTCGTGCAACGGCTACGTGTGGAGAGGTCAAGGGCATCAATCACTACAGTGAGACTGGCGCGACTCTCGTGCAGTCTTATGAAGATACTTACGTTATCTATCCTGGCGAGCGGCTCTATCTTGATGATACGACCGTCGAAGGCGTTCTAAAGGATGGAACACGTTTCTCTAACCTTAAGGTTAACTGGGATGAGTATGATAACTATCCAAAGGAGAACTGCACGATAACCGGTACGGTTGCGGGGACGAAAATTCCGGCAACGATCCACGTGATCGTGACTGACAAGTGGAAAGCGGAACTCGATACCATTAAGGTCCTCAAGGGACATGATGGTTCAGGATTGCTTCCAACCAACGTTATACTGGTAAGCCCTGACGAAAAAGATCAGTCTGGCCATCATTCCAAGTATGCTCCCGTGACATGGAACACAAAGGGGTTTGACTGGTGCCAAGGCGGAATCGTTTCGGGTACCGCTCAGCTGTCTTACTATACGGGCAGTAACAGCAGTGTTGTGGATATTCCTGTGACTGCAAATGTTCAGGTTGTGAATAGGGCTACATCCGTTCAGGGCGGCACGTTGTGGACCGTTCCTGGCGTTGCGCCTGATTTGCCAGAGACCCTTGAGGTCGTCTACGACAATGACATGTCCGTTGGGCCGCAACGCGAAAACGTCATCTGGGAAGACGTTTCCCCCGATGCCTATGCCAAGGAGGGCACGTTTAAGGTTAAGGGCAAGCTCCAAGGTGGTGCCGAGGCGACGGTTACTGTTGATGTTTGCTCGATTTCGTCCGTGAACGTTCCCGAGCGTATTGTGACGGCCAACGGCGTTGAACCCGAGATGCCGTGGAACAATATTTCAGTGACTACGAGCGACGGTAAAACGCGCACTGCGTGGATTGAATGGAACGGCTATCGCTCTTCGGACTATACCGGCGAGCCCGGCAAGGTTTCCACGGTTACCGGTAAGCTGTACGCTAGCGGCCTTGATAGGTTCGGCGTCGGCACCAACACCGGCCTTACTGTCCAAACCAAGATCGTGATTGCTGGAGTCGAGAAAGCGTTTGATAACGGTGAGACTGCGGTGACCACGAAGGCCGGTGCCGCTCCTACGATGCCTTCCAAGCTGGCAGTCGAGATGAGCGACGGTTCGATCTCGACGGCTGCTGTTAAGTGGGATCCGATTGCGCCCGAGAAGTATGAAAAGCCTGGTACGTTCTATGTAACGGGCCATGTTGTCGGCTTTGATGGCGCTGCTGTTATGGCGCTTGTTGACGACGAGGGTCAGAACGTTGGCGTGGACGAGCATGGCGTCGTGACCGCTAAGGTGACGGTTGCCGATAAGACGGCTCAAAAGGTCGCGCTGCAGCCGCAGGCCGTTGTGATTAACACGACGGTTGGGTCGAAGCTGGCATTGCCTAAGTTCGTTAATGTCAATTACTCTGACGGCACCTTCACAGCACATGGCCAATACGATGGCACCGAAATCACGGAGTGGACCGGCACAGACGGTCTCGACATCAATGGCCCCCTTACCAAGACCGGCACCTATAAACTCGTCGGCAAGCTCAAAGGCATCGACAATGTCAACGCCATCGTGTACGTCAATGTTCGTGAGGCGCCGCGGACCATTACCAAACTCGAGGCTAAGTCGTTTAGCGTGGCCAAGGGTACGCCCAAGCAGGACCTGTACCAGCAGATGCCCAAGCAGGTTGTGGCGACCTATTCCGATGGCTCGACCGACTTGCTTGACATTGACACCTGGGACCTGTCCAACGTCACGGACGAGGTGCTCGGCGGAACCGGTACCGTGAAGATTACCGGCACGGTTAAGCTTAATGGCGCTAAGGTGACCTGCAATGTGACTGTGGTGGACCAGGATGCCGAGACGCCCGACCACGTTGAGCCGGTTGCCGACATTCATATTGCGGACAATGCCAAGGTTGCGGACCTGATGGCCATGCTGCCGTCCACGGTGACGGTGGTCATGAAGGACGGCAAGACTAAGAACGAGACGCCCGTTAAGTGGTCTCAGGTCGATAGCCTGGGCCGCGCCGGCAACGAGTTTGAGGTCACGGGCTTGACGGACAACGGCATGACCGTAAAGGTGAAGGTCAAGGTAACCGCGCATATCGTGAGCCTTGACGCAGCTGATGATATTGAAGTCGAGCGCGACACGAAGGCATCGGAAGCTTTGGCTAAGCTGCCTAAAAAGGTTACGGCTGTCTATTCTGATGGCCTTGATGCCGAGGTCGACGTGAAGTGGGACACCAAGGGCCTCTCCGACAAGGACTTTGCCAAGGAGGGCGAGGTCACGGTCAAGGGTACGGTTGCCGGAACGGATCAGAAGGCGGAGTGCACGATTAAGGTCGTCAAGCCGCTGCACGAGATTCCCGATCGCCTGGCTGGTACCGTTGACACCGTGACGGTCGACGACGGCGCGAAGCCCGAGGCTGTTGTGGCAGCGCTGCCCACCACCGTAAAGGTCGCTATGAAGGACGGCTCCGAGGTCGACTCGAAGATCAATTGGACCGCTCCCAAAAAGACCCTCACCATTAAGAAGGACGGCACGAGCGTTGTCGTTACGGGTAAGACCGAGGTCGGTAACTTTGACGTTAATGCTACGGTCAACCTGATGCCGGTCGTCGAGAGCGTCGTTGGCGTCCAGCTTTCGGTTGCTCGCAACACGGCTGCTGCTGACATCGCGCTGCCTGCCCAGGTGACCCTCAACATGTCCGACGGCTCGACGAAGACTGCCGCCGTCACCTGGGATAAGGCCCCGCTCACGACGGATGCCCTGGGCAAGCTGGGTGACATCGCGCTTGAGGGCACGGTTGAGGGCACTTCGGTCAAGGCCAAGTGCGCGGTGACGGTTGTAAAGAGCGATGCCGAGATTCCGGTGTCCGTTGAGCCTGTCGCGGGCGTTAGCGTCCCCGAGAACTCGTCCGCCGATGTCGTGCGTGATGCGCTCAAGGGCGTGAAGGCGACCGTTCGCATGAAGGACGGCAAGACGACGGCTGTGTCTGAGATTACGTGGACCGAGGTCCCTGCCGCTGCCGCCACCTATGGCAACGCCGTTGTCGCCAAGGGCGTGACGGTGAACGGCAACCTGTCGGTCGAAGTCCTCGTTACTTCCACCACGACGATCAATGAGGTAGCCGAGGCGCCGCAGATTACGGTCGAGCGCGACGTGAAGGCCGATTCGGTGACGGGCCAGCTGCCCAAGACCGTTAGCGTGACCTATACCGACGGCCATACGGACCTGGCTGCGGTTACGTGGAACACGGACGGGCTCGACAAGCAGCTTGCCGCTGTTGGCGAGCACACGATCGAGGGGTCCGTTGAGGGCACGACGCTCAAGGCGGCCTGCAAGCTGGTCGTCGAGACGCCTAAGCGCGAGATTCCCGATCACGTGAAGAGCGACAGTCTGACACTTGAGCAGCCGGTGCTCGTTGGCGCGTCTTCCGAGGACATTACCAAGGCACTCTCAGGTCTCAAGGCGACCGTGGTGATGGCCGATGGTAAGACTGAGGTTGAGTCCGGTGTCACGTGGACTGATGTCCCCGCTGCCGATATCGCCACGACGGGCAAGACCCTCACAGCGCACGGCACCACCGAGCAGGGCAGCTTTGCGGTGACGGCGACCGTTTCAGTCAAGCCGGTCATCAAGAGCGCGTCGCTTGCCGAAGGCGCTGGTGCCATTGCCGCCAAGCGCGATGATGGGGTTGATGACGTCGTGGCCCAGCTGCCCAAAAAGGCGAGCGCGACGTATTCCGATGGCACTGCCAAGGACCTGGATATTACGTGGGATACGAGTGCACTGACCCAGAAGGCGCTCGGCGAGCTCGGCGACATTGTCGTTACGGGCACCGTCGAGGACGAGACCGGTTCTGCCACGGTGACGGCCACCGTTACCGTGTCCGAGAAGGATTCGAATATTCCCGTGACGCCCGGCACGCTCGATGCTGTTGAGGTCTTTGAGTTTAGCTCGCCCGATGAGGTGCTGAAGGCGCTGCCCAAGAAGGTCACCGTGACCATGAAGGACGGCAGCCAGAAGGACTACGGCATCGACTGGGAGAACGTGCCCGCACTCGACTGGGACGCCGACGATGTGACCGTGACCGGCAAGGTTCACGGCACAGAGCTGACGGTCAGTTGCGAGGTCCGCGTTAAGCCGCGTCCGGCTGCCGACGGCATGGTGATCGTTGACCAGAACGGCAAACCCACGACCGCCGAGACCACGCTCAAGGTCGAGCGCGGCAAGGAGATTGACCTGGCCGCCGCGGCGAGGAACGCGGACAAGGGCGCCATGCTTCGCGGTTCCGTGACGTGGATCTCGCGCGATCCGACGATTGCGACGGTCGAGAACGGCAAGGTCAAGGCCCTCAAGAGCGGCACCGTTGTCATTACGGCGGAGCTGCGCGATGACGGCGAGAATGTAGCGATTTCGCTGGCTGACGAAGATGGCGTCGCGGAGGCGCCGGCAGCCCCGAAGTTCACCGCTAAGGTGACTGTTAAGGTTGTTGAGCCGGTCGTTGAGCAGAAGCCGGAGGCTGGCAAGGATAACGGTGGCAAGTCTGATGCCAAGCCGGCTTCGGATGCGAAGAAGGACGGCAAGAAGGCTGTCGCTGGAAGCCTGGCGCAGACGGGCGACAACACGGCTGTGACTGTCGCCGCACTGGGCGGAACCGGCCTGTTGGCGCTGATCGCCGCCGCGATCGAAAAGCTGCGCCATCGCGCTGAGTAGCGCCGAGCGCGTAGGGCCCTAGGGCACAAGAAGGCCTCCCGGTCCTCGTAAACCACGAGGACTGGGAGGCCTTCGTTTGGCTGCCCTGAGCCCTAGAGTGATTTGCTCGCCATGAAATGGGCCTATCTACTACGTTTAATCGGCTGCCCTCGACCACGCCGAGAATTGCGAAATTAAAACAGCAGGTAGATGGCTTGCCGATTTTCAAAAAAGACCCGCATGGTCGACTCATGCGGGTTAAACGTAGTAGATGGCCCGTTTTCGTGGTGCAGCGTTGGCAGGATATGGCAAAGGGACTGTCCCTTTGCCATATTGACTAGGCTAGGCGCGTCGCGTCGTGGGGGTAGGCGTTGAGGATCTCGACGCCGGACTCGGTGACCAGGGCAAGGTCCTCGATGCGGACGCCGGTGCGGCCGGGGAGGTAGATGCCCGGCTCGATGGAGAACGTCATGCCCGGCTCTACGACCTGCTCGTTGGCGAGCGAGACGTCACCAGGCTCGTGGTCCTGCAGGCCAATCGAGTGGCCCAAGCGATGCGTAAAGTACTTGCCGTAGCCTGCATTCTCGATTACGTCGCGCGCGGCGCGGTCCAGGTCGCACATGCGCACGCCCGGTGCGATGAGAGCCTCGGCGGCCTCGTTGGCACGGCGCACGATGTCGTAGATGCGCGCCGTCTCTTCGTCCGGCTCGCCCCAAAAGAACGTGCGCGTCATGTCCGAGCAGTAGTTGCAGCGGCGTCCGCCAATGTCGAACAGCACCACGTCGCCGCGTTTGAGCACGGTGTCGTCGGGCTCGTGATGCGGGTCTCCGGCGTTGGCGCCAAAGCTCACGATGGGCGGAAAGCTAAAGCCCTCGCAGCCGTGCTTGCGGTACAGGCCGAGCATCTGGTCGGCAATTTCGCGCTCCTTCACGCCCTCGTGAACGAGCTTGATTGCGTCGGCCATCACGGCGTCGTTGGCGGCCGAGGACGCGCGCATCAGCTCCTGCTCGGCTTCGTCCTTGTGGGCGCGTGCGACGGTGACGGCAAAGTCGCCCAGGAAGAACTCGCTCGCGGCATGGCGCTCCATGAGCGGCATCAAAAAGCCGGAACGCATAACGGTATCGATGCCGAGGGGCTTGGCAGGATCGATCTCGCGAGCGATGGCGTCGGTCACGACGTCGGTATCGGTGTGGTAGGCCACGCGAGCATTGTCGTACTCGGGCAGTTGATGCAGCGCGTTGACCAAGATCACGGGCTCGGCATCGCGTGCGAGCAGCACGCCGCAAAAACGCTCGAACATATCGGCATAAAAGCCGGTCAGATAGTAGATCGACCACGGGTCGTTCACAAGCAGCTGCGCGCCGGGGTGCTGAGCCTCGAGCGCATCGAGCACGCGCGCCACGCGCTGGTCATCGACATGTGCCATACATCGTCCTTTCGCTAGGTTGCCACCATGGTATCCCATGCCCGGCAGTTAGGGACGTTCCTTTTATTCCGGCACTTTGGGACACTCCTTGGCATGGCCAGCCTAGCGAACGTTCGGGCAAAAGTAGTCATAAGAGCCCCTCCCAAATGGGCTGGTTTCAAAAGTATGGCGGATTACGGGACTGGACCTGTATTACTTGACCATGGGAAAAATCGCGAAATAAAAAGCGCAGGTAGAGGGCTTATCAAAAAACGAAAATCGCCGGTATGGATGGGGGTTTCCGAATCAGCCCCGTAATCCGGCATAGTTTTAAAATGGCACTAAAGTAGGCACAAGCTAAATACCAATTCCAAGGATAGTTGCGGTGGAATAGTTCCTGGATGCCGGGGTTTGGCGGAAATCAGGAGCTATTTCACCGCAATTGAGGAGGGGCGGATGGATGGCGGAGTAGCTAAAAGAGCCTCGTCCTAAATTAGCTGCCTATGCAGAGTCGATGTCCATGCTGGCGATGAGGTCGGTACCGGTTTCTAGGAGGTTGGGGAGGACGACGTCACCCATGCGGATGGGGGCGTCGACGACCAGGCCGCGGATGAGGTCCATGGCTTGGGCGTGGAGTGCCAGCGGGATGGCTTCGGCCGTGCGCACGGGTAGCAGCGCCTCGTCGCCGCCGGATACGGCTACGGTGGTGGTGAGCACGCGCATGGGGCAGGTGAGCTCCTGATGCGCGAACTTATCGCCGCGCGGGCAGCTGTTGCCGGCCACGGAGCGCACCTCTACCACGGCACCGTCTGCGTCGCGCTCCACCTCCACAGTCAGGAGGCATTCGGAGGGGCAGGTGGTGCAGTTGAACTGCAGCGTTTCGATCGCGTTTGTGCTCATGGCTCTACGCCTCCTCGACGGGATCGACGGACAGGACAATCTCGCTAACACCCAGGTCGAGTGCGCGCTGAATCACCTTTTCCGGCAGCGGAAAGCTTTCCATGACGCTCGGTTTAAACGGGCGGACCTTGCCGGCGAATAGTTCCTCATCGCCTGCCAGAATACGTACGCGGGCGGCATCGACCGGTCGGCGCACACGGAAGTTGAGTTTGGTGAGTGCCGCAGCCGTAATGCGTCCCGGAAGTGAGTAGCCTGCAATGCCGGCGGGGGAGACCGTGAGCTGGCAGCCCGGGTCCGCAGTGCCCGCATCGGCCCCAGCACTACAGCCCAGCGCGTACGTCGCCGCAGCCGCACCGGCGCACTCGGACTCGGTCGTCACGTTGTCGGCCAGGTCGTGCACGTGCAGCACGTTGCCGCAGGCAAAGATACCCGGCACGCCCGTTTGCAGGCTCTGGTCCACCACGGCGCCGCGCGTGCGCGGGTCAAGCTCCACGCCTGCGGCAACCGAAAGTTCGTTCTCGGGAATCAATCCCACCGAAAGCAGAAGCGTGTCGCACGGAACGATGCGCTCCGTCCCGGCAATGGGCGCCAGGTGCTCGTCGACCTGGCTTACCTCGACGGCCTCCACGCGATTGTGTCCGATCACACGCGTGACGGTGGTGGACAGGTGCAGCGGAATGCCAAAGTCGTCCAGGCAGTTCTTGACGTTGCGGCGCAGGCCGTTGGCGTACGGCATGAGCTCGTACACGCCCTCGACCGAAATCCCCTCGAGTGTGCAGCGGCGCGCCATGATAAGCCCGATGTCGCCCGAGCCCAAAATGACGGCACGCGAGCCGGGCTTTAGATTTTCGATATTGATGTATCGCTGCGCCAGGCCCGCCGTAAACACGCCGGCGGGACGGCTGCCGGGGATCTTGATCTCGCTGCGCGTGCGCTCGCGGCATCCCATAGCAAGGACGACCGCGCGTCCGGTGAGCTGCAACATGCCGGCACGGCTCATGAGCGTGACGGTGTGGAGTGCGGCGTCTTCCGTGGACTCGCCCGAATCAATCCCAAGCACCATGCTGTCCAAGAACAGCGCAATGTCGGTCGCGTGCACCTGGTCGATAAAGCGTTGCGCGTACTCGGGACCGGTGAGCTCCTGCTTAAAGTGCGAAAGGCCAAAACCGGGGTGGATGCACTGGCGCAGGATGCCGCCCAGATGCTGCTCGCGCTCCACGATGGCTACGCGCGCGCCGGCCTTATGTGCGGCAAGCGCAGCCGCCATGCCAGCAGGTCCACCGCCGATGACGACCACGTCGAAGGCCTGCGTCAATATCGACGCTACAGCTCCGGCCTCCGCGCGTCCGTCGCGCATGTCAAACGTCGCCATCCTAGCGCACCCCCTTCAGCGGTCCCTCAACCAACCAAGATCCGGCATCCTCCAACAGCACCTCGCTGGGGTTGCAGTCCAGCTCGCGCGCCAGGATCGCCACCACGCGGCTCTGGCAAAAGCCACTTTGGCACCGACCCATGCCGGCTCGGCAGCGGCGCTTGACGCCCTCGACCGAAACCGCGCCCGGGCGGCGTCGGATCGCGGCCACGATCTCGGCCTCGGGCACCGTCTCGCAGCGGCAGACGATCTGCCCCCACGCGGGATCGGACTCGATCAGCTCCTCCTTGCGCGCCAGCGGTGCGCGGTCAAAGTCGTCCGGCGCGCGGCGAATTGGGTTCCAGTCCGCCCGCTCGTGCAGATCCACGCCCGCTTCACGCATTACAAGCTCCACGCGCTCGGCAATGGCCGGCGCACTCGCCACACCCGGCGACTGAATACCCGCCGCCTGGAAAAGCCCCGGCACCACGGCCGACTGTCCAATAAAGAAGTCGTTCGTTCCCTTAATGACCGGACGCCCGCCGGCAAATGCGCGCACCACGCGGCGCGTATCCAGATCGGGCACCAGCTTGCGCGCACCGGTCAGCAGCGCGTTCACATCGCTTGCATAGGTCTGCGTGTCGCCCGGCTCGCGCATGGCAGCCGTGGCGGTGATCACGGTGTTGCCGTGCACGGTGCTCGTGACGATAACGCCCTTGGACACCGGCGTGGGAACGGGGTAGAGCGGCAGGAGCGCGCGCGGCTCCTTGTCCAGCACCACAATGTTGCCCTGGCGCCAGACCATCTGAAACTCCTCGGCGCCCGCCATATGCGAGATGTCTGCGGCACCGTTGCCCGCGGCGTTGATCAGGTAACGGCAGCGCACATCGCCGGCGGGCGTCACCAGCGTAAAGCGCGCGGCTCCGTCATCCGAGTTGGCGACTTCAATGGCTTCCACCGGCGCGGAACGCATAAACGTCACGCCGTTGGCAACGGCGTTTTCCAGCGCGGCGATGGCCACTTCAAACGGGTCGACGTAACCGGTCGAAGGGCACCACAGCGCGCACGTCGCCTTAGCACTCGCGCGCGGCTCCAGCTCGTGGATGCGCTCGGGGCCAACGATCGCCAGCTCGGGCACGCCGTTGGCCAGGCCATTCTGGCGCAGCTTCTCCAGGTGTGCGCGGTCTTCGTCGTTAAACCCCAGTACCATCGACCCGGTACGGCGGAACAAAAATCCCAGCTCCTGGGCCCACGTGCCATATAGCTCGCAGCCGCGGGCGTTGACCTGCGCCTTTACCGTGCCCGGAGCCGGATCGTAGCCGGCGTGCACCAGGCCGCCGTTGGCCTTCGATGCACCCAGCGCGATATCGTTGGCCGCCTCGACCACGCAAATGGACAGGTCATAGCACGCGAGCTGCCTCTCGATGGCGCATCCCGTGATGCCCGCGCCCACAATTGCGATATCAAACGTTTCCGTCACAGTGCCTCCCAGACGAGTTGACAGGCCGTCAATAGGACTATCCTACGGTCCGCACACCCCCAGTGCGGCGGCAATGCGGCGAACAGCCCCGCAACACCCGTCAACGGCAGGCTTGGGGAGACTCAGGACCATCGGTGACCTTGTCTGCCACCCCTGACGTCAGAGGTTTGTCTCGTTTTGAAACAGTAATCAGAAGAACTGGGCTCCAGATGTTACAGATTGAGACGGTTGCCAGACGGACCCTCCGTTCGTCTTGATCTGTAACAGTAAGAGGGAATAATCGGTCCTAAGTGTTACAGAGTGAGATTTAAAGTCAGGGAGAGATTCTTCTGTCTCGATCTGTAACATCTGGGGACCGTTTTGGGGTCCAGATGTTACAGATTTAGATGAACCTATCAGTCGGTTTCGAATGTCTAAATCTGTAACGGTTAGACCTGTTTTTGCCGAGTTGTTGTTACAGATTGAGATATTGAGATTGGACGTTTTCCTTTGTCCTGATCTGTAACAGATAGAAGGGTTTCTGACCCCTAGTTGTTACAGATTGAGATATTTAACGGAGGGCTCACCGTTCATCTTGATCTGTAGCAGTTAGCTGATGATTTGGGTTGTAGATGTTACAGATCGAGACAAACCTTCCGACGGATTTTGAATGTCTCGATCTGTAACATTAAGAGGGGTTTTGGGGCCCAAGACGTTACAGATCGAGATTGAAGTCGGGGAGGGGCCCTGTGTCTCGATCTGTAACAGCAAGATAGGAAATTTGGTCCTAGTTGTTACAGATCGAGACGTTTGCTCGGCGGCCCTCCCGTTCGTCTCGATCTGTAACACCTAGACCCGATTTTGCCGAGTATCTGTTACAGATTGAGATGTTTGTGTCCGCGCCAGCTCCGTATCCAGCCGTAGTCCCATACAAACAAACCCCGTGGTAAACTTGACCAGACTGTAAATATTCCGAAAGGTACACCTCAATGTCCAAGTACATCTCTGAGCTCATGTCGCCGCAGCTTATGGGCGTCATCTATGCCTTTGTTGGCTTTATCATCGCCCTGTATGTGCTGTCCGTCGTCTATGTGTTCATCGACGCTCGCCGCCGCGGCGCCAGCGCCTACGTGGCATGGGGCATCATCGCCCTCATCCCGTTTGTAGGCCTCATCGCCTACCTGGTCCTGCGCCCGCATTCCTACGCGGCCGACCGCGAGGAGCAGGAGCTGGACATGGCCCTGCGCGAGCGCCAGCTTGCCCAGTACGGCACCTGCCCGCAGTGCGGCGCCCCCATCGAGAAGGACTTTGTCGTCTGCCCCGTTTGCGACACCCAGGTTCGCAACGTGTGCCCCAGCTGCCATCGCCCGCTCGACGCGCACTGGAAGGTCTGCCCCTACTGCCGAACTCGCATCCAGTAACGCATCCATCGCCGGGCCGGCCGCAAGCCACGCGCACCCTGCGCCCCGCCCCCACACGATGAAGCATGCGTAGAAAATCGCCCGCCGTGCCATTAAGGTGCGGCGGGCGCTTGTATACCAAGGCAACCTGCCTATAATGATGCAAGTCAAAAACGCCGAGCGCATCGCACGCACTTGCATCAGGCATTCGAGAGGAGAAAACATACCCATGAAGGCACTCTACAATGACGGTTCGGTGGCCGAGCTCCCGCAGGACGAGGTCACGCACGTCATCCGCCACTCCGCCGCGCACATCATGGCGCAGGCCATCAAGCGCCTCTATCCCGAGGCCGACTTTGCCTACGGTCCCGCGACCGACAACGGTTTTTACTACGACGTCGACCTGCCCGAGGGCGTCAAGATCAGCGAGGACGACTTCCCCGCGATCGAGGCCGAGATGAAGAAGATCGTCAAGGAGAACCTCAAGTTCACCGTCTTTGAGAAGCCCCGCGCCGAGGCCATCGCCCTTATGGAGGAGCGCGGCGAGAAGTACAAGGTCGAGCACATCGGCGACCTGGATGACGACGCCCGCATCACCTTCTACCAGCAGGGCGACTACATCGACATGTGCGTCGGCCCCCACATCTGCTACACCAAGGCGCTCAAGGCCTTTAAGCTCACCGGCGTCTCGGGCGCCTACTGGAAGGGTGACAAGAACAACAAGATGCTCACCCGCATCAACGGCGTCGCCTTTGCCACCAAGGAAGAGCTCGACGAGCACATGCACATGCTGGAGGAGGCCAAGAAGCGCGACCACCGCAAGATCGGCCGCGAAATGGACCTCTTTATGATGCGCGACGAGGCCCCCGGCTTCCCGTTCTTCCTGCCCAACGGCATGATCCTTAAGAACACGCTGCTGGACTACTGGCGCGAGATTCACCACAAGGCCGGCTACGTGGAGATCTCCACGCCGCTCATCATGAACAAACAGCTGTGGAAGACCTCGGGCCACTGGGACCACTACAAGGACAACATGTACTCCACCGTCATCGACGACGAAGAGTACTGCATTAAGCCCATGAACTGCCCGGGTGGCGTGCTGGTGTACGCCTCCAAGCCGCACTCCTATCGCGAACTGCCCATCCGCGCCGGCGAGATTGGCCTGGTGCACCGCCACGAGCTGCGCGGCGCCCTGCACGGCCTGTTCCGCGTGCGCTGCTTTAACCAGGACGACGCTCACCTGTTTGTGCGTCCCGACCAGCTGACCGACGAGATCGTGGGCGTGGTCAACCTTATCGACTCCGTGTACCAGAAGTTTGGCTTTAAGTACCACGTTGAGCTTTCCACCCGCCCTGAGGACTCCATGGGTTCGGACGAGGACTGGGCTCGCGCCGAGGAGGGCCTGCGCACCGCTCTGGAGAAGCTGGGCATGGACTACGAGGTCAACGAGGGCGACGGCGCCTTCTACGGCCCCAAGATCGACTTCCACCTGGAGGACTCGCTCGGCCGTACCTGGCAGTGCGGTACCGTCCAGCTCGACTTCCAGATGCCGCTCAACTTTGACCTGGAGTACGTGGACGCCGACGGCACCAAGAAGCGCCCCATCATGCTGCATCGCGTGTGCTTTGGCTCCATCGAGCGCTTCATCGGCATTCTGATTGAGCACTTTGCGGGCAAGTTCCCCACCTGGCTGGCTCCCGTGCAGGTCAAGGCACTTCCTGTCTCCGAGAAGAGCCGCGACTATGCCCACGAGGTGTGCGCCAAGCTGGAGGAGGCCGGCATTCGCGTGGTCTGCGACGACCGCGACGAGAAGATCGGCTACAAGATCCGCGAGGCCCGCAGCATCGACCGCGTGCCCTACATGCTCATCCTGGGCGAGAAGGAGGTCGAGGCCGGCAACATCTCCGTCCGCGATCGTTCCAACGAGACCGTTCAGATGAGCGTTGACGAGTTTGTGGCCAAGGTGCTCGAGGAGATCAAGACTCGCGCCTAGCACAAACAATACAAGAATTAACAAAGGCGATCGTCCTCGCGGGCGGTCGCCTTTTTTGTTGTCTATAGAAGAAAAGCCGCTGGTTAGAGCGGCTTTTTTGTTGTGCAAAAAGGTACAGGTTTTTGTATCTTTCGACGGGCTTCATTATACGAGCAAACTGCTCGCGTTTTCCCAGATTGCACAAAATGTGCCGCGAATGGGTGCATCTCCATACGCCTCTACAAAAACCTGTACTTTTGCGACTGCGCCTAGCTGCGAGCGAGAGCCTGTTCTTAACGCCCCTGCATCCGCGTGTGTCGCGGATGCAAGAAAAGGGGGCGAGAGATGGAACAGACAATGCGGCGCCAAGAGCAGCTGCCCGGTGCCTTTAGTGGCACTACTACCAACAGCCAGCACGGCCGCGTCCGCTGGTATCTGGTCCACACCCCCAATGGTAAAGAGCGCGAGACCTGCGAAAAGGTCCGCCGCATTATCCCGCACGAGCTGATGCAGGACGCTTTTGTGATGCAAAAGGAGTTCTGGTTTAAGCGGGACGGCGCATGGTCGCTCCAAACCAAACCCATGTACAAGGAATATTTCTTCGTTGCCACGCACGATGCCGCAGCGCTCGATAGGGCTTTGGCACAACTGAGCTTTGGCTGCCGCATTGCCGGCAGTAGGGAGCGGGCGTACATGCCCATGCCGGACGACGCACAGGACTGGTACCGCAGCGTGCTGGACGAAGACGGCGTGGTGCGTAACAGCGTTGCGCGCATAGAAGACGGCGTGCTGCACATAGAGCAGGGCCCACTTGTGGGGCAAGAGGCGCGCGTTAAAAAGATCGACCGTCATAAGCGCTGGTGCCTGGTCGACTTTGGCGAAGGCGACTCCGCATTTAGGGAGCTGCTTGCGCTGGACGTCCCCAGCAAAACGTAGGGGAGACGTTGCACTGGCAATTTATTTGGTTTTTGAATCCGTGGATGGGGGGGTTCCTGGGGACAGGAACGTAAGTTTTATCGTGGCTGCTAAAGAAGTAACAGAAAGTAATACGCCCGTGGGGGTGCCTGCTAGAGGCATTTCCCACGACTATTTCCTTGGTGGGGTGCTAGCCCGTGCCTAGGAAACCGACGGGGACCCTCTTCTACCGCATATGCAAGAGAGCATTCGACATAGCCTTCAGCGCCGGGTGCACCGTGGTGCTGGCGATTCCCATGGCCTGCGTCTGCGCCGCGATCTGCGCGGAGTCGCCGGGCTGCCCGGTCTACACGCAGGAGCGCGTGGGCAGGGGAGGCCGGGTGATCCGCGTGCTTAAGCTCCGCAGCATGGTGGCAGACGCCAGCGACGTACACAAGTACCTTAGTCCCGAGCAGCTGCACCAGTGGGAAGTTGAGCGCAAGGTCGACGATGACCCGCGCATCACCAGGGTGGGCAGGTTCATCCGTAAGTGCTCCATCGACGAGGTGCCGCAGTTCCTCAACGTGCTCAAGGGCGATTTGTCCGTTATCGGACCACGTCCCATCACACGTGATGAGCTGGAACAGCACTTCTCCGACGAGGAGAAGGAAGAGCTGTTGAGCGTTGCCCCGGGCATCACGGGCCTATGGCAGGCCACTGAGCGCAACGGCGCGACCTTTGAGAGTGGCCTGCGCCAGAAGATCGAGCTCCATTACGTGCGGAACCGTTGCTTCGGAATGGACTGGAAATGTTTTACAGGCACTTTCGGTGCCATGTTTGGAAAAAGGAGGACTGGGCGATGACCATGGATGCAAAGCCCTTGGTGAGCGTGATCATCCCGCTCTACAACTGCGAGAAGTATCTTCCCGAGGCCTTGGACTCGCTCGTCGCGCAGACGGTGCCTGACTGGGAGGCCATCCTCGTGGACGACTGCTCCGCGGACGGCTCCGCGGCGATGGCCGACGCCTACGCCGCCCGCGACCCGCGCTTCCGCGTTTTTCGACAGCCCGAGAACGGCGGCGCTGCCAAGGCCCGCAACAGAGCCCTCGAGAACGCGCGCGGCCGCTTCATCGCCTACCTCGACTCCGACGATTACTGGATGCCGGAGAAGCTCGAGCGCCAGCTCGGCTTCATGCGCGACCGCCGCATAGGCGCGTGCTTTACCTCCTACGAGACGGTGAACGAGGACGGGGATCATCGCAACTACGTCCACGTGGACGCTGAGGTGGGCTACCACCGCTTCCTCACCAAGCCGCCCACGTGCAGCCACACCGTCATGTTCGACACCGCCGTCGTGGACCGGGCGCTTCTCGTGATGCCCGACATCCGCAAAAGGCAGGACGCCGCCACATGGCTCCAGGTCATCAAGGCGGGCCACAGGCTGCACGGCCTCGACGAAGTACTCGCGGCGAACCGTAAGCGGGCGGGCTCGCTCAGTTCGAACAAGCTCTCCGCCGTCCGCAACACATGGATGCTCTACAGACAGATCGAGCGGCTGTGGCTACCGTACGCCGCCTACTGTCTGTTCTGGCAGATGTTCCACGCAACCCTCAAGAGAATAGGAAGTATTTAAATGTTCACAACCCTTTACAAAGATCTGCTCGCAGGCGACGCCAAGCTCTCGCTCGTAGGCCTCGGCTACGTTGGCATGCCCATCGCCGTCGAGTTCGCCAAGCACGTCCCCGTCATCGGCTTCGACATCAACGAGGCCAAGGTCGAGCAGTACAAGCAGGGCCACGATGCCACCAATGAGGTAGGCGACGAGGCCCTGGCTCACACGACCGTGGACTTCACGGCCGACCCGACGCGCCTAGAGGAGGCCCGCTTCCACATCGTGGCCGTGCCCACGCCCGTGAACCAGGACAAGACGCCCGACCTAACGCCCGTCATCGGCGCGTCGGAGACGCTGGGCAAGCACCTGAAGCCCGGCAGCATCGTGGTCTACGAGTCCACCGTCTACCCGGGCGTCACCGAGGACGTCTGCGTGCCGATTCTCGAGCGTGAATCCGGCCTCAGGTGCGGAGAGGACTTCAAGGTGGGCTACAGCCCCGAACGCATCAACCCCGGCGACCGCGTGCATACCCTTACGACCATCCGCAAGGTGGTCTCGGGCATGGACGACGAGTCCGCCGAGCTCATCCGCAGGGTCTACGACATCGTGATCGCCGCTGGGACCTTCCCGGTCTCGACCATCAAGACCGCCGAGGCCGTGAAGGTCGTCGAGAACTCGCAGCGCGACATAAACATTGCCTTCATGAACGAGCTCGCGATGGTGTTCGACCGCATGGGCATCGACACCTCCGAGGTCATCGAGGGCATGAACACCAAGTGGAACGCCTTGGGCTTCCGACCGGGCCTGGTGGGCGGGCACTGCATCGGCGTCGACCCCTACTACTTCACCTACGAGGCCGAGAAGCTCGGCTACCACAGCCAGATTATCCTTTCCGGCCGCAAGGTGAACGACGGCATGGGCGGATTCGTGGCCGACGCGGCCATCCGCGAGATGGTACAGGCCGGGCTTGCCCCCGCGAAGTCGCGCGTGGCCGTGCTTGGACTCACCTTCAAGGAGGACTGTCCCGACGTGCGCAACTCCAAGGTGGACGACATTCTCGCTCGCCTGCGCCAGTACGGCATCGCGCCCCAGGTCTGCGACCCCTGGGCTGACCCGGCTGACGCCAAGGCTGCCTACGGGGTTGACCTTGTTCCCATGGAGGAGCTGCGCGACCTCGACTGCCTCATCGTCGCGGTGGCGCACCGCCAGTTCCGCGATATGAGTAGCGACGACGTGAAGGCCCTCTTCGCCGACAAGCCCGACGCCGAGAAGGTGCTCGTGGACGTGAAGAGCGTCCTGCCTAAGGCGGAGTTCGCTGGGTACCGGTACTGGAGGCTGTAGTGCGGCAGAAGACCACGACGATATGTTACTTAGCGAATGCCGACAACTACCACACCTACAAGTGGGCGTCCCAGTTTTCGCTCCGGGGCTACGGGGTTCACGTCCTCTCCCTTGAGGAGTGCCGCTCCGAAGCCATCCGCGAACTGAAAAACGTCACCGTCCACTACCTGCAAAACCCCAGCGCCCGCCAGGGTTCGGAGTTGCAGAAGCTCGGCTACCTCTCCACCGTCGGCGTGGCGCGCCGCCTCATCGAGGAGCTGGACCCCGACGTCGTGCACGCTCACTATGCCTCGAGCTACGGGCTTGTGGCGTCGCTCGCGTGCAGGCGCCCGTACTACCTCTCGGTCTGGGGCTCCGACGTCTACGATTTCCCGCGCAAGTCCCCACTGCACCGCGCCGTCGTCCGGCGCTCGCTCGCCAAGCCTGCCTGGCTCATGTCCACGAGCCGCGCTATGGCCGAGGAGTGTGCCAAGTACACGGGGCGTGACTTCGAGATAACGCCCTTCGGCGTGGACATGGGGCTCTTCTCGCCTCGCAAGCGTGAGCCCCACGAGGGCCTCGTGGTGGGCACCGTGAAGGCGCTTGAACGCAAGTACGGCATCGACACGCTGCTGCGCGGCTGCGCGCTCCTGCATGACCGCAGGCCAGACCTGGGCGTGCGCGTGCGCATCGCGGGCAAGGGCACCATGGAGGCCGAGCTGAAGGCACTCGCCACGAGGCTCGGCATGGACGGGTACCTCGACTGGCTCGGCTTCATCCCGCAGGAGGAGGCCGCGCGGGAGTGGGCGGGCCTCGACATCGCAATAGTAGAAAGCGAAAGCGAAAGCGAAAGCTTTGGCGTCTCCGCGGTCGAGGCGCAGGCGAGCGGAACCCCACTTATCATATCGGACATCCCTGGCCTTATGGAGGCCTGCGACGGCGGGCACACGGCCGTCGTCACGCCCCGGCGCGACCCGGCGGCCCTCGCCGATGCCTTGGAGGCGCTTGCCGACGACCCGGCTCGCCGCGCCCGCATGGGGGCCGAGGGCCGAGCCTACGTGGAGCGCGCCTACGAGGTGGGCGCCTGCTTCGACCGCGTGGAGGAGATTTACCGTAGGAACATGGAGGAAGCGCGATGAGGGAGAAGGTCGCGAGGGGCCTGTACTGCATGCTTGCGAAACTGCTGCCGCGCTCGCGCCGCTTCCCGCCGGCCAAGAAGCTGCGGGGCGGGGTGGCTCGATTGATGGGCTGTAAGCTGGGCCGTGACGTGAACATCGAGCACGGCGCGGAGTTCGACTCTCGCCTCGTTGTGGGCGACCGCTCGTCGGTGGGCATTGACTCGGAGTGCTTCGGGCCGGTGACCATCGGTCGCGACGTGATGATGGGGCCGGATTGCGTTGTGCTTACCCGCAATCACAGGCACGACCGCGTTGACGTGCCCATGATTGAGCAGGGCTACGAGGACTACCGCCCCGTGACCATAGAGGACGACGTGTGGATTGGTCGGCGCGTCACCATCCTGCCCGGCGTGAACGTGGGTGCGCACTCCATCCTCTCCGCTGGCGCCGTCGTGACCAAGGACGTCGAGCCGTACTCCGTCGTTGGTGGGGTTCCGGCAGGGCTCATCAAGAAAAGGGGCGCGGATGCGCGGTGCTGCTGACATATCTTTTTGCGGAGCGGGCCCGAGGGGGTCGGGCCTGATCCCCTCGCGAGAAAAGGGGCGCGTGCGCGCGCTGGTGAGGGCGCGGGAGGTCGAGCGGGAGGAGAACACGATAGTCTTCCTCCTCCTCGTATGCTTGGTTTGCCTGCCGATCGCCGCGCTCTCGTCGCTCAAGACGCCCCTCTACGCCGCAATCCTTGCGCTGGACCTGCTCTTGCTCCTCGTCGCCTCGGCCGGGGCTACCAAGATGAGGCTCGACGGGGGGCTTGTCTGGACATCCGTCGGACTCTTCTGCTATCTAATCATATGCTGGCTGCTGAATGGCGGCAGCGCGGCGGAGCGCCTCGTGCAGACTGCGGTCTATCTCGCGACACTCCTGGCCTTCTCGAGCTATGAATGGACGCCCGCGCGCGTGTCAAAGGTTAAGAGGCTCTTCGCCGCCCTGCTCTTCGCTGCCCTGGTCTACTGGTTTGTGTCCGGACGGGTCACGAACTACTACGCTGCATTCTATGTCCACAGCAACGCGTTCGCCGTCGTGCTTATATGCGCCTGCGCCCTTTCGCTACTCTCCATGGATGGGCCGAAGCCGAAGGTCTCCGACCTATGCGTCTTCGCCATGGCGCTCGTCCTGCTCCTGTTCGCGAACAGCCGCTCGGCGATGCTCGCGCTTCTCGTGGTAGTGGCCTTACCCTATCTGCTGCACGCAGTCTCCAAGAAACGGTCGTTTCTCGCAGTGGCGCGCGTTGCCTTCTTCGTCGTGCTCGTCGCGGTGCTTGCCTTCACGGTCGTCTACCCCTCGCTGATCGGCACGCAGCTGGGTTACTCCCTGGAGATGTTGTCGCGCGAGTGGCTGAACAAGAACTTTTTCTCGGGCCGCGAGGTCGTCTGGAAGATGATCTTGGACGCCGTGAAGGGGCACGAGGTGTTCGGCCTGGGGCTCTCCATGGTCCCAAGCATGGTGTACGAGACGTCCTTCTCCTCGCACAACCTCTACCTGCAGACCATCCTTCAGTCCGGCGCGGTCGGCCTCGTGTTTGTGCTCCTCCTCCTATGGCTCGTCTTGGAGCGCCTCGGGAAGGAAGGCGGCTGGCAGGCGTGCGTGGGTGCCTCCCTGCTGGTGGGCGTGCTCGTGCACGAGTGCCTCGAAGTGTCGCTCACGCAGAACAACTTCGACGTTGGATTGCTCTTCTGGGTGGTGCTGGGGATCTCGGTCTCGGCCTCCTCACTGCGAACTGCGCGCGGGGGTGACGGCTCATGAGTCGCGGGGGCCTGCTCGGCAAGATAGTCGGCTTCTCGATGGTGAGCGTCGTGAGCGCGGTGCTTTCGCTCGTCGTCGTTCCGGTGTCGACGCACCTGTACGACCAGGACGCGCTCGGCAAGATCAACTTCTTCTTCTCGGTAACCAACGTCCTGCTTACCCTGTTCTGCCTCGGGCTCGACCAGGGCTACGTGCGCTTCTACCCACTCGCGAAGGACGAGGGGCAGCGCAGGAGGCTGCTGACGTTTAGCGTCTCGGCGTGCTTGTGCGTCGTCGTGGCCGCGGGCCTCGTGGCGTGGGCGTTCGACGACTCGCTGTCGGTGTGGTTGTTCGGGGAGGCCGGCATGCCAGCGACGGCGATGATCTGCTTGGTCACGCTGTGCGTCGTCGCGCTCAGGTTCTTCTCGCTGCGCTACCGGATGGCGGAGGACGTGTGGGGCTACACCATCTTTGCCGGCGCCGTATCGGTCATCCAAAAGGGTCTTTACATCGTCTCGGCGGTCGTGTCCACGAGCTACGTAGTGGCGGTCGGCTGGGTTGCGCTCGCCTGTCTGCCGATCCTGGTGGCCGCCGCCGCGCACGAGCGCGCGCAGCTCGCCGCCCCTGACCTGCGCGGGGAGGCTTCCCTCTACTGCGACGAGGCCCGCTTCTCGCTGCCTCTCTTGGCGTCGGGGCTGGTCGCGATACTCACCAACTATGTGCCGCAGTTCGCTATCCGCTCCCTCATAGGCTTCTCCAGCATCAGCGTGTTCACGGCGGCCCTCACCGTGTCACTGGCCGTCAACCTCATCCAGAGCGGCTTCAACGCCTTCTGGGCTCCCTACGTCTACCAGCATGCGCGCGACGAGCAGGGGAAAATCATGCGCGTACACGAGGCCGTGGTCATGGTGGCGGTGAGCGCCTGCATGCTGCTCGCCATGATCGTCGACCTCGCGTTCCTGCTGTTCAAGCCGAACTACGCCGCGGGGGCGCGCCTTGTACCGTTCCTAGCGCTGGGGCCTCTGTGCTACACCATCGGCGAGACGGCGGGGGTGGGCATCAACCTCAAGATGAAGTCGGGGCTGAATCTGCTGATCTCTGCCGCCACGCTCGCCTCGAGCGTGGCGCTCTCGCTGGCGCTCGTGCCCGTGCTCGGGCTGGGCGGCGGAGCCGTCTCGGTCGGGGGGGCGGCGGCCGTGGGCCTCGCGCTCAAGACGGCGATAGGCGAGCACTACTACCAGAGCATACGCGACCGCTCGTTCATGCTCAGGGGGCTTCTGCCCTACGTCGCAGTCTGCGTCGTCGCACTCGCGCTGCCCGATCGACTGGCCCTTCGGCTCGCTATCGATGCTGCGCTGCTCGTCCTCTCACTCGCGCTGTATGGCCCGTCTAGGCTGCGCGCGCTCGCAGGCTACCTCAAGTCCTTCGTCGGGAGATGATTCGCATGCTGCTTCGCGCCCTCGGCTGGCTCTTCTACAACCTCGAGAGACTCCGCATGAGGTGCCTAGGGACCTACAAGACCTCGCTGTGCCGCTGCGGGGAGAATAGTTACGTGGGGGGGGTGTCTCGCTGAGCCATCCTGAGAACATAACAATTGGACGCAATTCCTACGTGAACGGTGGCATGCTGTGCGCCTCGCCCGGGGCTAAGATCGTCATCGGCGACGACTGCCTCGTGTCCTACGCCGTGCACCTGCGCACCGACATGCACCGCCACTCCGACCCCGACGTCCCCGTGAACCGCCAAGGGCACGACGAGGCGGACATCGTACTCGGCGACAACGTGTGGGTGGGCTACGGTGCGCAGGTCATGAGCGGGGTCACGGTGGGGTCGAACTCCATCGTGGGCGCAGGCGCGGTCATCACGCGCGACGTACCCGAGGGCGTGGTCGTCGCGGGCGTGCCTGCGAAGGTGATCAAGAAGCGATAGAGGTTCCATCTTCAATGAAACCGTACCAACGACAATCCTCGTCAGCGGGGGCACCGGGGGACGTTATGTTCGGTAGCGCCTGAACTCAAGGGCTCGGCGCTCCTCCGCTTGCGCTGCAGTCCGCTTCGCATGCTGGGTTCGTCGTTGTTGACTTAGGCAGAAGCGTGCATGGATCGCCGCTCACCTGGTTATCGCTCAAAAGCTTGGCATGTCGTTCGATTATTTCGCTGAAAGAAACAGCAGATGAACGCTGTGCTTTTTTCGTCTGGAATTATTGATCCTTCCTTTCACCGACTGGCAAAACGATTTACACCTAATTGTGGACATCGTCCACGCGATTTCTCTTTGCCCCCTCATCGATCTCGCTAAACTAATAGTCGCTGCCACCAGGGCATTTTCTGGTGCACATTCTATTGGCTCCTGCGAAGATCGGAGCGGGTATGTTTGCCGCCGAGTCCTACATCAGCCGTCATTACATTGCGATCGTCGCTATGGCCTGCCTATGCGTCTTGCTGGGCGGGCCTTCCTGTGCCGCGGGCGCGGAGAGCCTGTTCATCGCGGGCGCGACGTACCGCGAGCCGGGCGTGTCGGGCCCCGGTTGGTCCTGGACCGATGCCGGCCATCTGGAGCTCGACGGCTACGCGGGCGATGCTATCGGCGCCGGCGGCGACCTGGTCGTGACGCTTGTGGGGCAGAACTCGGTGACGGAGTCGCATGCGCCCGATGCGGACATCACGCAGTGCGGCATGGAGGTGTGGGGCGACCTGACGCTCCGCGGCACCGGGTCCCTGGCGGCATCGGGCTCGCAGTGCGCGATCCACGTCTCGCAGGCGCTCGCGGTGGAGGGCTGCGCCGTAGATGCCCGGGCGGACGGGGCAAACGTCACGGACGAGGCCGTGGCCGGCTTGATCGCCGGCGGCATGGCCGTGCGCGGCGGCGGGCGCGTCGCCGCC
>OAVS01000507.1_pt1 | contig 24824 bp, 19 predicted proteins | sample 1550601 | NCBI WGS metagenome assembly OAVS01 (sample SAMEA2580093, study PRJEB22360) | human gut metagenome | biome: human gut; feature: human-associated habitat; material: faeces | place: Denmark | collected 2008/2010
GCGCGAGCTCGGGGGCACCGGTGTCGCCGAGCTTCTGCTCCGCCACAGCAGCGGCGGCGTCGGCCGCCTCGGCCGCGGCACGGGCATCGCGCTCGGCCGTCAGCTGCACTTCCTCAATCTGCAGCTGGGCGGCGTCCAGCTTGGCATGCAGCTCGGCGAGCTCCTTGGCAGACGCCTCGCGCACCTCGGCGAGCTCAGCTGCGGCGGCGTCCTTGGCGGCCTGCAGCTCGGCGGCATCGCGAGGCCGATTGGCAGCCAGGGCCGCAGTAGCGTCGCTCTTGACCTGCGCAACCTGCTCGGCGGCCGTCTGCTCGGCAGCTGCGATCTTGGCATCGGCATCGGCGTGAGCGGCCGCGACCTCGGCATCGGCCTCGGCACGCATCTGCTTAAGCTGCGCCGCCGCGGTCGAGCGTGCCTCTGCCGCAGCATCCTCGGCAGCCTTCTTGCCGGCCTCGACATCCTCCAGCGAGGCGCGCAGCTCCTCTACATCGGCCTCGGCAATCTGCGCGCGCTGCGTCAATGCCAGCTCACGCGTCTTAGCCTCGTCCAGCTCGTCGGCCAGGTCGTCACGCTCGTCGGTCAGTGCATGGGCCTGAACCTTCCAAGACTTGACCTGCCCCTGCAGCTCCTCAATCTGCTCGCGAGCCTCGGCCAGCGCCTGCTCGGCGTCGAGCTGGGCCTGAGTGACCTCCTCCACAAACACGCGACGGACCTCAACGTCGGGCAGGTCGGGGCTATCGACCTGCACCTCCTTAATCTCCTTAATAAACTTGGGCGCCACCGGCTCGGGATGCACGCTCTCGAGCTCCTGCAGATTGCGCTCGTCGTCGGTCAGGCTCTTAAAGACGGTGTAGTTGTTGATGAGGTTGGTGTACATCTGCACCATGTACTCGTCATCGAACGCCAGCGCCTGCTGCTGCACATCGATGTTGTAGCCCACCTTGTCGTAGCGCTCCATAAACTGCCACAGCTGGTAGCACTTGCGGTAGTTGGGATCCTTCATGATGAGGTTGGTTCGCTGGATGGGGCTGCGGACCGCGCTGCAGCCGTTCATGATCTGGCAGAACGACGCGCCACGCAGCGCCATGACCAGACGGCGCACGCGGTCGATGCGCATAAAGACGTCCATGTTGTCGGCATCGTTCTCGGCAAAGCTCTGGCGGTTCTTGACCGTCATCTCGACGTTGTACTCGATCTCTTCGTACGCGTCGTCGATCTTGCTGTGCATCTTAAATCGGTTGCGGATCTCGTTGCCCGTCGACCAAAAGATCACGTCGGTACGCTTGTCCACAAACGTCAGCAGGCGCTGAATCAGGTGGTAGATAAAGCGGTTCTCGTACAGGTCGTACGTCTCGACGGTACTGACGTTGAGGATGCGCGTGGGGTGGACGTCACCATCGTCGCTCGGCGCTAGGAACTGCGTGTTCTGGCTCAGATGGCGAACGCTATCGGCGCTGATCTTTTTGGCGAGCGAGACCGGCACCACCTCTTCCTCGGTGGTGATAAAGCGGCGCGGATTTTCGATGATGGTGTTGATGGCGTCGAGCGAGTCCTCGATCATGCTGATCCACTCCTCGTCCACCACCTTGACGAGCTCCTCGCGCTGCTGCTCGATCGTGGTGCCCGAGGCCTGCGCCATCTCAAACAGATAGCGGAAGTAGCGGCTGTCCTCCTGGATGGGCTCCATCTGCTCGGAGAAGCTGGTATAGAGGTCCTGAATGGTCTCGGACATGGGTTACTCCATAGGTTGGATCGATCGGGAAGGGGCGCGGCGACACCACACTGGGCAAACGCTACTGATTATCTTGTCCCACGCCCCGCGCTTACGGCATTAGTAGAAGTTCTGGATCCGCTGCAGATACATGACGGAATCGGGCAAGCCGCCCTCGCCAAAGGTCTTCTCGATGTACTCGATCAGGCCCTTCATCTCGTCGCGCACAAAGCTCACGTTCATGGACTCAAACTTCTTGAGCACCTTGCGGGCGATGATGTAGTCCATGCCGCCCAGCTCGGTGCCGCCGCACGCCACGTACACGGGGATAAAGTCGTACATCTGCTTGATGATACGGTTACCAAAGGCCAGCTTAAAGCGGGTCTGCAGGTACTGGTCCAGCTTGTGCATCTTCTGGAGCAGCTCCTCGTCGATCACGTACTCGACCTTTGCCTTCTGGAACAGATACTGCAGATGCTCGGCCGTCACGTGCACGCGCTCGTGCGGCTCGCATTCAAACGCGTCGGCGCGCTCGTTGAGCTCGATAGGGATCGCACGGTCGTACACCTTGTCCGTGATGGTAAAGGTGGAGTCGTCGTTGTTGGCCGTGCCGATAAACCACAGGCTGTCGGGAATGGTGAGCTTGCCGTCGTGCAGGCCCTTGGGGTCGGCCGCCCACTGGGTGGGGACCAGATCGAGCACCCACTCGTCGTGGCTGGGCATCTCGAGCACCGACAGGATCTCGGCAAAGTAGTACTCCACGCGGGCGAGGTTCATCTCGTCGAGCACGATCATAGACGGGTCCTGGCGAAGGCCCGCCTCGTACACGGCGCGGAGGAACTCGGTCTCGTTAAAGCGCTTGGAAAACTCGTTGAAGTAGCCCAGCACCTCGGTGCGATCGCGAAAACTCGGCTGCACCGACACGATGGTCGCAGGGTTGTCCAGGTAGCGGCTAAAGCTGTAGGGCAGCGAGGTCTTACCGGTACCCGAGATACCCTCCAGGATCAGTAGCTTGGAGGCGGCCATGCCGGCCACAAAGCGGCGGATGACCTCGGGCGTGTAGTAGAGCTTCATCTGGCTGCAGGCGAACGCGCGGAAGCTGTCGACAAAGTCCTCCAGCGAGATGGCATCGTCGTAGGCCGGCGATTCCCAGTCGCGGTACTTAAGGTCCACAAGGGACAGCTTGGGGAAGCGGTTGGCCTGGGCGATTTCCTTTTCCTCGGCAAGGGTCTTGGCCTCGACGGTGGCCTTGGCCATTGCGGCCGCGGCATCCTTGACGCCCTCGCCATCGAGCGCGAGCGACGCGTTGCCCGACACCACGGCAGCCGTGGCGCCCTCGCCCGCAGGCGCACCCGCGGCGGCGCCCACCACGTTGCCCACCGTGGGCAGGTGGTCGTCGGCCAGGGCCGAGGCGCCCACGTACGGAATCTGCTTGGTGCCGCCCATGGCATTGACCTTGAGCGCCAGCAGCTTGTTCTTCTCGTCCATGATGTCGAGCACCTGCTTGTTCAGGCGGCCGATCTCGCGATAGAGCGCCTTGTTGGACGTGTCGTCGCGATGCAGGCGGCGGTTGATGCGGTAGCGGTGGACCAGAATGGCCACGATCAGCACGGGGACCGCGATGAGCATGGCAAACAGAATGACCGCGCCAATTTTGCCCACCAGGTCAAACGTGGTGAAGTAGGTCATAAAGATGTTGAAGTACTCAACCCAGCCAAACACCAGCAGGTTAAGGATAGAGCTCACGACGGCAACGACGTTGTAGACGACCTTTGCCAGCAGCTCCCAGGCAAATCCCAGAAACTCACTCACTGTCGGTACCCTCCTGCTTGGACGCGTTCATCGCCGCCTCGGCCTCGGCCTTCAGACGACGGGCTTCCTCGAGCTTGGCCTCGGCCTGGGCGAGCTGCTCGGCGGCGTTATCGGCCGTAACGGCGGCAGCGCCCTTGCCCTCGGCGTCCACGATGGCGGCCGCGGCGGCCAGGCGGTCCTCCTCGGCCATAGCGCGCTTGAGGTTCATGCCCACCACGATGAGGTGATACACCTGGTAGATAAAGAACAGCAGCATGGGCAGCACGATCACAATGAGGAAGCCCATGGAGCTGGACAGGAAGTCCATGACCTTGCCCATCTGCGGCAACGCGAACAGGTACTTACCAACGATGTCGCCATCGCTGATGATGTGCGTATCGGCCACGTCGTTGTTATCGCCCTTGGTGGTAAAGCTGCGCATGCCGTTGACCTCGTCGATCGCGGCGATGCGGTGCGTGTTGAGCGCGTACTCGTTGTCGATGATGGTGTGGAACGTCACGATGTCGCCCACCTCGAGCTTGGAGGTGTCGCACTTTTTGATGAAGATAAGGTCGCCCTTGTTAAACGTGGGCGCCATGGAGTCGGACTGCACGGCGAGCGGGGTGAAGCCGGCGATGTCAGAGACGCTGCCGTCCTCGCGCGTGGCGAGCGTGGTAAACGCATACAGGGCCGCCACCAGGATGATGATCCACATGACGACGCTCAGTGCGATGGATGCGGCTTTTTTAACAGATTGCATGATGTCCCTTACTACCGTGTCTGTCTAGGTCGTGCGCGGCCCGGTGGCCGCCGTGCATATCTACTGTTCCTCGATGCCCTCAAAGCGCATCGATACTGAATAGTTAGCTCCCTTTAGCATATTAGTGCAATTTGGGTCCGTTCCCTCGAGCCATATGCGAACGGTTACCGGCTTATCCGTATCTTTTATCAGGTCGAACATATCACTGGCCGCGGTGGCAGCACCCGAGTCGAGCCCAAAGACGGTGGCCGCGCCGGACGAGCCCCCGCCCCCGTTGGGGTTGTAGACCCAAGTGTGGCCGTCGGCGGCAAAGCTCATGCGCATGGCGCTGGCCATGCCCTGCGTGTCGGAGCTAAACCGCGTGCCGGACACGCCACCGTCGCCATCCTGCCCGGTCAGGCGAACGCGCAGGTCCGTGCTGCTCATAAAGTGCAGCGTGAACTCCAGGTAGGCACCGGTGGCGGGATCGGCGGTGGAACCGTCCTCGAAAGTGAAGGTCTGGTAGTCGCTCGTGGTTACGGGCTTGAGCTTGGACGCATCGATGTCTACGCCCTTTTCGCTGGCGATGCGCGCCGAGATCTGGTCAAAGCCCAGGCCGTGCACGTATTCGTCGAACGTAGCGTGCTCGTCCAGGTCAAAGCGCAGCGAACCGTCGGCGTTGGCGTCGATCATGAGCATGCGGGTCTTGGCGCTATCGGCGATGGAGAACCAGGCAAACGTTGCCATGGCTATCGCCACCAGGGCAAACAGGACCAGCACCACGGTGGTGGTGAGCTTGCGGCGAAGGTCGGTGTCGGTGGGCGCGGCGGCGCTGGGCTGGCGGGTGGCGGGCGTGCAGCTGGCGGCGGGTTGCTTATGCGTCATGGCTACTCACCGTCCAAGGTCGCAAAGAGCGCCAGGTGCAAGGTGCCCGGATCTTGATAGAGATAGTCGGCGCTATCGGGGTCGGTGCCCTCGATGTAGTAATAGATATCCAGACGATAGGTCTGGCCAAGCCCCAGCGTGGCGAGCGAGTTTTGCGGGCGCGTGGCCGTCTCGCTCGTGTCCAGCGTAAAGGCGGCCGGGTCCTGCGTCACGTTGGTACCGCAAGCGGGCTGGCCGTTTTGCCAGCCCAGCAGCATGCCATCGGCGTAGCCGGCAAGGCCAGCCGGGGCGGTCGTGGGATGCTCGCCGCGATGGCCGCTGTCGGAACTGTCGAGCTCAAAGATGTTGGTGGCGAGCACCTGGTTGCCGCTCGAGACCTTAATGCCCACACGGGCTGCGCGCAGCAGCTCGGCATCGGCGCCCTGCGGGACCAGCGATTCGGCCAGATACAGGTTGACCTTGCCCCTTACTTTGCTGGCGCCCGTTCCGGTAATGGTGGGGCGCAGGTCAATCCAGCCGTGGTAGAAGGCGGAGCCGTTGTCTTTTGCCTGCTCAAACACTGTGGCATCGCCGGCAGAGTTGTTTTGCGCACAGGCAGCAAAGCCGTTGAGGTCAAAGGTCGAGACCGGGTAGAGCGTCACGGCGCCGCTCGCGGTGGAAATTAGGGAAACGTCGCCCTGCTGCGACCAGCTGCCGCGGTCGGCGTCACCCAGCTCCAGCACCAGCTTGGACGTGTCGCTGTGCACGCTCACCGAGTTGGTGTTGACCTTCATGTTGTTGGTAAACCAGGCGTAGGTCGCGACGCCCAAAGTGGCGGCGAGCGCCACCATAACGAGCGCGATGTAGGCACGCGCGCGGCGGGCGTGGCGGCGGGTGACGACGCCCTCGAGGTGTGAACACTCGGCAGCTGCGCTGGAGGGGGCCGCGGGGCTCTCACTCTGGGTTTTGGCCTCGCGGCTATCTGCTGGCATGTGCCTCTGATCTTCCATATTGCTCGCCCCCTTATGCCTTGGCCGCGGCAAAGGCAAGCTGCAACACCACATCGCGGGCCTGGGCCTCGTCGATGCAATTGGCGTCGCAGCCTTCCATGTACACAACGTAGCGAACGCTTGCCACCTCGTTGGCGGCCAGCATGCAGATGGGCGTAGCACCCGCGCACGCCGTGGGCGTGTCGCCGGTGCCGTCCATGCTGTAGGCGCTTATGGAGCGCGCAGGGTCGGCGGTGTAGGTCCAGCCCGAGGCGCCCGCTGCCACAACCACGCCGTCTTGCGCGGTGGTGCGCCTGCTGGTGGCACCCGCGGTGCTGCCCAGGTCGTCGCAGGTAAAGATATGCGTTTGCGTACCCGACTGGGTCGTAATTACCAGACCCAGGCGCAGCGCGGCCAGCAGCTGCGGGTCGCTCGTCACGCTCATCTGGCCCGGATACAGGTACACGTTGAGCGCGCTGTCGCCGCCCTTAAGGTACAGCGTCCCCGAAAGAGCATAGCCGTCCAGCCGCGCGGTGCAGTCGGCGTAGTCGGTCGTGATGCCCGCGGCGTTTTGGAACGTGCCGCGCCAAAAGCGGGAAAGGTCTGACGTCGAGATGGGATAGAGCGTCTTGTCGGCCGCGACAAGCGCGGCCGTCGTGTCCCAGGGTCCGTTGGCCGAAAGACCAATCTGCAGGTCGGAGCCCTCGTCGCTTACCGTATGCGCCACGGGCGTCACGTTGGTGTAGCGCGAGTTGCTAAACCAGGCGTAGGTGGCGGCGCTCAGGGCAGCTACCAGCACCAACATCCATGCGGCCGCGGCAACCATGCGACGGCGCGAACCTAGGACATCTTTGATGTTCGATGCACTCATCCCTGGCCCCCTTACGAACGCTTGCCGGCAAAGCGCAGTGCCAGCGATTGCAGGCTGGTGGCGGCCAGATTGTTGGTGCAGTCGGGGTCGCAGCCTTCCAGCCACACGTACACATCCACGCGCACGGGCGTGCTACGGTCGGCGCCCTTGGCAGCGGCTGGCAGGCTGCAGATCTTGGTCGTGGCCTCCTTGAGGCCCACGATGCCGGTGTCTTCGTTGTAGTCGCAGAAGTTTGCGCTGGTCAGCTGGTCAAAATGAACCGTGGCGCCGTCGGAGCGGTTGCTGTCGAGCACCAGGTGGTTCTGCTCGTTCTCGCCGGCATCCTTGCCGTCAAGCGTGTTGTAGCGCGCCTGGGGATTGTGCTCGCCCGAGACCTCAAAGACGTACTGGCCCGTAACGGTATCGCCCTGCCCTGGAGCATAGGCGACCAGCCCAACGCGCAGGGCGGTGGAGATGGGGTTTGCCGGATCTTGCTCGGTAAAGTCGATGCCCGACAGGTACACGTCAGTTGCGGCCGAGTTGGTGGCCAGGTACAGGGAGGTCTTGTAATAGTCGGAATGCTCGGCCGCGCCAAACATGCTGGCAAACAGCGAATCCTGCGTGGTTCCGCCGGTAAAGCCCGTTACCTTTTGGAAGCCGTTGAGCACGTTGTCGGTCGAGACGGGATCGAGCAGACCTGCAAAGCTCAGGCCGGCGTTGGTCTTGTATTCGCCGTCGTACTCGTTGGAGATAAGGAAGGTGACGCCCGTGCCCGCGGCCATCTTGACGTCGGTGATATGGCGGTTGGCATTGTAGATGTACCAGGCATACGTTACGGCTCCGGCAGCAGCAAGGGCCACCAGCAACGTGGCGAGCATGCGATTGAACTGTTTTTGCAGCGAACGCGCGTCCGACATGCCCCTCCCCCAGATGCCGTGTTGTAAACTGCCTGGACACCATTTGCCCATAATGGAGTTATTCTACGCGAATGTGCTGTTCGTCGGGGGTACAAACGCGACTTTCCGCGTGCTGTTCGCGCTACATCGGGGCGGATAGGGTCGCAAATCGCCGCTTTTTAAAAAATAGTTCTTGCCACTGGGCGGGAGCTCCGTTATATTATTCCCTGCGCACTCGCGCACCCTTGATCGGGCGTTTAGCTCAGGGGGAGAGCGCTTCCCTGACACGGAAGAGGTCAGAAGTTCAAATCTTCTAACGCCCACCAAATGTTCGCAGCTCAGAGGCGAAGCCTCTGAGCTGTTTTGTTTTACGCCGCCAAGCCAAAAGGGCGCCGCAGCACCCAAAGCCGCTTCGACAGCTCCAATAACCATCCCAGACGAGGCCGATGCCGCCCCCACACCTCTGGCAACCATCCCAACCGAGCCTCAAGCCGCCTCGATACCGCTGACAGCGAACCCAACCAAGCCCACAGTCACCCAAACAGTCTTGGCGACCGCCTCGCCCGGGCCCGAATGGGCCTCGATGCCACGTCCGGACAACCTTCCTATAGTCAGGTCTAATACTTTTCCCGAGAAGTGAACGAGCTTATTTGGACCCCGAAGCATCCACGCTTTTCGAAGCAAAAACCGCAGGATTCCAATGACAAAACCGCAGGAAATAAGCCACCAAAAGTGTCGATGTTTCGGGGGTCCGTTTTGACTCGTTCACTTCTCGGGAAAAGTATTAGACCTGAAAATAAGGCCCCTGGCCCCACCCCTAGCAACCGCCCCTACCAATGTTGACGCGCCTCGATAACCGTTTGCCAAAGCTTAAAACGCTTCGTTTCGACGCGCTTGAGGGCAAAATATCGCTGTTCCTCGCTCATGGGCTTGTTAAAAATGGGTCGCTTATTCCGATGCAGCTTCCGCCGGATGCGTTCGCACAGCCGGACGAGCTTGTCGTAGTCATTTGCCTGGTCAGTCGTCACGGTAAAGTATGCCACGCCGCTCAGCAGCTGTAACTCGTTGCGGCGCTCGGCATCCTTGTGGATCTTCTCGCTTCCGTCGTGAATGGCATCGCTGTCGTAATCAATCAGCGCGGTCAGCACTTCGGGCAGCAGCCCGGCCTTTACTTTATCCATACCCACCTCGACTTTAGCCGTAAGCGTTATGTCGGGCGTGCGTTCCAACACGCGAAGCCTGCGATTGCGCCCATCGTTGTATCCATCGCGGATGAAGACCTTCTTGTTGAGCTCGGCCTTGCCCAATGCATACCCGCCATAGCGCGCAGGCAGCGACATAAACATGCACAGCCCCGACTCCCTCGGAGAGCGCGACCCCTCGATCACATATGCAAGAAGCGCCTTTGCCTTCGCAAGATCTCTCACCTTGGGGGACTTCTCGATATACGCCGCGATGAGCTCCTTGGTCGTGAGCCTGCCATCGCGCATGCCCGCATCCCTGCTGGTCACCCCGCCGGGAGCAAGGTTATCCAGCCGGTAGTCCGATGTCATGGCATAGCCGGCATAGATGGCCGCCGCCGCATCGCTATCGTGCGCGGCCTGCAAAAACGCCAGCTCGGGAGAGCACACGTACGCATCCAGGTCGCCCATCCAGTGGCCCAGCGAGATAAACGAACCCGCCGGGAGCTCGTTGGTGCATAGATGCGTCGCGACGTGCTTGCTCCGCCGACGGTCGGCGCGCGACGGCACCAGCAATTCCAGCGTTTCGACCCCCAGGTCATAGCGATCGATAACCTCCTGCGCTTCTTGATCCGAGAGCGCGCAGGCGTCTGCAATCGACACGACCTCTGGTTCCGAATCCCCAAAGCGCGGGTTCGGCATGTGCGCCAAAAGCGCCAACGCAGCGTTATGTGAAACGATAAAGTACCCCATGGCGCGAAGATAGCACGCACGTCGGCGGCCATTGGCGGTCCTGCTAAGTTTTCGGCAAACGATCGGCGGTTTTTTGCCGCGGCGCGTCCAAAGTGCTCATTCGTCGACGTCTAGTTGCAAATCCGTCAAGCTTTTGGCAAGGTTGCCGCTCAACTGACCAAAAGCCGACCATGCACTTGCCCATTTGCTTGACAACACGCCCCCGCCAAAACATCCCGCGACCTCTTGAACGGCCGAAGCATCCACCCAGCGACCGCACGCCACGCCGCAATCGCCTCGTTAAGACAGCAGACGCCACCGGCCACCAGCTCAAACACCGCCGACCCCAGCCGCGTGTATCGAGCACCCGCCGCTGGGGTATCCTTGGAGAACATGCACCGCAAGCCACACAAAGGAGCCGCCATGCGCACCGAGCTCGATGTTCCCTTTTCGCACAAAGACGAAGCCAAGGCCCTGGGCGCCAAGTGGGACCGGGCCAAGAAGATCTGGTACGTGCCCGATGGCGTCAACCCCGAGCCCTTTGCCGCGTGGCTGCCCGGCGTAGATCGCTCCGACCCCAGCGCGCCCTACATCTACCTGGTGCTGGGCAAGCGCGAATGTTGGAAGTGCCACCAGCAGACAACGGTCGCGGCCTTTGGCATTCCGTATCGGGTGGCCGAGGACTCGGACAGCAAGGCTGCGCCCAGCGCTGCGCCCACCATGGACGACGCGGGCCACATCGTGATCGACACCGCCCGCGCCAACGCCGTGGCCATCGTCCCCGCGCTGGGCTGCGTACCGGCCGAAATCCGCGACTACCTGCGCGAGCGCTGCGGCTACAAGCCCGTCACTTCGCGCACCAACAAGACCGTATCGCTCGCCAGCACCTGCACCGGCTGCGGCGCGCTGCAAGGCAGCCATTACCTGTTCGAGGAGTCCACGTCGCCGTTTGCGCTCACGACCATCAACAAGCTGCCCGCACTGGAGTTCGTGCGCGTGGAAGTCGCCGGCGTCTATGGCATCCCCGCTAGCCAAGGCAACTTTGACCAGGCGCTCTTCACCTGGGCACGCGACCACCACACCCAGTTCCACAAGAGCCTGTTTGAGGGGATCTACCTGTAGGGCAAAACTCGAAAATCGAGTCCCAATTTCCTCGAAAATCGAGTGTGAATATCCTCGTAAATCGAGTATGCGCAGGTAGCTGAATTGCCGACTCGAAGGCTACAGCCCCAGAATGTGCTCCAGATAGCCCTTATTGAACCAGAACGACTGCCTGGTCATGTCACCGGCGTACCCCACCGCATTGGCGAGGCCATGGTTGCGGTGTACGGGCTATAGCCGAACCAATATTGATATAAACAAGACGAGGGCCAGTTCAAACCTGAACTGGCCCTCGTCTTTTATCAAAGTTGCTAGCAGCGTTTACACTACTTTGAATCAGCTACGATGCCAACCAAGCTGACGGTGACGTCGAAGGTCGGGCTGCCTTCGCCAACATCGAGGCCAGACATGTTTTGGCAATCATTGTCGGTGCCCTCCATCCAAATGACAACCTTGAAGTTCGTCCCGTTGTAACCAACGTGGGCGAGCATTTGAGCATCGCCTGTCGGCTTTACGTAGGAGTCGCCGTTTCCGGTTGCTCCCCAGTTTTTGTTGTTCTGATCAACCATATTGCCACCGTATACATGAGCGTAGGACGGTGCCATGGTCACGGAAAGGCTGTCGGGATTCACGCAGCTCCAGCCTTCAGTAGCGGAGACATCATTTCCCTTACCAGTCGGGAGAACGGGAGCATAGACGACTTTAAGTTTATCGTCGATCAACAGGCCCACGCGAAGGCTGCCTTTGATTTTGTTAAACCATTCTTTCGAAGCGCCTTCCGACGCTGTCACGGCAACGGGACCGTTAGAGCCGCTGTTGTCGAGATAGACGTCAGCCTCGCCAGTCTGGTTAATCGTGTAGAGCGTATATTCCGCCATCGTATAGGCGTAATAAGTCTCGGTATCTCCCTTGAGCGTATAGGAACCCTCAAGCTGCTTAGAAATCGTTGCCTTCTGGTAACCACTCACATCTGTACCATTCCATGATTTTGGTACAAACCAGCTATGGGCATCGTCCGTGGAAGACGGACTGATCTCATGGCCAGTGCTTGCGGCGGTCGTTTGGTGATCGCTACCGTCATGAATGGCATCTTTGCCGGGCGCAATCTGGAGGACCATTCCGTTTGCCTGGGCGCTAACGGTGCTCGTGGTTCCATCAACTTTCGTGTTGGAGACGAACCAAGCGTACGTCGCGGAACCAAGTGCAACCGCCGCCATAACGACAGACAAGGCTGCGATCGCAAGCTGTTTTTTCATCTGCTTAACGCTCAACGGAAATCCTCCTCTCTAAAGAAAAAGGCGGGGGACACCTCTCCCCCGCCTACTCAATCGCAGCGCTACTTGTTGTCAGCAGTAGCAGTAAAAGTGACCTTGATCTTCTTGGAAGCATCCTTAAGGTTGCCCAGATTATTGGTGTAGATGGCGGAGTCGTCGCCGTCATAGAACACGTAGACGTCAACTTCGACTTCCTTCTCAGGAGTAACCTCGGTCGCAAGCAGATTAGTATCGCCCGTAGAGCTCTTAATTACTTTGCTTTTATCGCACAGGACCCAATTGTCACCGCACTTCACAAGAATACGAAGCGCATTGTCAAAGTTAACGTTGCTATTATCCCCGCTAACGAGCGAAATGCCATTCTCAGTGGGATCAACGACAAGATTGGTCAGCTTCGTGCCCTTCGTGCCGACTTTAAAAGTGTTCTTGACCGCATACTTATCGAGCACTTCAGCCGAGTCAGGATCTCCAATAGCGTAACGCTTCGTCTCATCAATAGTTGAGGCGGTAGGAGACAAGGCGGTAGCGGACTCGAACTGATAGACACCCGCGCCCGCACTCGCAACCTTGTTGGCGTCAAAGTGAGCGGCCCAAGTTGCGGGATAGAGAACTTTATTATCCGTGACATCGGCAGTATCAGAAGTCAGGTCGGTGTTGTTGTTGTCCTTATTATGGATATACATAAACGCCGCGTTCGACTGAGCGGAAATCGTGCTCGTGGTGGCGTCAACCTTGTTGTTCGTCACAAACCATGCGAAGGTGGCGGAGCCGAGGGCTACGGCTGCCACGAGGACCATGGCGATGGCGGCGCCCATCTGCTTTTTTAATGCCTTGGTATCCATGCGGACCCCTTTCTTTCCCCATTCATCCCAGATGACCCTCGAGAAGCCCGGAAGGGGAGCCCGCGCTTTCGTGTTGGATGTTGCTTGCCCATCCTTTAGGCATGGAATTGAGAATACCATAATTCTTACGATTTCCTTATGAGTTTTCGGCAGCTTACATTCCGGCAGATTCATAGGTCTACCTCGGGCTATATGTGGTGCTATGTGAACATCGTTTACCTTATTTGATCTCTCTCCCGCAAAGCCGTAAGTCCCTCTTAAGCCTTGCAACCGCAGCGCCACGCCAACGCATGTATACGCCCTCCGCCGCGCTTCGCCCTAGCCCTTCCCCACTCGCTATACTGGTGTAGCACGTGTCATTTTTGCCTGCTAAACGGGCTATTTGTTGGGAGGGCCCCATGGCTTTAGCCAATCAACCCAAGGGAAGCGTTTCCACCGGATCCATCAAACCGGTGACGCGCAAAGCCGTTCGTTGCCAGCGCGAAGTCGCCTGGCTGGTCACGCAAGCGGCCGGTAAGCTCGTCGCCACCACCGACGACGTCAATGCGCCCACGCCCAGCTTTGTACTGGCGGCGGCATTGTCGTACACCCGCAAGCAGGAGCAGGCCGCTCAGGACCGTGGCACCGCGATCGACTACAAGGCCGTCATGAGCCCCGACCTCGCAAGCTTTTGTGCGGCTGCGGGGCTGCCCGCAGCACCCAACGCGCTTTCGGACGAGGGCTACATGTTCACGCTCTCGGGCGCGGACCTCATCCGCGACCTCTACGCCTACTGCGGCGACCTGGACGAACGTATGGGAGACGCGGCGCAGGTCAAGCCGGGCTACGCGATCAAGCTCGCGCTGCGGCTGTTCTTGCTGGACGACGCCGCTGGCAACGCCACCGCCTCCGACGGCAAAACCTCGGCATAAGCCGTCACCAAAAGCGCCGGGCCGGAAAATCAATCCCGGCCCGGCGCTTGTTCGTTCTACTTGTCCCCATCCCCTGCGGGCGAGTTCTTTTGGTTGCGACGGTTACTCCAGGTCACGTTGTGTTCCTTGTAGTAATCGGGCGCCTCGTTGCCGCTCGCGCTAATGGGGTCGTTGCCGGTCAGGGTGTCGGCAATATCCTGCACGAACTTAACGAACAGGCTCGAATCGTCGGTCTCGGACGAATCAAAGTCAAAACCGAACTCCACCGCGCCGCCAATGATCTTGTCCACGCACTCCGGATCGTCACCGTCCAGCCAAATGACCACGGTGTACTTGTCCACATCGCCCACGCGGAAGTTCTTGTGACTGATGGTCGTCACTACATCTTTAGACGCAAACGGCTCGGTGTTGGGCTCGGGGTTGCCGTCGGTCGCGGCAGCCGCGTAGGTGGTGGGCTCGCCGTTGCGATACAGCCTCACGCGCGCCGCCTTCTCCACGCCCTTGCTGGCGCTGACCACCTTGAGCTTGGCGCTGTAGCCCAGATCGGTCTTGCCGGCGTTGCGGATATAAAAGGTGTACGCCACGTAATTCTTGCCGTTGTGGCTACCGTCGATATCGTCCAGGTTGTCGGGCAGGTCCTCGGCAGCGATATTGGTGCCGTTATCCAAGGCGTCGGCGGCCAGGCGCGCGGTGGCGTTGTTAAAATCACCGTTGTCGGCAATGGCCACGCCGCGGCGGAACAGCTCCAGGCGGTTGAGGTTGATGGTGAAGTTACCCATGTTTTCCTGCATAAACGACAGGGCGAACAGCACGCCAAAGGCAAGCGCCAGCACCACGAGGGCCTTTTGCAGCTTGTCCATGCGCAGCAGCGCCGCGCCGATGCGCTCCATGCGGCGCTTGGGCATGTACATGGATACGACCGCGTCGGGGTCGATATCGTCGAGGTCCTGGTCGGCGAGCGCCTGCTCCAGCTCCTCGATGCGCACCACGCCGCGCAGGTTGCGCTTGGGCTTGGGCTTGCCGAAGCGCTTGCGGGAGGTGGGAGCTTGCTCGGGTGTGAAGTCCTCTCCGGGCGCGTCCTCGGCATTGGTGCCGGGCGCGTTCTGCGACGTGTCCTCGTCCAAATCCTCAGCCAAATCCTCGGCAGCTTGATCTTTGTTGTCGTTACGCTTGAACAGAGCCATGGCGATCAGATCTTATATTTGGTGCGGATGTAGCCGACGTATTCTTTGACGAGCTCGCGATCCATGTCGTCGGCGTAGCGGAACTGCAGGCCGCAAACGTTGCGGTACAGGCTGCCCTTGGGCGCGCGGCGCACCCAGCACACGATGCCCAGCTGCTCGGGCAGTTCGTGGCGCTCGCCCTGCAGACGGATCGTGGGCATTTGCACGGCCAGGGCCTCGCCCACGTCGGGGTAATCGTTGAGGTAGATAGCCAGACCGCCGGCCGAGACGTCGATGGTCATGGCGTCCTCGGGCTCGGGGGTCGGCGCGTTGTCGCGCTGGTAGTTCAGGCGCATGGCGACCTTAAAACGCTCGTCGCGGCGCTTAACGAAGGTGCGCTGCTCGGCGACTTTGCGCATTTTCCAGTAGGTGCGGATGCCCTTTTTCTCGACTGCCTCGGGGTAGCCGGCGAGCACGAACGTTTCCTCGCCCACTTTGTATTGCAGCAGCAGCTTTTGGTTTTCGTCCATGATGAGCGGCTTGCCGGCGAGCATGGGCGCGCTCATAAGAAAGTACGCCTCGTCCAGGTTCTCTTTGTACGTGGCGAGCATGTTGAAGTCGGTTTTTTGGCCCATGGGCACATCGAATGCCACCTGAAGCTTAGTCCCCGGCGTTATCTGTTGCTCTGCCATGTATTCTCCCCCAGTCGCGGGCGCCGATATCATCGTCGTGCGCGATGCACATTGGGCTATTGTAACTGCTTTGCCTCAGGTTTCGATGTGCGGTGCGTGAAATGGCGCGGATGTGAGGGTCTAGCGCACCTTGGCTCTGCAGCGGGCACAGCGGGCACGACGAGCGTGGATTTTTGGACGGTCCGGAAATGAGCGTGGGTTTTTGGACGGTTTTTGGGCGTTTTGAGGCTGATTCCGTCCGAAAATCCACTCTCATTCAATTTGCGTCCAAATATCCACTCTCGTCCGTCCGATTTTCCACTCTCGTTCGACAGGCGGCCAGGACGCATCGACTTCCCATCGGCATAACCGCCAGTTCGCCGCAGAGCCGCGGCCCCATATGGGTATACTCTCGAGGATTCGACTCGATTCGCCCCCGCTGGGGCGTCAAAGGAGACTGCATATGCCCACCACCTCAACCGACCCGCGCGCCGCTGCCGCCGCACTGCTAGTGCCCGGCACTACCCGCCACGGCTTTGCCGTCGAGCGCTGCGAGACCGTGCCCGAGCTCGACTCGGACGCCTACGTGCTGCGCCACACCGCCTCGGGCGCTCGCCTGCTGTACCTGGCGTGCGACGACGAGAACAAGGCCTTTGCCATTGGCTTTAAGACGCCGCCGGCCGATTCCACCGGCGTGTTCCATATCCTTGAGCACTCGGTGCTGTGCGGATCGGCCAAGTTTCCCGTCAAGGAGCCGTTTGTCGACCTGATCAAGAGCTCCATGCAGACGTTCCTCAACGCCATGACCTACCCCGACAAGACCATCTACCCCGTTGCCACCACCAACGAGCAGGACCTGTACAACCTGATGGACGTGTACCTGGACGCGGTGTTCAACCCGGCCATCTATACCAAGCCCACCATTTTTGAGCAGGAGGGCTGGCACTACGAGTTGGACCTGCCGGAGGGCGCCGAGGGCGAGGGCGACAGCAGCTCCGCGAGCCTGCGCGAGGGCACACTGCGCTATAACGGCGTGGTGTTCAACGAGATGAAGGGCGCGCTGTCCGACCCCATGAGCGTGCTGGACGACGCCGTCAACGCCGCGCTCTACCCCGATACCGCCTATGCGCACGAGAGCGGCGGCGACCCGCGCGCAATTCCCGCGCTCACCTACGAGCAGTTCCTGGACACGCACGCGCGCCACTACAACCCTTCCAACTCCTATATCACGCTCTACGGCGACCTGGACGTGAACCGCGCCCTGGCCTTTTTGGACGAGCGTTATCTGTCGCAGCCGAGTGCCGCGAGCTGCCGCATGGACGCTGCCGTCGCCGCCGGCGAGGACCCGTCCACACTGGCGCCCAATCCGCTGGGCGTGCAGGCACCCGTGACCTGCGAGTACAAGCGCGTCGAGATGGCCACTACACCCGAGAACGCCCTGGTGGGCCTGGGCCTGGTGCTGGGCAGCGCGCTCGACCGCAAACGCACGATCGCGGCGGATATCCTGTTTGAAGCACTGCTGGGCTCCAACGAAGCACCGGTTAAGAAGGCCATTCTGGCCGCCGGCCTGGGCGGCAACGTGGTGAGCTATACCGCGGCCGAGAGCCTGCAGCCCTACGAGCTCATCATGCTGCAAAATGCGCAGCCCGGTGTGGCGCGCGAGCTGCGCCGCGTGTTCCAGGCCGCCTGCCGCGACCTGTGCGAGCACGGCGTTCCGCGCGAGCGCCTGGAAGCCATCATCAGCAGCAACGAATACGACCTGCGCCAGCGCGACTACGGTATCGCCGACGGCGTGGCCATTGCGTGCGACGCGCTGAGCACCTGGCTCTACGATGACGACGCCGCGACGCTGGCGCTCAAGTACGGCCCGGTGTACGAGGAGCTGCGTGGTGAGCTGGACGGCAGCTACTTTGAGGACCTGCTGCGCGAGCTGGTGCTGCAGAACGACCACATGGCGCTGGTCGAGCTGGTGCCGGTGGACGCCGCCGAGGGTTCGGAGAGCGCCGAAGCCGCCGAGCTGGCAGCCAAGCGCGATGCCATGACCGATGCCGAGCTGGCCGATGTGGTCGAGCGCACGGCCGCGCTGCGTGCCGCGCAGGAGGCAGAAGACACGCCCGAGGCCAAGGCCACGCTGCCGCGCCTGCGCGTGTCCGACATTGGCGAGGCGCGCCCCGAGCCGCCGCTGGTCGTGGACACCACTGCTCCCATCCCCTGCCTGCGCCACGGCATCCCCACCAACCGCCTGGCCTACGCCATGCAGTACTTCGACCTGAGCTGCGTCGCATTTGAGGACCTGCCCTACGTGACGCTGCTCTGCCGCCTGCTCAAGCAGCTGCCCACGCGCGAGCACTCGGCCGAGGAGCTCGACAACCTGCTCGCCGGCAAGCTGGGCTTTTTGAGCTTTACGACCGAGGTCATGACCCAGCCCGACGTGGACGGCGTGCGTCCCTACCTGCTGGTGAGCGCCGGCGCCCTGTCCGAAAAGATCGACGCGCTGGCAAGCCTGCCGCGCGAGGTGTGGTCGAGCACGCTGCTGGCGGATGCCGACGCCGACCGCGTTCGCGACGTGCTCACGCAGATTCGCATTGGGCTTGAGCAGGGCTTTATCAACAACGGTCACTCGGCGGCACTCGGTCGCGCGATGAGCTACAGCTCGCCTTCGGCCATGGTGCGCGAGCAGCTTTCGGGCGTGGACTTCTACCTGTTCCTGCGCGATCTGCTCGACCACTTTGACGAGCGACTGGATGACCTGCGCGCCAAACTTGCCGAGCTGGCAGGCCGCATCTTTGTGGCCGATGGCTGCATGGCGAGCTTTACCGGCAGCGACGAGGACTTTGACGCGTACTGGAATGCCGCGGACGATCTGGGGCTGGGCGCTGGCGACGGCGCCGATGCCGGCCGTGACGCGCTCGTGGTGCCGACGCCGTGCGACCGCCACGAGGCTTTTGTCATCCCCAGCGACATCTGCTTTGCGGCCAGCGCGTGCGACCCGCGTCGCTTAGGGCTCGACGTGACGGGCGCCTGGGCGGTTGCCGCCAACGCGCTCTCCTACGACTATCTATGGAACGAGATCCGCGTGAAGGGCGGCGCGTACGGCTGCGGATTCCGCGCGGCAGGCGAGCGTCAGACGGCGTTCTACACCTACCGCGACCCGGCAATCGACCCCTCGATTGAGCGCGTTGCGCGCGCAGGCGAATGGCTCGGCAGCTTTGAGCCCGACGAGGCCTCCTTTGAGGGCTTTATCGTGAGCTGCGTGAGCGGCATGGACGCGCCGGTGAAGCCGTACGCGCTCACCAAGCGCCGCAACACGACCTACCTGGCCGGGCTCGATCCGCACGCACGCGAGGAGCGCCGCGCCCAGATGCTCGCCGCCACGCCCGGTGAGCTTCGCTCGCTCGGCGCCGACGTGACGCGCATTGCGGCCGAGTCGCCCACCTGCGTCTTTGGCGGCCGCGACGTCATCGCCAAGAGCAACGCCGGCTTTAACGTCGTTGACCTGATGGGCTAACGCACAGCAAAGGTAGATTTTTGGGACATGCCTGAAAATCTACCTTTTTTTCTTTTGCCGCTGCTTGGGTGGGGCAGCTCATCCCGTCCCACCAGTTTGTCTAAATCTGTAACATCTAGGCGGCAATATTGGCTCCAGATGTTACAGATCGAGACGTTTCCGAATGGCGCCGCCCCTTTGTCTCAATCTGTAACAGCTAGGCCCATTTTTGCCGAGTTACTGTTACAGATCGAGACAAACCGCCGCAGACACCCGCCCCACCAGCAAAACCCCCACGAAGGGGCAGGTGCCTTTGCGTTGGTTCGAACACTTGTTCTATACGCACACATGTTCTATAGTAGGGGTGCTTGCATCGGACTTAAATTGCAACTAAGATATAGTTGCAGAATGTGAGGCGGGATGACTCGGACCGATAAACTCATCGCCCAACTGCTTAGCTGCCCTTCGACGTATCGGTATACCGATTTTTTAAAAGTCATGGCTTCATATGGCTTTGAAATGGACAACAAAGGCAAGACATCCGGATCGCGCATTCGCTTCTACAGGCCATCAGATGGCAGGATGTTCGTAATGCACGCGCCACATCCATCTGACGAATTGACGGCGGGGACCATTCGAAACATCGTTCGATTTCTGCAAGATGTCGGAGGTAGTCATGAGTAACGTTTTGGCATACAAGGGCTATTTCGCCCCAGTCGAGTTCGATGCCGAACAGCATGTGCTAACAGGTATGGTCACCGGCATTAGGGACGCAATCGTATTTGAAGGCTCCACAGCTGAAGAGGTGGAGCAATGCTTCCACGATGCCGTCGACGATTACCTTGAGTTTTGCGCCGAGAAAGGCAAGGAACCCGAGCGGGCTTTTAAGGGCTCGTTCAACGTAAGAACGGGCTCTGAGCTCCACAAGCAAGCGGCGCTGGCAGCGGCAAAGAAGGGTGAGTCACTCAATAAGTTTGTGACTGAAGCAATCGCTGCGGCGTTATAGCATTAACGCATAGGCCCAAACAACCACAAAGGGCGCAGTTCACAGGCATATTTGCGGTGGCTTTACTGCCCATATCGCGTTTGCCCAGATAAAACCTGCCAAAATAAACCTGTCCCTTTTTGGTAGGTTTGCTAGAGGAGGCTGGGATGGACAAGGCTGAGTTGCGGCGGGCGGTGATTGCTCGGCGCGATGCTCTTGATTTGGATGTGCGGGCGGCAAAGTCCGCCGCTACCTGCGCGCGGCTTGTTGAGCTGTTGGATCGCTCGGATGCCGCGGCGCCGCACACCGTTGCCGTCTATGCCGCCATGGGTTCCGAAGTCGACCCTGCCGCGTTTGCCGCAGCGGCCGCCAAACGCGGCTGGCGCGTGGCCTATCCGTGCATGTTCTCGGCAATTGATGCCGCAGCTTGTGGCCAGCGCATGTGCATGCGGGCAGTTGCCGCCGACGATGCGTCCGCGGCACCGTTTATCGCCCACCCCACGCGGGTCTTTGCGGCCGTGGACATCGACAACGACCGCTTCCCTATCGTGCCTGCCGAGGCCCTCGACATGGCCATCGTGCCACTCGTAGCCTTCGACCGCGCCGGCGCGCGCCTGGGCTACGGCGGCGGCTGCTATGATCGCTACCTGCCCACGCTCTCGCCCGCATGTCAAATCATCGGCATCGCCTTTGACGAGCAGCGTGTCGACCACGTTCCCACCGACGCCCACGACCTGCCGCTGCCCCACATCATCAGCGCCTGATCGCCGCTGTATCGCACCCGCAAGATGAGCGTGGAAAATCTCCCACTTTGAGCCCCCTTACGAGCCAAAAGTGGGAGATTATCCACGCTCAACCAATACGCGTCCAGATTTCCACGCTCATGTGTCCGGATTTCCGCGCTCGTGCGGCTCAACGTCCTGCAACCGCCTCAGCACTCACGCGGCACGCCGGCGACCCTGAGCTTGCGATCGAGCTTTGTCGGATCCCTTAGATCATCCCAGCACAAGCGCACGATCTTGCAGTTATCAAGCAGCGAAAGCCTTGACTCGCGCTGACGCTCATCAAATTGCGCCTTTGCGAGCTTGCCCTCCTCCGCCGCCTTCTCACTTTTAACGAATCCGTCGAACTCCCCGATAATCAGCCGGTCGCCCACACGCCACAAGTAGTCAACGCGATACGGCCGTCCCGGCTCAACTGGGTCGAACAGCTCAACTTGCAGCTCCGGCACCCGCCAGCCACGCTCAATCATCAGCGCGCGTGCCTTGGACTCACCACCGCTTTCCGATAGGCCATCGGCACACCGCGCAACACTTCGCGCCGTCACAACACCGCGACGATTCAGGCCAAGCTTGTCGACAGTCTCAACGAGATGCTCCTTCGACAGCAGCTGCTCATGAAGCACCGAGTCCGCAATGATCAGTCCCTCGACAAACGACGCATCGACCAGGCAATCCGTAATCGTTTGATCGATATCGGTCACGGCAATATCCATCTGGATTGCCCGTGTTTGACGAGCATAACGATGGCGAATCACCTGAGAGCCGGGCGTCGTCGATTGCGCCGGCGCCGCGGCGATATGAATGTGCGTCAAATTGGCATGCGAAACCGAAAGGCCATAGATAACAGCCGCCGTATAGGAGCAAAACGTCCAGTCGGGATGCTTTTGCGCAAGGGCCCGCACCCGATGCAGATAACGCTGCCGAAACTTGAGCTCGGACCAATAATCCGGACGCGCATACAACCCCGGCATGACCGCCTCTAGACTTCCCGCCGCCACCCGCCGCTCAATCTGCTTTGCCTCCGCCGTCGTGCGTGCGTACACGCAGCTCATCTGCTGTTCGCATGCTTTAATGTGGCTTGTAAGTCTTTGATTCGCCGTCATGCTTCCCATGTCGCCTCCCAACTCTTGGAACGGCGCAAACGTACCAGACGGTTTCATGCGAAGTCTGACCAAATGCTGTCCAGGCGCTGACCAAATGCTTGACGGTTTTGGACGTTTTAGGCTGATGACTTATATCTGCAGGTAGGGTGGTTGTCGAAAGGTCCCTGTCTCCACAATTTGATGCCTTGGTCCATCGGATTATCAGAAAGAAAAACCCGTCGAGATTCAAGACCACGCCAAATGCGACTTTGCCTCTGCACGCACCGTCTCTTAGCCGAGCCATCGGCATCTACGTATAAAAAATGAGCGTGGATAATCTCCCGTTTTGAGCCTAGTTTCAAGCCAAAAGTGGGAGATTATCCACGCTCGATTTGTAAACGTCCGAAAATCCGCGCTCGTGTGTCCGAAAATCCACGCTCGTCATGCCGTGAGCACAACCACGGCCGCAGCCTAGTGCTCCTCGCCGGCGCGGGCCAGGTCGTAGGGCGTGGTCTGGTAGACGTAGTAGTTGAGCCAGTTGGTGTAGAACAGCTGAGCCTGACTGCGCCAGACGTTGCGCGGCTCGGCGGTGGGGTCGTCGTTCGGGAAGTAATGCGCCGGCACCTGAGGGTTAAGCCCGCGCTTCACGTCGCGCTCGTACTCCAAACGCAGCGTGTCGGTATCGTACTCGGGATGGCCAAAGACAAAGAAGCGGCGGCTGTCGGTCGACTTGACGATATACAGGCCCACCTCGTCGGACACGGCCACGACCTCAAGCTGCGGCTCGGCCTCCACGTCCTCGCGGCGCACATCGGTGTTGCGCGAGTGCACGGCATAGAAACGGTCGTCGAAGCCGCGGACCAGCGGGCTTTGCGGCTTCACCAGATAATGCTCGAACACGCCGCTCGCCTTTGCCGGCAGATCGTACTTCTGGATACCGTAATGATGGTAGAGCCCCGCCTGCGCGCCCCAACAAATATGCAGCGTAGAGTGCACATGCGTGGTGGACCAATCCATGATCTGGCAGAGCTCAGGCCAGTAGTCGACCTCCTCGAACGGCATCTGCTCCACCGGCGCGCCCGTGATGATCAGGCCGTCGTAGTGGATGTCGCGGATGTCGTCGAACGTGCGGTAGAACGTCTCCAGATGGCCGGCGCTCACGTGCGTGGCCTCGTGCGTCTTGGTGCGCAGCAGGTCCACCTCCACCTGCAGCGGCGTGTTGGAGAGCTTGCGCATGATCTGCGTCTCGGTGGCGATCTTGGTGGGCATGAGGTTGAGGATGAGCACGCGCAGCGGACGGATGTCCTGATGCAGTGCGCGGTACTCGGTCATGACAAAGATGTTCTCGCTCTCGAGCTGCGCGGCGGCAGGGAGGGCGTCGGGAATGCGAATGGGCATGGATGCTCCTTACGAGTCAGTTGTAGCTATGGTACAACGACCGGCCCCATCCGCGCGAGCGCATCGCCCAGCGATGCCGTCAGCGGCCCAAATCACTCCAAAAGTAGAGATTAAGGCATGTCCCAAAAATCTACGGCGCTTTAGCCTGGCAAAGTGGCGGCAGGAAGCTACAATGGTTCGACGCGAAAAACTCGGCCGAAAGGATACATATATGTACCAGACGCGTAAGATCGGTGTGGTCGGCCAGGGCCACGTAGGAGCACATGTCGCCAACAGCCTGCTCATGCAGGGCATTGCCGATGAGCTGTACCTGTGCGATATCAACGAGGCCAAGGCGACGTCCGAGGTCCAGGACCTGCGCGACTCCCTTTCGTTTGTCCCGTACAATACCAAAATCGTCAACTGCTACGACCACTACGAGGAGCTGGCCTGCTGCGACGTCATCGTCAACGCCGCCGGCAAGGTCGCGCTGGCCGCTGGTAACCGCGACGGTGAGCTGTTCTTTACCACCGACGCCGCCCGCACCTTTGCCAAGCGCATCGTCGACGCCGGCTTTGACGGCATCTTCGTGAGCATCTCCAACCCCTGCGACGTCGTGTGCACCGAGCTGTGGCACCTGACCGGCTACGATCCCAAGAAGATCATCGGCTCGGGCTGCGGCCTGGACTCCGCCCGCCTGCGCACCGAGATCTCCAAGAAGGTCGGCGTGAGCCCCAAGTCCATCGACGCCTATATGATCGGCGAGCACGGCTTTAGCCAGCTTGCAGCCTTTAAGGCCGCGACTATCGCCGGCAAGAGCCTTAACGAGCTTCAGGCCGAGAACCCCGACAAGTACGCCTTCGACCACATGGAGGTCGAGGAGCTTGCACGCAAGGGCGGCTATGTGACCTACCAGGGCAAGCAGTGCACCGAGTACGCCGTCGCCAACTCCGCCGCGCGCGTCTGCGCCGCTGTGCTTCACAACGAGCACGCCGTGCTTTCCGCCTCCACGCTCATGACCGGCCAGTATGGCGAGGAGGGCATCTTCACCTCCCTGCCGTGCGTGATCGGCGCCGAGGGCGTCGAGGAGGTCTACACGCTCGACCTTTCCGAGTATGAGCTCGAAGGCTTCCACAAGAGCTGCCAGCACATTCGCGACAACATCGCCCAGCTCGACTGGTGGGACGCCGAGGCCTACGACGCAAAGTAGGCCGTCAATCGCCGCAATCTCGCGAATCTAAGCGCGATACCAAGCGGTCCGCGCCGGAAATCCCCGGCACGGCCCGCTTTTTTGACTCACGCAGCGCCCTTACGAATCGAAGGTGAATACTTTTCCGCGAAGTGAACGAGCAAAAACGAGCCCCCGGTAGCGCGCAGAGATGTGGTGTAAGAGGCG
>OAVS01000524.1_pt1 | contig 24070 bp, 17 predicted proteins | sample 1550601 | NCBI WGS metagenome assembly OAVS01 (sample SAMEA2580093, study PRJEB22360) | human gut metagenome | biome: human gut; feature: human-associated habitat; material: faeces | place: Denmark | collected 2008/2010
CGTAGGTCGGAGTGCCGATCTGGTCGAAGACCACCTGCAGCGTATCCCGCTCCGAAGTCAGACGCAGCATCGTCTTCAGGAAGTTGTGTCCGTACTCCGAATAGAGCCACGCCGTGCGGAAGATCAGATACCGGCAGCCCGAGGCCTTCACGGCCTCTTCGCCCGCGAGTTTCGTACGGCCGTACGCCCCCAGCGGCGAAGGCGTCACATCCTCCGTATAGGGCGTATGGGCCGTACCGTCGAAGACGTAGTCCGTCGAGACATGGAACAGTGTCGCACCCGTCTCTTTGGCCGCAGCCGCGAGATTGCCCGCAGCCTTGTGGTTCAGCAGGTCGGCCCTCGCCTCGTCCTCCTCGGCCTTCTCCACGTCGGTATAGGCCGCACAGTTCACGATAACGTCGATCCCCTGTTCCCGGACCGCACGCAGGACCGCCCCGGCATCGGTGATGTCCAGCTCCGCGACGTCCGTACAGATATAGTTGTGGGGCGAGACACAGCCCAGACGCTGCAGGGAGCGGCCGAGCTGTCCGTTCGCCCCCGTGATCAGGATATTAAGCATAGTAATCCGTATTATAGTCGAACAACTCCCCGGCCTCCTCCAGCCGCGGGTGGTGGCTGTCCTTGGGCGAGAGCACGACATCTCCGGGCAGCAGGTGCCAGTCGATGCCCAGCGTGGGGTCGTCCCACGCGATAGCGCCCTCCGACTCCGGGGCGTAGGGGTTGTCGCACTTGTACTGGAACGTCGCTTCATCGCTCAGCACGGCGAAGCCGTGCGCGAAGCCCCGCGGGATGAAGAACTGACGCTTGTTGTCTTCCGTCAGCTCCACCGCTACGTGGCGGCCGAACGTGGGGGAGCCGCGGCGGATATCCACCGCGACGTCGAGCACGCGGCCCCGGACCACGCGGACCAGTTTCGACTGGGAGTACCGCCCTTTCTGGAAATGGAGGCCCCGCAGCACGCCGTAGCGTGAGTGCGATTCGTTGTCCTGCACGAAGCGCACGGGACGGACCTGTGCGTCGAAGCGGCGCTGCGAGTAGCTCTCGAAGAAGTAACCCCGCGCGTCGCCGAAAACCTCCGGCTCTAGAATAACCACGCCCTCTATGGCGGTTGTCAGAACTTTCATGGGATTATTTTTCGTCGAGGAGTTTCAAAAGGTATTGTCCGTACTGGTTCCTGAGCATCGGCTCGGCAAGTGCGCGCAGCTTGTCCGCCGTGATCCACCCGTTGCGGTAGGCGATGCCTTCCAGACAGGCGATCTTAAGTCCCTGACGCTTCTCGATGACCTCCACGAAGATCGAGGCTTCGGCCAAGGAGTCGTGCGTGCCCGTATCCAGCCATGCGAAGCCGCGCTGGAGCGTCTGCACCTTCAGCTCGCCGCTTTGCAGGAAACACTGGTTCACGCTCGTGATCTCAAGCTCCCCGCGGGCCGAGGGCTTGATGCTCTTGGCCACATCCACGACCTTGTTCGGATAGAAGTACAGGCCCACGACTGCGTAGTTAGACTTCGGATGGGCGGGTTTCTCCTCGATCGAAAGGCAGTTGCCCTTATCGTCGAACTCCGCGACCCCGTAGCGGCCCGGATCGTCGACACGGTAGCCGAAGACCGTGGCCTTGCCATCCTCCTCGGCCGTACGGACGGCCTCGCGAAGAAGACCCGTGAAACCGGAACCGTAGAAGATGTTGTCGCCAAGAACGAGGCACGCGGAATCGCCGCCGAGGAAATCCTCGCCGATCAGAAAAGCCTGTGCAAGACCGTCCGGAGATGGCTGTGCCGCGTAGTCGATACGCACGCCGTAGTCGGAGCCGTCGCCCAGCAGACGCCGGAAACCCGGAAGGTCCTCCGGAGTCGAGATCACGAGGATTTCGCGGATGCCCGCTAGAAGAAGCGCCGAGAGCGGGTAATAGACCATCGGCTTGTCGTAGACCGGAAGCAGCTGCTTGCTGACCCCCTTTGTGATCGGGTACAGCCGACTGCCGCTGCCGCCCGCCAAAATGATGCCTTTCATTATTCAAGTGAATTAATATGCGTTTTCATCCCGCTTCAGCGCATTCCACACCGTCAGGAGCATGATGCGTATATCCAGCAGCAGCGACCAGTTTTCGAGATACCAGATGTCGCGGCGCACGCGGCCCTCCATCTGGCTCAACTCGTGGGTCTCGCCGCGGTATCCCGTCACCTGCGCCCAGCCTGTGATGCCGGGCTTGATCAGGTGGCGCACCATGTATTTATTGACCAGCTTGGAGTAAAGCTCGGTGTGCTGGAGCATGTGGGGACGGGGACCGACGATCGACATCTCGCCTTTCAGCACGTTGATGAACTGGGGAAGCTCGTCGATGCTCGATTTGCGCAGGAAGCTGCCGAAACGGGTCTTGCGCGGATCGTTCTTCGTCGCCTGCACCCGGTCGGCCTCGTCGTTTACGCGCATCGACCGGAACTTGATGCAGCCGAACGTGCGGCCGTTTTCGCCGCTGCGCTCCTGAATGAAGAATACCGGGCCTTTCGAAGTCAGCTTGATGCCCAAGGCCACGAAGAGATAGACGAAGGGGAAGAGCGTGCAGAGGAAGACGCCGGATACCGTGACGTCGAACGCGCGTTTGACGAAGCGGTTCGAAACCTGCCGCAGCGGCTCTTCGCGGATATAGAGGATCGGTACGTTGCCCAGCAGTTCGAGGTTCATCGCGCGTTTCATGTAGTTGCGCAGGTTGGGCACATAGTAGAACCGCACGAAATTGTTTTCGCAGTAGTCCATGATCGGGAATATCTCTTCCAGATAGCGGTCGGTGGAGAGGCAGCAGTACACCTCGTTGACCGGGTGGCGTTTCAGCCACGGCAGGGCTTCGTCTACGCTGCCCAGACACGGGGTGTTGCCGGGCAGGGCCTTGTCGTCGTGGTTGCTGAAAAAACCGAGTACGCGGTAGCCGGTGCTGCTGTTGTCCACCATTTCGTGATACACCTCCAGCGCATTGTCCTTGCTGCCGACGATGATGACCCGCCGCGAGTTGCGTCCGTGTCCGCGGGTGATCTTGACCGCCATGCGGCAGATGTAGCGCCACAGCATCAGCGCGACGGTGAGCGATATGTAGAAGGCGCCGGTCAGCCGGAGCGGCAGCAGGCCGTAACTCCACACGGTCTGTATCAGTGTGAAGAATCCGATGTGGCAGAGTACGACGTAAAACACGCGGCGTATGATCTCCTCGTAGGGAACGATCCGCGAGGAGAGGATCACGCCGAACCATGAAAGTCCGGGGATGAAGCAGATGTTGAGACAGGCGAATATCTCCAGCGAGTGGGCGACGTATGCCGGCTGGGGAAACAGCGTCAGCGCGAATATCCAAGAAAGATTGAGTAGAAATAGATCACCGATAATTACAGGAAGCTTGATCAGCAGGGATTCCTGCATGACTTGTTTCATAAATCGAAAATTTAGAGGCGTTAATTTCCGTATTGAACGTATGTCGGATTACGTATGGATATAAAATGAATTGCTAATCTATCTTTGCGATGTATTTCAGCGGAATATAGGCCGTCAGGGCGGTTGCGACGTTGCGGATCGCCACGGCGACCTTGCTGTGTCCCTTGTGGCGGATGTAGCGGCCTTCGATTCCTGCGAACATGCCCTCCGTGACGCGTACCGGATCTCCCTTTTCCAGATCCACGTCCTGCGGCGCGACGATTTCGACGTGCTCGTTCTGCGTGGCGACGACGGCCATGAAGTCCTGCATCTGCCGCTCCGGAATCACCGTCGGCGATTTGCTTTCGCGGTCCATGATGTAGCGGATCGGCAGGGTGGTGGTCGCTTTTATCTCCCGCAGCCGGTCGGCCGACGTCCGGATGAACAGCAGGTTGTGGATCAGCGGTTCCCAGACCTTGCGTCTTTTGCCGCCGTAGGTCCGTTCGGCGAAGTGCATGGGTACGTAGCTCTCGATCCCGATACTGTCCAGATAGCTCTTTGCGGCCATTTCCCGGCTGTACGTGACGCGGATTGCGTACCATTGCTGTTCGTTTTGCGGCTCTTCACACATGGGCACACCTTGGGGACACCTCCGCAGACGGAGTGCGGTTGTCAGTCGTTTTGATTCGGTTTGTTGAAAAAACTTGCTCGCGTGCATTCCTACCCATAGGACCTGCACATCCTTTCGTCCGGTGCAAATATAAGCAATTTTCCCCATACGGCAACATCGCCGCAGGTCGATTCCGTTTGCAGCCTAAACAATAAAGGGCACAAAAAGGTCCGGAAATTCCGGATTCGCGCCTCTTTATGTCCTTTGTCGTACCGGCACGCACCAAACGGTGCATATCGGTTTTCCTTTCGGACGCAAAGTTAATCTTTTATTTTTAATTGGCAATAAACGGACGATTTTTTTTGATTTTTAGGCGAAAGAAGACTTCTTCGCCGGCCCGGCGGCCTGTTCGGCGTATTCGCGGCCGCCGCCGGGTGACGGGCGCCGGTCTGCCGCCCTTGCCGTGCCGATGCGGCGGGCCGTACGGCGCTGCGTCCGCACTTCCCTGCGCGGCCTGCGGCGCATTATCGGAACAGGGTGAACCTTTCGTTCCACTGGGCGCGTATCGTGTCGTAATAATAGCGCCACGGGGACGTCCGCAGGACGCGGCGCAGCCGCCAGCGGTTGTGTATGGGGCTGAACAGCTTGAAATAGAGCTTGGGCAGCGTCCGGGTCGGCATGGGGCGCATGGCGTATATTTCCCGCATGAAACGCTCCAGCATGCCTGCATCGCAGTCCGGCTCCGGAACTTCTGCGCCCAGATACCGGACGGCGGCGGCCGTCATCAGCGCTTCGAAACGGTCCAGCCGGTAGTCGGCCAGCGCCTTGTGGAACAGTTGCCGGTCGATTTCATGGCCGTGCCGCTCCAGAAAGCAGGCCCAGTCGCAGAGATGCCGGACGGCGATTCCCTCCTTCTGGTAGTGTACGGCCGCGTGGCGGAGCAGGTATATCGCGTTGAAGGTTGCCGGCGGGACGGCGATGTTTTCGCCGATTTCGCACACGCCCTCCTGCTCCAGCACTGCCGTCAGCAGGGCGTTCAGTTCCCGTTCGTTCCGGTTGCGCCGGACATTGAGAATGGTCCGGTGATTTTCGATCAGAATGCCGTCCCACGTATGGGACGAATGTTTCGGAACGTCGAAATAGGGCTGCGCCCCCATTTGCAGCAGCAGGCGGTCGCCTTCGTCGGAGGCCCCGAACAGGTAGATGTCGATGTCGCCGCACTCACGATGCGCCGGAACGGGGTAGTCCCTGCTCAGCCCCAGCCCCTTCAGTACGAGCATGCGGATGCCGTTTTCGGCGAAGGCTGCCGCCATCTTCGCGGTCTTTTCCTGCTGGCGGCGGTAGCGTTTCTCCTGCCTTTCGGCCGTCAAGGCCCAGCGGAGCCGAATATCCCGCGGCGGCCGTAGCTTTTCGGGCAGACGCTCCATGCCGTCTCCGATCACCGCGCATACGCCCTGATCGGCCGCCATGCGGAAGATGTCGTCCCATTGCCGTGCTGAGATTTTCCCGGTGACAGCCGGAGCGCAGTCCGGTTTCAGCCCGCTGCGCAGCAGCTGAAAGAAGTGGCGGGTATCGTTTTCCGAATACATAAGATGCTTTTGAGTGTTGCGGTGGTGTAGTGTCGTTGCCGTGCAAAGATAGCGGATTTCCGCAAATATTCAAGATCTTGCCGAACGGCCGGAGTTTTGCGGAGCGGGGCAAATGAAAAAACGTCCCGAATGATTCAGGACGTTTCGCCGAGTTTCGGACTCTTTTCTGTGATCCCGCTGGGGCTCGAACCCAGGACCCCAACATTAAAAGTGTTGTGCTCTACCAGCTGAGCTACGGAATCTCCGATACCAAGAGGGGTGTTTCCCGTTTTTGGTGGTGCAAATGTATAGAATATTTTTGTTTTACCAAAATAAAACGATATTTTTGTAGGCGTTTAAGTGAAAAAATTCAATTCTAAACTCATATTACCTATGTGTAAAGCGTTAATTATCGGTGCCGGAGGCGTCGGAACGGTCGTAACCCAAAAAATCGCCGCCAATCCCGTTTTTACGGACGTGATGCTGGCCAGCCGTACCAAATCCAAGTGCGACGCCGTTGCGGCGGCTATCGGCGGCGGCCGTGTCAAGACCGCGCAGGTCGATGCCGACAATGTGGCCGAATTGTGCGAACTCTTCCGCGCGTTCCGTCCCGACATCGTGGTCAACGTGGCCCTGCCTTATCAGGACCTGACGATCATGGACGCCTGCCTTGAATGCGGCTGCAACTACCTCGACACGGCCAATTACGAGCCCAAGGACGAGGCGCATTTCGAATATTCGTGGCAGTGGGCCTATCAGGACCGCTTCAAGGCCGCGGGGCTGACGGCGATCCTCGGCTGCGGCTTCGATCCGGGCGTTACGGCCATCTTCACGGCCTATGCCGCCAAGCACCATTTCGACGAGATTCATTACCTCGATATCGTGGACTGCAACGCCGGCAATCACGGCATGGCTTTCGCCACGAACTTCAACCCCGAAATCAACATCCGCGAGGTGACGCAGAAGGGCCGCTATTACGAAAACGGCGAATGGGTCGTCACCGAGCCGCACGAAATCCACCGTCCGCTCAACTATCCCGGCATCGGCGAGCGCGAATCCTACGTGATCTACCACGAGGAGCTTGAATCGCTCGTCAAGAACTATCCGACCATCAAGCGCGCCCGTTTCTGGATGACCTTCGGTCAGGAGTACCTCACGCACCTGCGCGTGATTCAGAATATCGGCATGGCGCGTATCGATCCGATCATCTACAACGGCGTCGAGATCGTCCCGATCCAGTTCCTCAAGGCGGTGCTGCCCGATCCCAAGTCGCTCGGCGCCAACTACCACGGCCAGACCTCGATCGGCTGCCGCATCCGGGGCGTCAAGGACGGCAAGGAACGCACCTATTATATCTATAACAACTGCGACCACGAGCAGGCTTTCAAGGAGACCGGCACGCAGGCCGTCAGCTTCACCACGGGCGTTCCCGCGGCGCTCGGCGCGTCGATGTGGGCCAAGGGCCTTTGGCGCGGCGCCGGCGTCTTCAACGTCGAGGAGTTCGATCCCGATCCGTTCTTGGCCGAGCTGGGCGAGCAGGGGCTGCCGTGGCACGAGCTTTTCGATACCGATATCGAGCTTTGATCCGCAGACCCGTTTCCGATATTCCCCGCAAGGTGCGACAATCCGCAAAGCGCGAACAGACGATTCTGTTTGCGCTTTTTTCATACCCGGCAGCGGCCCCTCCCCGGCGCAGATTTCCGCCGGGTTTTGTATTCAGATCGTGGCCCGTCCTGCTGGGGCTGAAGATTATCTCGGTGTGCACAGCCGACCGCGTCGTGGTCGTCGATAGATATTGAACCGGGGCGCGCTCCGCTATGCCGAATCGCGGTCCGATACCTCCGCCGCAGGTCCGCGCTTTTTCCGGAGGGAGATTTTTCCGGCTGAGTATGTATAATATATGATACAATTTTATTATCTTTGGCTGTCAATTAACCCACTTGATAGTTATGAAAATGAAATGTATCCTATGTACGTTAGGCGCGCTTGTGATGTGCACGGCGCCGGTTTTCGCACAAGCTGCGAATAAGCAAGAGAAATCGGAATTCAACCCGCACTGGTTTATGCAGGTGCAGGCCGGAGCGTCCTATACGCTCGGCGAAGGGCCTTTCGGCAAACTCGTATCGCCCGCCGCGGCATTGTCGGCCGGGTATCAGTTCTCGCCCGTCTGGGGGCTGCGTTTCGGCCTGAGCGGCTGGCAGAGCAAGGGCGCATGGGTGTCGCCCCAAACTACCTATCAGTATAAATACCTGCAGGGCAATGTCGAAGCCACGCTCGATCTGGCCAACCTTTTCGGCCGCTTCAATCCCCGCCGGACGGTCAATCCCTTCCTGTTCGCCGGTGTCGGCCTGAACGGAGCGTTCGACAACGACGAGGCCAACGCCCTGAACGACAGCGGCTATCGGCTGGGCAACATCTGGTCCGGAAGCAAAGTGTTCGTTGCGGGCCGTCTGGGTCTCGGCGTGAATTTCCGCTTGTCGGACTGTGTGCTGTTTGGGGTGGAGATGAATGCCAACATGCTCTCCGACAAGTACAACTCGAAGAAGGCCGGCAACCTCGACTGGCAGTTCAACGCGCTGGGCGGCTTCACGTTCCGCTTCGGCAAGAACCATAAGAAAGCCCGCACGGCGGCGGTCGTTCCCGCTCCGGCCCCGGCCCCTGCGCCGGAACCCGCTCCCGCTCCCGTCGAGGAGAAACCCGCGGTGAAGGAGACGCCTGCTCCGGCTCCTGCGGCCGTTGCCGAGCGACCGGCCGAGCTGCGTGAAAACATCTTCTTCCGGATCGGCTCGTCGCAGATCCGCACCACCGAAGAGGCCAAGGTCGGCGCGCTGGTCGAGTACCTGAAGGCCAATCCCGAAGCGAATGTCGAAATCCTCGGCTATGCCGATGCTGCGACCGGTTCGCATGCCGTCAATCTGAAAATTTCCAAGCTGCGCGCCGAGAGCGTCGCCGCCGCCCTGAAGAAGGCCGGTATCGCCGCCTCCCGCATCAGCGCCGAGGGCAGGGGAGACACCGCCCAGCCGTTCCCCGGCGTCGAGAAAAACCGCGTCAGCATCTGTATCGCGAAGTAGGGGACTGCACCCTTACCGGCTTGTAGCGGCTGTCTGACGACTCCCCGAAATTGAAAATCACCCCTGTCAGAACAAATTCTGACGGGGGTGAAATCGTAAGAATAGGACTTGTTGGACAGCCCGGCGGCCGGTTTCACATCATCTCCCTTATCGGCCTGTGTGCTTCCCGCATTCCTGTTCCGATTTGCCGCGTGCCGTCCGACGGCTAAGTATAAATACCTATTTGATGGCAATTCACACCCTGAGCCGTGCGGTTTTAGCAGGGAAATTGCTATTTTTGCAACTGTTTTGAAATAAAACGACTCGATGATTGACTTCTTGAAACTGCCTTCTCCGTGTTACGTCCTCGACGAAGAGTTGCTGGACCGTAATCTGGCGATAATCGACCGTGTGCGCCGCGAATCGGGCGCTGAAATTATCGTGGCTCTGAAGGCCTGCGCCATGTGGAGCATCTTTCCCGAACTGGCCCGCCACAGCGACGGCGCGACGGCCTCTTCCGCCGCCGAAGCGCGTCTTGTTTTCGAGGAGTTCGGCCGCCCCGCCCATACCTACGCCCCGGTCTATACCGACCGCAATATCGAAGAGATACTTCGCTGCAGCGACCATATCACCTTCAATTCCGTCGCCCAGTTCGAGCGTTTCGGACCGATGGCCCTGCTGCGCGGCATTTCGTGCGGACTGCGTATCAATCCCCAGTATTCGCCCGTCGAGACCGACCTCTACAACCCCTGCGTTCCGGGTTCGCGTCTGGGCGTTACGGCCGACCTCCTGAAGGAGCTGCCGGCGGGAATCGACGGTCTGCATTTCCACGTGCTCTGCGAGTCGCGTCCGCACCACCTGCGGCTGGCGCTCGAAGCCGTCGAAAAACACTTCGACCAATACCTCGACCGGATCAAATGGCTCAATATGGGCGGCGGCCACCTGATGACGCACGCCGAGTACGACTGCGACGAGCTGATCGCGCTGCTCCGGGAGTTCAAGGCCCGCCATCCGCACTTGCGGCTGATCCTCGAACCGGGCAGTGCATTTACTTGGCGCACAGGCTATCTGGTGTCGACAATTGAAGACTTGGTCGAGAACGCCGGCGTGCATACCGCCATGCTCGACGTGTCGTTCGCCTGCCATATGCCCGACTGCCTCGAAATGCCCTACAAACCGGCGATTGTCGGGGCGCACGAACCCGCCGAAGGCGAGAAGCGCTGGCGCATGGGCGGCACGAGCTGTCTTGCGGGCGACTATTACGGCGACTGGGCCTTCGACCATGAGCTGAAAGTGGGCGAGCGCATCGTTTTCGAAGATATGATCCACTATACGATGGTCAAAACCACGATGTTCAACGGCGTGGCGCATCCCGCCATCGTCATCGCCCGCCGCGACGGCCGCATCGACGTCGTCCGCGAATTCGGCTACGAGGACTTCAGGAACCGCATGTCGTAAATAACACAAACACAAATAAATGAAAGATTTTACACCTACTCCCTACACGCTTGAGTGCGTCGCCACGGGGCGCGAATTCGAAGATACGGGCTGGATGCTTGCCGATCCGCAGTGCAAGACGCCGTCGCTCGTGCGCGCCAAGTACGCCCGCAGGCAGCTCGAAGTGAAACCCGACGAATACGGTTTCTACAAATTCTGCGACTGGCTTCCCGTCCGCCGCATGCTCAAAGGCTCTTCGGCGCCCGTCACCTACAAGAGCAAGGGGCTTGCCCGGCACCTCGGACTTGAGAACCTCTACATAACCTTCAACGGCTACTATCCGGCCATCGGCGCCACGATGTCCACCTGCTCGTTCAAGGAGACCGAAGCTTTCTCGGTCTGCGCGCGTGCCGCCGAGGACGAAGAGCGCGTGCTGGTGGTGGCCTCGGCCGGCAATACGGCCCGCGCCTTCGCCAAGGTATGCTCCGACAACCACATCAAACTGCTGTTGTCGGTGCCTTACGACAATATCGAGGCCCTCTGGTTCGAGCATCCGCTCAACCCCTGCGTAAAACTCATTTCGTGCGAGAAGGGCGGCGACTATTTCGACGCCATCCACCTGAGCGACATCGCCCTTAAGGGCCCCGGCTTCTATGCCGAGGGCGGTGCGAAGAACATCGCCCGCCGCGACGGCATGGCCACGACGGTTCTTTCGGCCGTGACGACCATCGGCCGCATTCCCGACTACTATTTTCAGGCCGTGGGCAGCGGTACGGGAGCCATCGCCGCATGGGAAGCCAACATGCGCCTGATCGAGGACGGCCGCTTCGGTTCGAACACCATGAAACTCATGGTGTCGCAGAATGCGCCCTTCGTGCCGATGTACGACGCATGGCAGGCCGGTTCGCGCAAGATGCTGGCCTACGAGGATGACAAGGCGCGCCGCGATGCGGAGATCATCGACGCCAAAGTACTCTCGAACCGCCGTCCGCCGTACGGCATTACGGGCGGTCTGTACGACGCGCTGAAGGCTACCGGCGGCGAATTCTTCGTCGCCACCAACGCCATGGCCCGCAAGGCCCGCAAACTCTTCAAGGAGCTGGAGGGCGTCGATATCTACTCGGCGTCGGGCGTCGCGCTCGCGTCGCTTGTCAATGCGGTCGCCGCGGGCAAGATCGAGAAGGACGCCGTCGTCATGCTCAACATCACGGGCGGCGGCGAGGAGCATTTCAAGGAGGACAAGGAGCTGTGGTACCTCAAGCCGAGCCACGTTTTCCCGCTCGAACCCGACACGGACGACGTGGTCGCCAAGGTCGAGGCGCTGTTTGCGAAAAACATTGCAGAATAGTACGATACATAGATTGTCTGCACCTTCGGTTGCAGCGGTCGCCGATTGGTTCCGGGGAGAAAATTCTCCCCGGAATTTTTTTTGCAGGGTTTCCTCGGCGGGAGTGCGCTCCCGTTTCTCCGGACCTTTTTCGAACCGGCAGGGGATGCGGCCCTTCCCGGCTCGCGCCTTTCCCGATGCCGGCAGCTGCCGGTGCGGCGTGCTTCCCGCGGCTCGCCCTCGCCGCTTTGCGCCGGCCCTGACGGCCGTAAACGCGGATGCGGACCTACCCGCCCATGCCGCTCAGCCGGCGGCCGGGAGCGCATAAGCGCGCAATGTTGAAAAAGAAATGGCTGCAAAAGTCGGAAAGCTGCCGGAAAAAGTTACCTTTGCAGCGGTTTGAAAAGCGGGGGCGCAGCCGGACCCGCTTTCCGACCGCTGTAAATTATTTTATCAACCCAACAAAAAACAAGATGAAAAACATCCAAGCAAAGCAGACTCCCTGCTTCAGGCGTTGGAGCCGCAAAGGCTGGTCGGCCTTTGCGAGCCTGCACCGCCATGTAACCATCGGAGTCCTCGCCGCGACGATGTCGATCCTCTTGCTCGCGACGCAAAGTGCGTCTGCGCAGCATGCCGACACGGCCGCCGTCCTCCGTACGCTGAGGATCGACGAGGTCGGCATATCGGGCAGCCAGACTGCCCCGACGCGCAACGTACAGTCGCAAACCCCGCTTTTCGACCGGAAAGCACAGGCCGCAGCGCCCGTCCAGACTCTGGAGTCCGCCCTGCGCCTCGCACCTTCGGTTGATATCCGCGAACGCGGGGGCAAGGGCATGCAGGCCGACATCTTCATTCGGGGAGGCTCTTTCGACCAGACGATGGTCCTTCTCAACGGCATTGATTTTACGGACGCCCGCACCGGGCACCAGTCCCACTCGCTTCCGGTCGATCTCGACTGCATTTCGGCCGTCGATCTGCTGGACGGCGTGCCGGGCGTCGGGGCCTACGCCGGGGCGGTCAATATCCGCACGGCTCCCCTCAGGCCGACCTACCTGCGTTTCGAGGGTACGGGCGGCCAGCATGGCTACGCCTATGCCAACCTTTCGGGCGCCGTGACTGCGGGCCGCTTCTCGCTGCTCGCCGCAGGTTCCTACCGCCGCAGCGACGGCTACCGGCACAACACCGATTTCACCAACGGCAACGCCTTCCTGCGTGCGACCTACGAGACGCGGCGGCTCGGATTCTTCGATTTCCAAGCCGGCTGGCAGAACCGCGGCTTCGGCTCCAACGGTTTCTATGCGGCCTACAATCCCGACCAGTGGGAGGGCACCTCCACTTCGCTGGCGTCGCTGCGGTGGCTCAGGCAGGCCGGACGCTTCTCGCTGGGGGCCTCGGCGAGCTACCGCAAGAATTTCGACCGCTACGACTGGACGCGCGGCACAGTGATGAACCGCCATAATACCGACAATGCGGGCGCGCGGCTCTGGACCGACTTCGATTGGGCCGGCGGTACGACCTCGCTCGGCGGCGACTATGCCTTCAACCATATCTACAGCACCAATCTCGGTGAAAAGCTCTCCGTACCGCACGGCCATTACACGCATGCCAAGGCCCGCCATACGGGCAACGTCTGGCTGCGTCACGCCAAGCAGTGGCGGCGCTTCGATGCGGCCGCTTCGGCCGGCGTCAGCCTGACGCCTTACGGCACTTCGGCGTTGTGGAACGTTTCGGGCGGTTGGCGACCCGCTGCGGGACTGCATCTGGCAGTCGGGGCGTCGCAGTCGATGCGTCTGCCTACCTTCACCGATCTCTATTACTCCTCGCCGGCGCAGATCAACAACCTCGACCTGATTCCGGAAAAGGCTGTGACATACCGCATTGAAGCCGATTATGTAAAGGGCCGCTGGAACGCTTCGCTGCGCACCTACTACCGTGCCGGACGCGACATCATCGACTGGGTGTGGCGCGAGGATATGGACGGCAAGTGGCACTCCGAGCAGACCAGCCGTCTCGATACCTACGGTGTCGAGCTGACGGGCGGCTATGCCGCCGCCGAAGGTTTCCTGCGGCGTGCGACGCTCTCTTACGGCTACATCACGACCGACCGCAATACGGAGGTCGTCGCCCGCAGCGCCATGGACTTCATGAAGCACAAGGCTGCATTGGCCGTCGAAGTGCGTTTCCTGCGCCGCATGTCGCTGGCGCTGACCGCTTCGGTTTACGACCGCAACGGCAGTTATACGGACTATCCGACGCCGGGCGACGCTTCCGTTTCTCAGGTGCGCGACTACGAACCCTATTTCCTGCTCGACGGCCGTCTGTCGTGGGGAAAAGGCGTCTGCCGGCTCTATGTCGATGCCACGAACATCACCGATACTCGTTACTGCGATCTGGGCGGCATCCGCCTGCCCGGCGCATGGGTCACGGGCGGCGTGGTGCTGACCATCGGCCGCTGACCTCTCTCCGGCCGCGCTCCCGCCCGCCGCATAAGGCGCGGGAACCCGGTCGCTCTCCTTTTTCCGGCTGCAATCCTGCCCGTCGCCTCGTGCGGCGGGCTTTTTTGTCGCCGGGCGGCTTTCCCCGGCGGGACCCTCCTTCGGCGGTTTTCTCCGGCGGCTGCGGACGCCCGCTTTTGTACGATAATTCCCCGATGGTGTCATTTCAGCATGTGAACCTCCTTTTTTCCTTACGAATTTTTCAGTTTTGTCCGGGTTTTTCTTATCTTTGAAAAGAAGAATCAATATAACCGCACAACATATGGAAAAGCGTATCGTGGAATGCGTCCCCAACTTCAGCGAGGGACGCGACAAGGCAGTAATCGGCCGGATCGTATCGGCCATCGAAACCTCCGGGGGCGTCAAAGTGCTGGACGTCGATCCCGGCGAAGCGACCAACCGCACCGTTGTCACGTTCGTCGGCTCGCCCGAAGCCGTCGTCGAAGCGGCTTTCGCGGGGGTGAAAAAGGCCGCCGAGCTGATCGACATGCGCAAACACAAGGGGGCGCATCCGCGCATGGGCGCTACGGACGTGCTGCCGCTGATCCCGATCGCGGGCATCACGCTCGAAGAGTGCGCCGAACTGGCCCGCAAACTGGCCGAGCGTATCGCCGGGGAACTGCATGTCCCGACCTATTGTTACGAAGCCGCGGCGTTTACGCCCCGGCGACGCAATCTGGCCGTCTGCCGCGAAGGGGAATACGAGGCGCTGCCCGAAAAGCTGGCGCACGAGGAGTCGGCGCCCGATTTCGGGGCGCGTCCGTTCGACGAGGGGGTAGCCCGCACGGGCGCCACGACCGTCGGTGCGCGCGATTTCCTGATCGCCGTGAATTTCAACCTCAATACCACCTCCACGCGCCGCGCCAACGCCATCGCCTTCGACGTGCGCGAAAAGGGCCGTCCCGTCCGCGAGGGCAATCCGATCACGGGCAAGGTGGTCAGGGATGCCGACGGCAATCCTCTGATGCGGCCGGGTACGCTCCGGGCGACCAAGGCTATCGGCTGGTTTATCGAGGAGTACGGCATCGCGCAGGTTTCGATGAACATCACCGACATCGCCGTAACGCCGCTACATGTCGCTTTCGACGAGGTGTGCCGCAAGGCCGATGCCCGCGGCGTGCGTGTGACGGGCACTGAGATCGTGGGTCTCGTGCCGAAACGCGCCCTGCTGGAAGCGGGGCGGTATTTCCTCCGCAAACAACAGCGTTCGGCGGGCATCGCCGAGGAGGAGATCGTCCGCATCGCCGTCAAGTCGATGGGGCTGGACGACCTGAAACCCTTCGATCCCAAGGAAAAAGTGATCGAATACCTGCTTGAAGCGGAGGATCAGAAGAAGCGGCTTATCGACATGACCTGCAAAGGGTTCGCTGAGGAGACGGCGAGCGAATCGCCCGCTCCGGGCGGCGGTTCCATCGCGGCCTATATGGGCGCGCTGGGCGCGGCCCTCGGCACGATGGTAGCCAACCTCTCGTCGCACAAGGCGGGCTGGGACGACCGCTGGGAGGAGTTCTCCGGCTGGGCCGAGAAGGGGCAGGCGTTGCTGCGCGAGCTGCTGCATCTGGTGGACGAAGACACTGCGGCGTTCAACCGCATCATGGACGTTTTCGCCATGCCCAAATCGACCGACGAGGAGAAGGCGGCCCGCAGTGCGGCTTTGCAGGCGGCGACGCTCTACGCCACGCAGGTTCCGCTGCGGACGATGAAAACGGCGTTCGAGGTCTTCGCGATCGTGCGCGCCATGGCCGCCGAGGGCAATCCCAATTCGGTCTCCGATGCGGGCGTCGGTGCGCTTGCGGCCCGCAGCGCGGTGCTGGGGGCGTGTCTCAACGTCAAGATCAACGCCGCCGGACTGAAAGACCGGGCCGCGGCCGACGCGCTCGTCGCCGAGGCGAACTCCGTCGCCGCCGCCGCTGAACGGGCCGAGCGCGAAGTGCTGGAAATCGTAGAACGTAAAATTTGAACCATATGACACTGCAAGAGTTTCAAAACGATATTCGTGCGGGTATTCCTGACCGGCTGCCCGCCGCGAAACCTTATGACAAACAGATCAACCACGCTCCCAAGCGCAAGGAGATCCTGACGCCTGAGGAGCAGGTGCTGGCGATCAAAAACGCCCTGCGTTACTTCCCCGCCAAACACCACGCCCTGCTGGCCAAGGAGTTTGCAGAGGAGCTGCGCAAATACGGACGTATTTATATGTACCGCCTGCGCCCCGATTACGAGATGTACGCCCGGCCGATCGACCAATACCCCTGCAAGTGCCGTCAGGCCGCGGCGATCATGCTGATGATTCAGAACAACCTCGACAAGGCCGTGGCCCAGCATCCGCACGAGCTGATCACCTACGGCGGCAACGGCGCGGTATTCCAGAACTGGGCGCAGTACCGCCTGACGATGAAATACCTCTCGGAGATGACCGACAGCCAGACGCTGGCGATGTATTCGGGCCATCCGCTGGGACTGTTCCCGTCGCATCCCGACGCTCCGCGCGTGGTGGTGACCAACGGCATGGTGATTCCCAACTATTCGAAACCCGACGACTGGGAGCGCATGAACGCCCTCGGCGTGTCGCAATACGGACAGATGACTGCGGGTTCCTATATGTATATCGGACCGCAGGGCATCGTACACGGGACGACCATCACGGTGATGAACGCCGCCCGCAAGCGCTTCACCGCCGATCGCCGCGACGCCCGCGGCATGCTCTTCGTCTCGTCGGGACTGGGCGGCATGTCGGGCGCGCAGCCCAAGGCGGGGACCATTTCGGGCGTGGTGAGCGTCATCGCCGAGATCAACCCCAAGGCGGCGCAGAAGCGTTACGAGCAGGGCTGGGTCGATGAACTGCACCATTCGCTCGACGAGCTGATTCCCCGCATCCGCCGGGCCTGCCGGGAGCGCGAAGCGGTTTCGATGGCCTATGTGGGCAATGTCGTGGACCTTTGGGAGCGGCTCGCCGCCGAAGAGATTCCGGTGGATCTGGGTTCCGATCAGACTTCGCTGCATAATCCGTGGGCGGGCGGCTATTATCCGGTGGACGTGAGCTACGAGGCTTCGAACAAGATGATGGCCGAGGAGCCTGCCCGTTTCCGCGAATGCGTGCAGGAGTCGCTGCGCCGTCAGGTCGATGCGATCAATAAGCTGACGGCCCGCGGCATGTACTTCTTCGATTACGGCAACGCCTTCCTGCTGGAGGCTTCGCGCGCCGGAGCCGCCGTGATGGGCGAGGGCGGCCGGTTCCGTTATCCCTCCTACGTGCAGGACATCATGGGCCCGATGTTCTTCGACTACGGCTTCGGACCTTTCCGCTGGGTCTGCACGTCGGGAAAACCCGAAGACCTCGAACTTACCGACCGCCTTGCGGCCGAAGTGCTGGAGGAGATCCGCCGCACGGCTCCCGCCGAAATCGCGGGTCAGCTCGACGACAACATCCACTGGATCCGCGAAGCCGGCCGCAACCGGCTCGTCGTCGGCTCGCAGGCCCGTATCCTCTATGCCGACAGCGAAGGCCGCACGAAAATCGCGCAGGCTTTCAACCGGGCCATCGCCGACGGACGCCTTACGGCTCCCGTGGTGCTGGGCCGCGACCACCACGACGTTTCGGGCACCGATTCGCCCTACCGCGAGACCTCGAACATCTACGACGGATCGAACCTTACGGCCGACATGGCCGTGCAGAACGTCATCGGCGACTCGTTCCGCGGTGCAACGTGGGTCTCGATCCACAACGGCGGCGGCGTAGGCTGGGGGGGGGGGGTAAAACGGGGCGGAGATAAGGCTGGGGCGAGGTGATAAACGGCGGCTTCGGCATGGTGATCGACGGTTCGGAAGCCTCCGACCGCCGCATCCGCGAAATGCTGCTGTGGGACGTGAACAACGGCATCGCCCGCCGCAGCTGGGCGCGTAACGAAGGGGCCGTGTCGGCGATCCGGCGCGAGATGGAGCGCACGCCCGGCCTGCAGGTGACGCTGCCCAATGCCGCCGACGAAGAAATGATACGCAATGTCTTGAAAGAAAACGAATAAATACGGATTACCTCACATGGAACATCATCTTATCTCCGCGCAGCATCTTTCGATCGACCGCATCCGCGAAATCCTCTTCCGCCGTCTGCCGCTGGCCCTGAGCGACGATGCCCGCGCACGCATCGTCCGCTGCCGCGAATACCTCGACCGCAAGATGGAAAACCCCGAACGCCCGGTTTACGGCATCACCACCGGTTTCGGATCGTTGTGCGACATTTCGGTAGGGTACGACGAGCTGGCCCAGCTGCAGAAGAACCTCGTCATGTCGCACGCCTGCGGGACGGGCGAGCGCGTCCCCTCCGAGATCGTGAAACTGATCCTTCTGCTCAAGATACAGTCGCTCTCCTACGGCCATTCCGGCGTGCAGCTGGCGACCGTGGAGCGGCTGATCGACTTTTTCAACAACGACGTACTGCCCGTGGTCTACCAGCAGGGGTCGCTCGGCGCTTCGGGCGACTTGGCGCCGCTGGCGCATATGAGCCTGCCGCTGCTGGGACTGGGCGAAGTGGAGTGCGAAGGCCGTGTCCGGCCTGCCGCCGAGGTGCTGGCCGAGCGGGGCTGGCAGCCGATCCGGCTCGAATCCAAGGAGGGGCTGGCCCTGCTGAACGGCACCCAGTTCATGAGCGCATACGGCGTCTGGTCGCTGATCGGGGCGCGCCGCCTGAGCGAGTGGGCCGACCGCATCGGCGCGCTGTCGCTCGACGCTTTCGACGGCCGCATCGAACCCTTCTGCGACGAGGTGCATCTGATCCGCGCGCACAAGGGCCAGCTCACCACGGCCCGCAACATCCGCCGTCTGCTCGAAGGCAGCGAGCTGATCGCCCGTCCGAAGAAACATGTGCAGGATCCCTACTCCTTCCGCTGCATCCCGCAGGTGCACGGGGCATCGAAAGATACGATCGACTATGTGGAGGGCGTGTTGACGACCGAAATCAACAGCACCACCGACAATCCGACGGTCTTCCCCGAAGAGGATATGGTCGTCTCGGCGGGCAATTTCCACGGTCAGCCCATCGCGCTGGCGATGGATTTTCTGGCCATCGCGCTCGCGGAGCTGGGCAGCATCTCCGAACGCCGCACCTACAAACTGATCTCCGGTGCGCGCGAGTTGCCGGCCTTCCTCGTCGCCAAGCCGGGGCTGAACAGCGGCTTCATGATTCCCCAGTACACGGCGGCCTCGATCGTCAGCCAGTCGAAGGGGCTCTGCATGCCCGCGTCGGTCGATTCGATCCCCTCGTCGCAGGGGCAGGAGGACCATGTGAGCATGGGGTCCAACGCCGCGACCAAACTCTACCGCGTGGTGTGCAACACCGAACGGGTGCTGGCCATCGAGCTTTTCAACGCCGCGCAGGCGCTCGAATTCCGCCGTCCGGCGCGCTCGTCGGAGACGCTCGAACGTCTCGTCGCCGAATACCGCAAAGAGGTGCCCTTCATCGACAACGATTCGGTGATGTACCCGCATATCGAATCATCCATCCGATTCATCCGCAAATCATGAGACTTCTGGTAAAGAACATCGGCAAAATCGTCGGCATCGAGACCGCCGGACGGCTTCGGCTCTGCGGCGGGGAGATGGACCGCTTGGAGACGCTCGACGATGCGTGGCTGCTGGCCGACGACGGCCGGATCGCCGCATTCGGGCGCATGGAGACGCTCGGTGAAATGGCCGCGGACAGAACCGTCGACGCCGAAGGGGGCATGCTCTTCCCGTCGTTCTGCGACTCCCACACGCATCTGGTCTATGCCGGAAGCCGCGAACGGGAGTTTCTCGACAAGATCAACGGCCTGAGCTACGAGGAGATAGCCCGCCGCGGCGGAGGTATCCTCAATTCGGCCGACCTGCTGCACGAAACTTCGGAAGAGGAGCTTTACGCGCAGGCGATGGAGCGCGTGCGCGAGATCGCCGCGAAGGGAACGGGCTGCGTCGAGATCAAGAGCGGCTATGGTCTTACGACCGAAGACGAACTGAAGATGCTGCGCGTCATCCGCCGCATCCGCGAGACGGCTCCGCTGGCCGTGCGCGCCACGTTCCTCGGCGCCCATGCCGTACCTCGGAGCTATATCGGCCGGCAGGAGGAATACGTGGAGCTGGTCTGCAACGAAATGCTCCCGGCCGTGGCGGCCGGAAAACTGGCCGATTTCGTCGATGTCTTCTGCGACGAAGGGTTCTTTACCGTGGAACAGACGGCCCGCATCATGAAGGCCGGACGCAAGCTGGGCATGCAGCCGAAGATTCACGCCAACGAACTGGCCGTTTCGGGCGGCGTGCAGGTGGGCGTGGAGTACGGCGCCCTCTCGGTCGATCACCTCGAACGCATGGGCGAAGCGGAGATTCGGGCGCTGCGCGGCGCGGTGACCTCGCCGACGATGCTGCCCGGCGCGGCGTTCTTCCTCGGCATGAGCTATCCGCCGGCCCGCGAGATGATCCGCGCGGGGCTGGGCGTGGCGCTGGCTTCGGACTACAATCCCGGCTCGTCGCCTTCGGGCGATATGCGCATGGTCGTATCGCTGGCCTGCATCCGCATGAAAATGACCCCGGCCGAAGCGATCAACGCCGCGACGCTCAACGGCGCCTACGCCATGGGCCTGAGCCGCAGCTACGGTTCCGTTACTGTAGGTAAAGTCGCCAATTTCTTCATCACCAAACCGATACCTTCGGTCGAATTCCTGCCTTATGCCTATACGACGCCGCTCATCCGCCGGGTATTCCTGCGCGGCGAGGAGTATGTGGCGTAGTTTTTGACCCGGAGGGATTCGTATGCGATTATTGATTTTAACAATCGGTCTCCTGCTGTCGGGAGCCGTAAACGGACAGAATATGAAACCGCTGACACCGGAAGAGCGACGTGTGATCGTCGACAAGGGTACCGAAGCACCCTTTACGGGCCGATATTATGACCACCGCGAGGCGGGCGTATACCACTGCCGCCAATGCGGCGCGCCGCTGTACCGTTCCGCCGACAAGTTCGACGCGGGGTGCGGCTGGCCCAGTTTCGACGACGAGATTCCGGGCGCCGTGACGCGGACGCCCGACGCCGACGGACGGCGCACCGAGATCACCTGCGCCAAATGCGGGGCTCACTTGGGACATGTGTTTGTCGGCGAGGAATTTACACCGAAGAATACGCGCCACTGCGTCAATTCGGTTTCGCTTCTCTTCGAACCCGAAGCGAAAGCCGGCGAACAGCCGGCCGCCGGAGGGGAGCAGGCGCAGAAAAAGGAGGGGCCCGAAACCGCGATTTTCGCCGGAGGCTGTTTCTGGGGCGTGGAGTACCTGCTGTCCAAGATGCCCGGCGTGCTGAAGGTCGAATCGGGCTACACCGGCGGCAGGACCGAAAATCCCACCTACGAGCAGGTGTGCAGCCATACCACGGGGCATGCCGAAGCGGTGCGCGTGACGTTCGATCCGGCGAAGGTGTCGTATGAAAAGCTGGCGAAGTTCTTTTTCGAGATTCACGATCCGACGCAGCTCGACGGGCAGGGGCCGGACTTAGGCGACCAATACCGTTCCGAGATTTTCTATACGACGCCCGCCCAGCAGCAGACGGCCGAAAAGCTGATCGGCGAGCTGCGCCGCAGAGGGTACGACGTCGTGACCGAGGTTACCCCTGCAGGCCGGTTCTGGCCCGCCGAAGATTATCACCAACAGTATTACAAGCGCAAGGGTACGCTTCCGTACTGCCACGCCTATACCAAACGGTTTTAGCCGGCCTGCCGCTGCGTCGGCCGGCCGGGAAGAAAGCCGGCGCGTTTTACAGGCCGGAGAAGACTCTATGTCCGATCCGGTGTGAAAACCGCGGCCGGGTTGCCGGAAAATAAGGCTCTCCGCTTCACAGCGGGGAGCCTTGTCGTATATGCAGGCCGGACTGCGAACCTTCTGAGTTCCCGAAAACCGTCGTTGTTGTACGATCGCGTCGGATCGCCCGGCGAACCATACGGCTCTGCTTGCTCTCGAACCGTATGCAGGATGTCGGCCGGGAATTCTCCTGCGGAATTTATCCGCAGTGCCGTCTCGCCTGCCGGATCACACCAGCTTGTCGATTTCGCCCCGCATGATGCGGGGCAGGTTTGCGCGGATCTTTTCGACCGGCCAGTTCCACCATTGCAGTTCCAGCAGCCGTGCGGCCGTTCTGTCGTCGAAACGCGGCCGTATCGTTTTGGCCGGGACGCCGCCCACGATCGTGTAGGGCGGAACGTCCCGTGTGACGACGGCCCGCGCCGCGATCACGGCGCCGTCGCCGATCCTGACGCCCGCCATGATGACCGCTTCGTAACCGATCCATACGTCGTTGCCGATGATGATGTCGCCCTTGTTGTCCCACGCCGCGGCGACGTTCGCCCGGTCGAGTTCCCACTCCTCGAAGAAGAGCGGAAAGGTGTAATTGGCCAGCGAGCCGAGCGTGTGGTTCGCGCTGTTGAACAGGAACCGCGCGCCGCAGGCGATGGAGCAGAATTTGCCGATGACCAGCCGGTCCTTGTTGATCGGGTAGTGGTACAGGACGTTGTTCTTTTCGAACTCTGCCGGGTCGTTCACGAAATCGTTGTAGATCGTGTAGTCGCCGACCTCGATATAGGGGTTGTCGATCACCGTATTCAGATAGATCGTCCGGCGGTCGTTCGTGCGGGGATATGTTTTCGTATTCATCGTGTGTTTCGTTGCGCCGCCTTTGCCGGGCCGCCGCATTTCCTGCAAAATTGCGAAAAAATCCCCGCAAACCGGCGGTCCGGCGACGAAATATTTCCGTTGCAGGAATTTGCCGCAGTATCTTGGCAGGAAAGGAGCTGCGCGGAATGCGGCTTCCGGCGGCAATTCCTGCATCGGGGGAGTATCAACCGGGGATATATTTTCTACATTTGCAGCCGTAAATCCGTTTTATGGAACGTGCAAAAGGTATTCTCTATGCGGCGCTGTCGTCGTCCACCTTCGGATTGGCGCCGCTCTTCACGCTGCTGCTCGCCGGGGGCTATTCGCCGTTCGAGGCGCTGTCCTACCGCTGGGGCGTCGCGGCGTTGTTTCCGGGTGCACTGGCCGTGTGTTCGGGACGGAGTTTCCGGCTGGGACGCCGCGAATTGGTCACCGTCTTCCTGCTGAGCCTTTTTCGCGCCGCCACGTCGCTGAGCCTTATCATCGCCTATCAGCATATCGCCAGCGGCGTCGCATCGACCATTTATTTCATGTATCCGCTCGCCGTGGCTCTCGCCATGATGTGTTTCTTCCGCGAGAAAGGCTCTGCGTGGGTTTTCGCCGCTATCGGCATGTCCGTCGTCGGCGCGGTGCTGCTCTCGCTGGGGAATGTCGATTTCACGGTGGAAAATAGCGCGCTCGGCATGGTTTCGGCCTGCGTTTCGGTCTTTTCATACGGCGGCTATATTGTCGGCGTGCGCAAGAGCCGGGCCGTGGAGATCGACTCGGCGGTGCTGACTTGCTATGTCATGGGGCTGGGGGGCGCTCTATTTTATCCTCGGCGGCCTGCTGACGGGCGGCGTCCGGATCGAAACCGACGGCATGACGTGGCTCTGCATCCTCGGTCTCGCGCTTCCCGCCACGGCCCTCTCCAACATGACGCTGGTGCAGGCGATCAAGCGTATCGGGCCGACGCTGACTTCGATCGCCCGAATCGCCCGTGCCCTGCGCGACCATACCGCGAAGTGCATGCTCGGATTTATCGACCATTATCGTCATATTCGCGGTGCGCTGGGTGAGTTGGGCGTCGGGCCGCTGCGCCGGGACGAGATCGAAGTCATGGCGCAATCGTTCGTCCGGACGCTGGAACCGTACCCGGTTGCGCTGGAAACCTGCACCGTGAAGGTCGATCTGCGTCATCTGGGGATTCCGTCCGGAATGTGCATCGACCGCGGGCTGGTCGAGCGGATCGCCGGTTATCCCATAGCTGCGAAAAAAGACAAAAACCAATGGCAGGTGTGCAACTGCATCGAAAGCATCGACGTCGGCACGTACGAAACCTGCCTGAACGGTTGCGCCTACTGCTATGCGATCAAAGGCAACTACAACACGGCGGAATACAACCGCCGCAGGCACGATCCCGACTCCCCGCTGATGATCGGCCGGGTGGGCGGGGATGACGTGATCAGGGAGCGCGAAATAAAGAGCCTGCGGTGCGAACGGCGGCTGGCGCTTTTCGGCGCCCGGACCTCCTCGGACAGCAG
>OAVS01000527.1_pt1 | contig 23874 bp, 9 predicted proteins | sample 1550601 | NCBI WGS metagenome assembly OAVS01 (sample SAMEA2580093, study PRJEB22360) | human gut metagenome | biome: human gut; feature: human-associated habitat; material: faeces | place: Denmark | collected 2008/2010
GGCTGGTAGGGGGCTTCCTCGACCGGCACGTCCAGTTTGTGGGCGGCACGGAGCGGCCAATACGGGTCGCGCAGTGCAGCGCGGCCGATTTCCACGGCGTCGGCGGCGCCCGACTTCAGAATCTTCTTCGCCTGCTTCGGCTTGGTGATGAGCCCGACTGCGGTGGTGGGAATGCCCGCGCGACTGCGCACCTGTTCGGCGAACGGCACTTGGTAGTCGGGCTTCACCGGAATGGTCACGTCGGGAATCAATCCGCCTGTGGACACGTCAATCAGGTCCACGCCGTGGGCCTTCAGAATCTTAGCCAGTTCAACGGTCTGGTCAAGGTCCCAACCGCCTGCGGCCCAGTCGGTGGCGGAGACGCGCACCAGCACCGGCATGGTGTCGGGCACGACGGAACGAATCGCATCCACGACTTCGACCAGCATGCGGACGCGATTGTCGAACGATCCGCCGTACTCGTCGTCACGCTCGTTGATGAGCGGGTCGAGGAACTGCGACAGCAGGTAGCCGTGCGCGGCATGGACTTCCACCGCGTCGAAGCCGATGTTCATGGCACGCCAGGCGGCGTCGCGGAACTGGTCCACGATGGTGTGGATCTCATCGACGCTCAGCGCGCGCGGACAAGCCAGGGAACCGTATGCGTTGGCGCTTGGGCAAACCGTCCGCCATCCGCCTTGCTCTTCCGGCACGCTCTGTCCATCGAAACCGATCGCGTGGCAACCGGTGGAACCCTTGCGTCCGGCGTGGTTGAGCTGCACCGCCATCGTGGCACCCGCTGCCTTCGCGTCGGCCACGATCCAACGCCATGCGTCCATCTGTCCGTCATCCCACAATCCCAGATCGCACGGCGAAATGCGGCCTTCCGGCGCGACGGCGGTCGCTTCCATGATGATCATGCCGAAGCCGCCCATCGCGCGCGAAACGTAATGCTGGTAGTGGAATGGCGTGGGCTTGCCGTCCTGCGCCAATGCGGAATACGTGTCCATTGGCGGCAGCCAGATGCGGTTGCGCACGGTGACGCCACGCAACGTCATCGGATCGAACGGTTTGACCGTCTTGTTCTGCTTGCCGTTCTTCTTGTCTTCGCTCATTGTCATCTCTCTTATGAATCGTTGGTATCGCCTGAATCGTCGATATCCGCACCGCGTTCCCACGCGACGGGCATGGTACCGATTGCATTGTAAGCAGAACGCCCGCCGGTTGGGGCGGGCGTTCATGGACTGTTCACTTTGCCATGCGATTTACGCTCCAGCGGCGTAAACAGTCAGCGCAGGCAGCCAGTGCGGCCAGTCGGCACGTATAGCCGACAATCGCAACTATTGATGCTGCTGGTCACTTTGCTGCTCGGCAGGCTGTTGCTGCGATTGCTGCTGCTGGCCTTGGTTGGTCTGCTGCTGGCTTTGCTGCTGACTGTTCTGCTGGCGCTGGTATTGGTACTGGTTGTATGTTCTGGTGGCACCCTTCGAAACCGTGTACTTGTCGGCACCCTTTCCGTAATCGTTGTCGATCGGCGCGTTGATGGCGGCAAGATACGTGTTCATGAACTGCTTCCACGCCGGCGTTGCGATGTACATGCCGTACCAGGACGGGCGGTACACGCCGTTGATGGTCTTGTTGTCGAAGGTGTTGTTGATCGGGTCCTGCGCGTCGGCGACCGCGACGAACGCCGCGACCTGGTTCGGTACGAAACCTGCGGTGGTCATCACCGTGTTCTCGTTGGTGCCGGTCTTGGCGAAGGTCTTGCGATTGTTGTCGAGCTGCGTGGTCGACGCTTCGCCGCCAGGCTGCACGACACCTTGGTTCAGCGCGTAGGACACGGTCTGCGCGATGTCCGGGTCGATGGCCTGATGGCAGTTCGCGGACGGCACTTTCACCTTGCTGCCACTGCGGTCGGTCACCTTGGTGATGGCGATCGGAGTGCATTCCACGCCGTTGGCGCCCATGGTGGCGTACACGTTGGCCATGGTCAACGGCGACGCCTGCACCGTACCGATGGTCATTGGCGGCTGGAACGAGTTAGCGGAGTAGACGTCGGACGCGTTGGAGATGGCGTTGTGGTAGCCCATCTCCTTGGCCGCGTCGGCGATCGCGCACAGGCCGATGTTCGACGCCATCGAGGCCTGCGTGGTGTTGTGCGACTTGATCAGACCCTGCAGCGGGCTTTCCGGAGAGGTGGTGCCGCCGCCGGAATTCTGCACCCTCCACGGGCCGACGAAACCGTAGCCGTTGCAGTTGAACTTCGACGTGTCGTAGACGGTGGATGTGACGAGCGACTCGTTGATGGAGTGGCCTTTCTGCATCCACGCCACCATGTTGATGGGCTTCCAGGTGGAGCCGACGTTGAAGCCCATGCCGCCGCCGTCCTCTTGGTCGACCATGTAGTTCATGGAGGTCTTGGTCTCGTCCGTTCGGGCGTCATCCGTGGCGTCGTAGGTTCGGTTGATGCCGAACGACAGGATTTCGCCGGTGCCCGGTTTCATGGCCGCGATCATCACTTCGAATCCGGACGGGTCGGTGGCCGGCACGGTGCTGTTCGCCGCCTGCATGGCCGCGTTGTTGGCGTTGCGGTCGAGCGTGGTGACGATCTTCAGACCGCCTTCCTTCAGCAGCTTCTCGCGTGCCTCGTCGTCCTTGCCGAACGCCTTGTTCTTCAGGATCTGGTTGACCACGTATGAGCAGAAGAAGCCGGTGTTTTCAATGGCCGACTGGCAGCCGGAGCTCACGTCCTGCAGGTTCAGCGTGTCCTTCAACGGCGTGTTGATGGCGTCTTTGAATTCCTTTTCGGAGGTGATGTAGCCCTGGTCGTGCATCAGCTGCAGCACGATGTTGCGCTGGTGTTCGGCTTCCTTCTGGTTGGCTTCCACGGAAGGATCGAAGTTCTGCGGATTCTTGGTGATTGCCGCGATGGTCGCCGCCTGGGTCACGTTCAGTTCCGAAGCGGAGACGTTGAAGTAGCGTTTGGCGGCCATTTCCACGCCGCACAGGTTGTTGCGGCCGAACTGCGCGATGTTGAGGTAGCCCTGCAGGATCTCGGCTTTGGAGTATTTCTTTTCGATCTGCACCGAGATCAGCATTTCACGTAGCTTACGTGCCACGGTGTCTTCCGTCGCATGGTATTCGGCGATCGGATCGTCGTCTTCACGGGCTTGGGTGGACAGCACGTTCTTGACGTACTGCTGCGTCAGCGTGGAACCGCCCTGCTGGTCGCCGCCTCTGACGTAGGTTTGGAAGAACGCTCGGAACACGCCCTGCACGTCCACGCCGGTATGTTCGAAGAAGCGCTTGTCTTCACGGGCCACGACGGCCTGCTGCATGGCTTTGGAGATTTTCTTCAGCGGCACGACCTCGCGGTTCTGCGTATAGAATTCCGCGAAAGCGGTCTTGCCGTCGTTGAAATACATCGTCGAGCGTTGCGGGAGCGAGGTCACATCGAAATCGATGCCTTCGACCGCAAGGGACGGAATGACGGCTTTGGCCGCGTTATTGGCGGCGAACACAGCGGGCATAAAGAAAATACTCGTCACAACGCCGCCGCCCACGCATAACGTGATGTATGCGATTACCAATGCGAGCACACGTTGAACGGTAAGGGTCTTCTTCTTGGGCATGACGCCCATTCTAAAGTGGCGGGTCTACTAAACACATGCCCGTCAACGCATGTGCCGGAAGCCGTCACGGGTTTCTCACAAAACAGACAATTTCTTAGGAAAAGTTGGAAATCAGCCGAAAACCAGCCGAATGTCATCGTCTTGATCGGCGAATCAGCATGCCCGGCTGGTAGATGATGATGGACCGGCCTTCCCTGGCGATCCATCCGCGGTTGGCGAAATCCATCAACGCCTTGTTCACCGTTTCGCGTGAGGATCCGACGAGCTGCGCCATCTCCTCCTGTGTCAGATCGTGCGGCACCTTCAGGCCGGCTTCGACCGGTTCGCCGAATCGTGATGCCAGATTGAGCAGTGTTTTGGCGAGTCGTCCGGGAACGTCCATGAACACCAGATCGCATATGCGTTCGTTGTTGCTGCGCATGCGGTGCGCCAATACCTGCAGCATGTCCACGGCCACGCGCGGATGTTCGTCGAGCCAGTCGAACAGCGCGTCATGTTCCAGCCAGACCACACGCGTGCCGTTGGTCATCGCCACCGCCGAAGCGGTACGCGGTCCGCCATGCGGATCGAACACCGGAATCTCGCCCAGCACTTCGCCGTACGCGTGGATGCTCAGCAGCTGCACACGCTTGTCGGAGGATTGTCTGGTCAGTTTGACGCGGCCTTCCTCCAGCAGATACATGCGATGGTCGGTGTCTCCCTCGCGGAAGATGAAATCGCCCTTGTCGTATTCGGCATGCTGCAGATACGGCAGCAGTTCCCGGGCTTCTTCGGACGAAACCTGCTTGAACAGCGCGGTGTGCAGCAACGTCTCACGCTCATCGTCGAAACCACCAAAACCATTGATTCCGTTGGTTCCATTCGGGGTGACCATCGACGTGCCTCCGTTCCGACGTGCTTCTGCGTTTTCCGTTGTCGACATCCATGCCAACGCTCGTTAAGTCGGGCACCATCGACCATTCGGGCTACATTGTAACTCGAACGGCGGCGTCGACCAGTCGCGCCACTACCTCGTCTCGGCCCATGCCGGTTTGAGAGCGCATGGAATCGACATGTTTTGCCGCTGATTTCACCGCTTTGTCGGACATTTTCTCTCGTGAGATGTTCAACACGCGGGTCATCTTTTCCGCGTCGATGTCGTAGGCGAGCGTGACGTGGTGCAGAATCGCGCCGGGTCCGCCGTGGGTGGGCGCGAACCGGCGTTGCGCGGCGCCGCCGAGTTTGCCGTATTGTGTGGCGATGTCGTTGAGTCCGGCGAATCGTACGTTGAGGCCGAGGGCGCGTAACGCTTCGACGAGCCAGTAGTCGCAGAGTTTGTAGGATTCCTCGACGCTCATGCCGTGGGCGAAGTCGAGTGGCGCGTACAGCGAGTAGGTGATGGTGTTGCCTGGTTCGATGAACATCGCTCCCCCGCCGGTGCAGCGGCGGACTATGCGGAATCCTTCGTCTTGCGCGGTGTGCACGTTGACTTCGTCTTCGAGCGACTGGAATCTGCCGATGACCACGGCCGGCTCGGCCCATTCCCAGAAACGCAGGGTGGGTTCGCGGGTTCCGGCAGCCACTTCGCGTGCCCATTCGACGTCGAGGTCCATTTGTTCCTGCGGTTTGCGGGGGTCGTCGTGCACGATGTTCGGTTTGAGTGCGTGCCAGCGTCGCGCGTATTCCGCCCAATTGCCGGTTTCGGCGATTTCGCCGGTTCCAACGGTTCCAGCGTTTTCGTCGCTTTCCGCGGTTCCAGCGTTTTCAATGTTTTTTGCGATTTCCGCGGTTTCTGCGGTTTCCATTGGGCTGGTATGCCGCCGAATGCGCAGGTCGTCGCGTGGTTCCACTTTCGTAACATCATTACCGCCGATACCGGCAATGCCATCGGCGCCATCGATGCCGTCAATCGCACGTTGAAAGGCGATGGCGATGCCACGCGCGCCCATGCCGACGATGCGCACGTCCGGATGGTGCAGCATCGTCCGTTCGACGGCGGCGGTCACGTCACGTTCGGAAACCATCGAACCGCTGAGGCAACGGGCCGCGCACTGTTCCAGCGCACATTCCATGGAATGCAAGAGATTCCGCGTTCCGGCATCGTCCCCGTCGAGGAAGAAATCGCCGTCGATATGGCATTCGATAACAGTCGATGATGCAGCCGGCCCAGCGTATGGAACCGTTTTCACGGCATTCGTATGAGCCGAATCAATATAGTCCGAATCGGCGTAATCCGAATCGGTACAATCCGGATCGGCATGAGAAAGCCGGACAGTCACTCCAACGAGTTTGCCGCCCGGCTGTTTGTAAAGTCCTCGAGTCATCAATCCTGCAGTTCGACGCCTTGAGCGTCACGGTGCCATTGCGAGCCGTAGTGGGAGCACAGAATCAGGATGCCTTCCACCAGTCCCCAGATGCCTGCGACGGCTGGGCCGATGATGAGAATCCAGCCGATGACGGTCAGCAGCAGCTGTGCCACGGCCTTGCCGGTGTTGCCCAAGTAGAAGTTGTGCACGCCGAAGCAGCCCAGGAAGATGCCAAGCAGACCGGCTGCCAGTTTCGACTTCTGGGCGTATCCGGCCGGTGCGACGGGCTGGCCGTATGCCGGCTGCTGCGCGTAGGCAGGCTGGGTGTAGGCGGATTGGTTGTAAGACGGGGCCGCGTAGCCCTGCTGTCCGTAGTTCGCTTGGTTGTAATCCGGCTGGGCGTAAGCGTTGTTGGGGTCATACGCCGGGGCTGCCGGCTGACCGTACGACGGCTGCGCAGATTGGGCAGGCTGGGACGGCTGGCCATACTGACCGTACTGGTTGTACGATGCGGCGTTCGGATCATATACCGGAGCAGCGGGCGTGGCCGGCTGAGCCGGCTGGGTATAGTCGGGAGCCGTACCGTATGCCGGGGCCGGAGTCGCCGGCTGACCGTATGACGGCTGAGCGGCCTGGCCATACTGGCTGTATGCGGAAGCGTTCGGATCGTACGCCGGAACGGCAGGCTCGGCCGGCTGAGCGGGCTGAGTGTATGCGGCGGAGTTCTGATCGTATGCGGGGGTTTCCGGCTGCGACTCCGGATGGTTCATCTGCGCATCGTTCTGTTGTGGAATGTACGGTTGGTTGTAGTCGGCCTGGGCTGCGTTATCCGACGTTGGATTGTTGACTTGACCGGTGCCGTTGAAATCGGCGTTGTTATCACTCATGTCTCAACAATATCCCAAAGTTTGCCCATTTCCACCCGATTCCACCTTAGGTGGCCCCTGAAAAATCCCCGAATATGCGAAGACGCCCGCCGATTCGGGAAAAACCCTTTTCGGTGGGCGTCTCAAAGGATGGGACGGAAGTCGGAATCAGCCGATTTCTCGGCTTTTCGAACCGTCACATGCCGTCACATATCTTTATATGTCGTCTCACATGCGCGCCAGAATGTCGCGACCGACCTCGTCGGTGGAACGCGTGGTGGAGCCGAGCTCCTCGATGTCAGCCTCAACGGCGACGTGGATCTTCTTGGCAGCGTCGTCGAATCCGAGATGCTCGAGCAGCATGGCTGCGGACAGGATGGCTGCGGTCGGGTTGGCCTTGTTCTGGCCGGCGATGTCCGGAGCGGAACCGTGGATCGGCTCGAACATGGACGGATACTCGTTGGACGCGTTGATGCAGCCCGAAGCGGAGTAGCCGACGCCACCGACCACGGCACCGGCCTCGTCGGTGATGATGTCGCCGAAGAGGTTGTCGGTCAGGATCACGTCGAAGCGGGACGGGTTGGACACCATGAAGATGGTGGTCGCGTCGATGTGCAGGTAGTCGTGGGTGACCTCCGGGTATTCCTCGGCCACTTTGTTGACGATGCGCTGCCACATGTCGCCGGCGTTGACGAGCACGTTCTTCTTGTGCACGAGGGTCACGTGCTTCCTGCGCTTCATGGCCAGCTGGAAGGCGTAACGCACCACGCGCTCCACACCGTAGGCGGTGTTGATGGAGACTTCGGTGGCCACCTCGTTCGGGGTGCCACGGCGGACCGCTCCGCCGGCACCGCAGTACAGGCCTTCGGTGCCTTCACGCACGACGACGAAATCGATGTCACCCGGGTTGGCGAGCGGCGAGGTAACGCCCTTGTACAGCTTGGACGGACGCAGGTTCACGTACTGGTCCAGGTCGAAGCGGAGCTTGAGCAGCAGGCCGCGTTCCAGAATGCCCGCCTTGATGCGCGGATCGCCGACGGCGCCCAGCAGGATGGCGTCGGTCTTCTTGATGCGCTCCTCTTCCTCCTCGGGGAGGATCGCGCCGTCACGCAGATAGCGTTCGGCACCGAGGTCGAAATGCTCGTAATCGAATTCGGCGACGCCTTCGGCCGCCTTCTCCAGAGCCTTCTGGGCCCACGGAGTCACTTCCTTGCCAATGCCATCGCCCGGAATGACGGCGATGGTGTACTTCTTTGCAGAATCACTCATAGCACGCGACTCTAGTCAACGAATCAGCACGTGGACTTAAAACGCTCAACTAGTGGACATTCCTTGCCGCGTTCATGTGCGAATACGGTTTCACCCGGCTTCAAACGCCACGAACAACGAACGATCCAATGATCCGGACGCAACAATCCATACACCGTACATGAAAAAGGGGGCCGACCTGAAGGCCGACCCCACCCTTGGATTCCAACACTCAGCGAACGCTCTTGGGTTTCACATAATCCTCGGCGACGGAACCGAAATTCGTGCCCGAGAATTTGCCCGATTGTCTCACTATGGCATCGAACGCTGCCAACCCGTTCAATCCCGTGTAGGAATCGGAATACGCGCCGGAATAGCTCGTCGAAGATCCCGTCGAACCGGACGATTCCGGCTTCACTACCCTGTTCTCCCGCGACCACAACGCATACAGCGTGCCGTCGCGATCGATGGGCATCAACGATTTCCCGGACGAATCAAAGGAGACCACGCTGACTGCGAGCGCGTCGTCTTTCACCGTGCTCCACCCTTCGAAGGTGTAGCCGTCAAGCTGAGGCTCGTTGGCGATGTCCGCCGTGGGCGAGACCAGCGAATCACCGTCGTAGACTTTCCGCTCGGCGTACAGGGTCTTCGCATCCTTGCCGGCGGGCGCATGCCCTCCGTTCAGATCGAAGGTTATGGTCCACTGGTGCGCGGTGCGCACCCACTGCGCGGTCAGGGTGATGTCGCCGGTCACCTTCGAGCCGAAATCGTAGCTTTTGCCGTCATACTGCCAGCCGGTGAACCGGCAGTCGTCGCGTGTCGGCGACGGATCAGGCGCAACGGCCACTCCTCCATCGTCCACGGTCTGGCTGTTCACGGCACTGCCGCCGGCCGTGTCGAAGGTGACCGTCCATGTCTTGACCCACTTGGCATACAAGGTCATGTCGGCGGTTACGGCGGTGCCAGCATCATAGTCCGTCTTCCGCTGTTCGTCGCTGGTCAATCCTGCGAAACGATATCCACCGCGGGAAGGAGCGGAATCGGGGATCGTAAGCTTCTCCCCTTCCTTGACGAACAACGTCATATCCTGCGGCAGGTCCGACGAATAATCGTCGCCGTCATTCAAATGAATGGTGACGGTATGGTACGTCGCGCCCGCATCATCCCACTTGGCATACAGCGTGATACCGCCGGTGACGGGCATGCCGAAACCGTACGGCGTGGTGCCGGCCGCATCCGTGGTCCAGCCGACGAACGTGTATCCGTCACGGGTCGGTGTGGCAGGTTGCGTCGCGTAACCACCGTACGCAACCTGTTGCGCATCGACCGCGCTGCCGCCTTGCGAGTCGAAGGTCACGGCGTACATGTTCGGCGTCCACTTCGCATACAAGGTCACATCATCGTTCACCGCAGCCGTGAAATCGTATTCGCTACCCGAAGTGTCGGCGCTAGTATACCATCCCGCGAACGCGTATCCCACGCGCTCAGGATTTTCCGGTCGTACGGCCGATTTCCCTGTTTGCACCTGTTGTGCGGCGATCTCGCTGCCGCCTTGGACGTCGAAGGTCACGGTTTTCGCTTCCGTCCACTGCGCATACAACGTTATCGGCGCGCTCACCGTGGTGGCGAAATCATACTCATGTTCACCGGCCACGTCCGTGGTCCACTTCGAGAACACGTAGCCGTCGCGAGTAGGCGTTTCGGGAACGCTCGCAGTGCCTCCGATGGCGACCGCCTGTGCGGGAACGCTGCTGCCGCCTTGGGTGTCGAAGGTTATTCCGGCCACGTTCACCGGATGCGTGTACACGGTCGGATCCCCGCTGACGATCCAGAATTCCGCGACGCCGTTTTCCACGTTTCCCGCGGTCATGCTGATCACGGATTCCGGAATCTCGCGATCGTTGTCGTCGCAGTCCTTGCCGGTCCATGATGAGCCACCGTTGCGAATGATGAACCATGGGTTGCGCACGCCTTTGGCTGTCTGGCTCAGCGTGTATTCCGCGACCTCGCCGAATTCGTCATGGGAGGTGAATTCCTGGGATTCGCCGCTGGTGCTTTCCGCATACCAAGACCACAGATCCCAGCCTTTCCACGCGTCGGATTCCATGCTGTATTCCTGATAATTGCCGTCGGGACGGTAATAATGCAGTTTGATGGTCAGGTTTTTCGGATTTTTGATGTCATTCGGCTGCGGTGTCGCCGAGGGAGACGCTTTTTCCGAGGATCGGTCGGAAGCGGTATCGGGTTGCGCGCCGTCCACCCACGCTTCGATGGCACCGCTCACATGCGCGTCACCGAATTTGGCGAGTTTCCACACGCTCGCCTCATATTGTTCGACGGTTCCCGCGGACGCTCCAGTCGCATCGGCACCATCCACGATTCTGAAATGCACTGTTGCCAGATCGCCGTCCAGTTCGCCGCTGGCTTTCCTGCCGTATTGCGTTGGCGTGCTTTCGAATGGAATATACGTGGCGCTTTCCATGTCGTCGCCGTTCCACACCTTCACGCCGGATGCGTTCTCACCGACGCCGGAGACGGAACGGAAGTTGACGGTCACTTTGGTTTTCGCCGCATGGTTGCGCGTGTAGGGCACGCCCGTCTGCTGCCGGTGCCCGCTGACGTTGATCATGGTGGCGCCGACCTGTGCCGTATATTCCGTTCCCCGCTTGCCCCCGTTCCAGTCCGTGGAGTCAGATTCCCCGGATTGTGTGGATGCGAAATGGTATTTCACCGCGCTTAGGTTGGCCCCTTCCGGCAGATCGGCCTTATACCAGCCTGCCGCATTCGTGGAATCGGCTACATCGACCGCGCTCATCGCAATGCTACCGCTGCCGTTGTCGGACGTGTAACGCACATACACCTGCCCGTCCCACGATTCGTCGGGCTTGTAGTAGATGGTGAGGGTTTTGTCACCTATCAGCGAACTGTTCGGCGAATCCTTGTATTGCGGAGCGTAGGTGCCGCTAGGTTCCGTGGTTTCCGTCCACGCGCCCTTGACCGCACCGGCATAGATGGCAATGGCGCTTCGTTTGCCGATGGTCGCTTTGGCGTGACCGCCGCTGACGGTCACGGTTTGCGAGCAGGTGCGGGAAGCGTACACGTTGCAGTATTCCCCGTCCGGCAACGATGTCGTATAGTCGACGTCATGCTCCTGCAGGGTGTTGTTCAATGCGAGCAGACCCTTGCTTTTCCCGTTGGCGTCAACCCTTTCGAAGGCGATGTCGTTGGATCCGGATTCCTGCCAGTTGCTTACGCTGGTGCCGTTCACGGCATTATGGAATTTGATCATGCCTCGGATTGACGTCCACCGCTGTTGGCAGTTCCAATCGCCATACTCCATCTGCGTTGGGTCCTTTTGCGTGGAGCACACGTCGTCCATGCTGATTTTCGGCACGGTGGTGTCAGTCGAATCCTTGACGCCGTCATCATATTGGGTGCTTTCATTGAATGCGTAGTCTGAAAGGATCTTCGGATGCCCGTAGTCGTACCCGAGCATGAACGCGTTGGCGAGCTCGTATCGGGCGCCGGAAACGGGTTTGAGCGTTTCCGAACCGCGTGCGGTATCCCAGTTGGACACGAATACGGTGGCATTATCGGCGTCGTCGAGCAGATCGCTGGTGATGTTCTTCAAATTGGTGATGGATCCGTTGAAATCCTTCAACAATGAGTACGCGTACGAGAATTCGGTGACCTGTCCGTTCTTTTCGTATCGTTCCGGCGCGAATTTTTCGGATTCTCCATTATGGTAGATGACTTCCTGCGACCATGGGAAGCTTTGTTCGTCCGTAATGCCCGCTTTGGTCATGAACTTGCGTTTGATGGATGCGATGTCGTTGGGATCCATATGTTTTGCGGAGTCGATGCGGAATCCGCGTACGCCGTCTTCCCATAGGTGCGCCAAGTATTCGGCTTGGATGTTTTGCACGCGGTCGCTGCCGGTGTTGATGTCCCACATGGTCGACAGTCGGCAGTTCCACACTTCGTCGGCGTTGGTGTAGTCGGAGATGTTGTCTGACACGTTCGACTTGCAGGTGTGGAAGTCGCCGCTGGGAAGGCCGTATTGGTGGTTGTTGCCGCTTTCCTCATACTGGTAGATGCCGATTCCCGGGTATCGTCCGTATGATCCGTTGTATTCGGTTCCGGCCACGCCATACTGGTCGTCAACCCATGACACGTCATGTCCGGTGGTGTGGTTGAGCACCATGTCGGCCACGATTTGCACGCCAGCCGCGTCGCATTGGCTGATCATGGTTTTGAACTCGTCTTCCGTACCGAAACGCGAGTCGAGTTTGTAGCTGACCGGCTGGTAGACGGTCCACCATTGCGTGCCTTGGATGGATTCCTGCGGCGGGGAGACCTGCACGTATTTCACGCCTTCCGGACCATAGGTTTTCGTGCATTCGTCGCCAATCGTCTTCCATGATTGCTGGAATGCGATCATGGTCACGTCAGTGGCTGCCGGATTGGTCGGATCGTCATTGCCAAAAGCCACCGATTGCGCGCTGAGCCCCGCGAGGGAAAGCGCCAGGCCAAGTGCCGCGGCCGCGATGCGGCGCACCGAACGCATGCCGGTATGTCGTGCAGCCGCGTGACGGGCCATGCGGTAATCCATCCGATTCCCCTGTTTCGCTCCGTGACGCCTCATCGCGCGTCTCCTTCCTTGTTGGTCTTGTTACGTTTGGCGATGCCGTAGCCCATGCCGATCATGCCGAGCGCCACTACCGCGAGAAGTGTGCCGTAGCACCATCGTTGCCCGCCCGTGGAGGGAAGCACGATGGAGATGGTGTTGGTGATGGTGGAGATTCCGGTTTTTCGGTCATCGCTGATGACCGGCTGGCAGTAGCCGTCCACTCCGCTGATCGCTTCGCCCTTTTCGTTGGTTTCCTTCACCGTGTACACCTTGTTTTCATCTAGGTCGGTGAACGTGTATTGCCAGTTGTTGCCGTCGCTCAACGCCACCGTCTTGCCGGTGGATTGGCCGTTCGCATACAACGTCGCATATACCGCTTTCGGACGTTTGCTGCTGTCGCCGTAGTCCTTCCACACTTTATGCACGCTGTGGCTGGTATGCCCCGGCGTGTAGGTGTTGGTCAGCGTGTACGCCCAGGATTCCGCATTCTGACCGCTTTCGCTTGTTTCATCCGCCTTGTCGGATTCGCCCGACTCGTTGGCCTTGCCCTCGGCGCCGTCAGCCGCAGCGACTTTGCCTCCGGTGAGCGTCGGCGTGTAGTTCTTCACGGCCTCTTCGGTCACCGAATACTGAATTTCCTTGCCCTTGTAGTATTTGGGCAGGTTCGTGAAGGTGTAGGTCCACGTGTTCGCGCTCACCTCTTGCGAAGTGGTCGCTTCGCTTGTTCCGTCAGCCCCGTTGACGTTGGCCGTGGTGGCCTGCGTCGCTTTGGCGTTCTCCGAGGTCAGCACCATGCAGCTCACACCCCATGGATTCGTGCCATCCGTCGCGCCGGTGTTCTTGCACTCGCTGTTGTGTTGCGGTGAGGGCCATCCGGGCAGCGTCTGGTTCTTCGCATCGGTCCACACGCTGGAAAGCACCCAGATCGTGGCCTTGTCGCCCGGCCGTTTCACATTGCTGGGCGCATCAGTGTCATCCCACGTCTTGTCCACGCTCAATGTCGTGGTTTCGGGCGTATGCGTGTTGGTCACATCGAACGCGCAGGATTTGACCGTGCTCGTCACCGCACAGCGTGTTTCCGTACCGCCGGCGAGCGTCACGTCGCTTGCCGTATAGCCATCTACGGATTCCTCGGTTACCGTATACGTGTACGGATTGTTGTACAGGTTCTGCTTGGGAAGACCTTCGAACGTCCACGATTGCGTGTTGCTGCCGTTGGTTCGCACGGTTTGCACCACCAATTGTTCGGTCACGTCTTCCGTTTCGTCGGTACTGCCGCTCTTCGGCTGTTTGCTGGTTCCCCAAATATGGAAGGTCAGCGTCTTCGGCCGTTTGCCATCGTTGTCATCCTGATCGTTCCACGTTTTGTTCACCGTGATGCTTGCCGTTTCCGGCTCCCGAATGTTCAATACCGTGAATTCGGCGCCGTCGATGTACGGACGTTTGATCACGGAAACGCGGTATTCCTTACCTGTGAGCTCTTGGGTCAGTTCCTCGTCAACCGTGTAGTTGTACCTGTTGCCGTCCGCATCATATCGGGGCAGATCGGTCCACGTGTACGTCCAGTCGCTGGTGTTCTTGTTGTCCAACGTCCGCGTGTACTTCGCATCTTGCAGCTGCTTGGAGTTGCGCAGCAGGTGGAATGTCACCGATGTCGGACGCTCCGAATAGTTATGGTCGGACCAGATTTTGCGCACGCGCACCATGGTCGTATCCACGCGATCCTCGACGCGGATGGTGTTGCCATCCACCAGCTTGCCGTCCACGTATGCTTCGCCGCGGGAAATGGTGAAGTTGACCGCGTTCGCCTTTTCATACCCGACCGGCGCCTTGGTTTCGGTGAGCTTGTAGACGCCGTCCTGCAGCTGGAATTGTTTCGGCAGTCCGCCGCCGCTGGTCCAGGTGATCTCGTCGATCGTCTTGCCTTCGAAAGTTTTGCCGGTTATGGAGAATTCCGCTCCAGCCAGCTCGGCACCGCCGCCGACCTTGGTTTTGGAGAACAGGATGCCGCTTTTGCCCGGCTTGTCTTTCATGACGACGGTATTGGAATCCTGCTTCTTACCGTCGATGGTCACGCTGCCGTCGAGCCCGACGCTGAATACGATGTCATCCGCGGTTTCATAGCCGTCCGGCGCCACCTTTTCACGCAGGGTGTAGGTGCCGGGTAGCAGGGTGAGTTCGCCGGGTTCGCCGCCTTTGCTGGTCCAGGTGATCTCGTCGATCGCCTTGCCATCCAAGGTGGTGCCGGTGATGCTCATCTGCGCGCCGTCGATATTGGTGATGCCACTGGTGAGACTGTTTTTATTGACGGTCACCTGATGCGTCCGGTACTGGTCGGTCATCACGATGGTATTGTCCTGCACGTCGGCATATGTGCCATCGGTTTGCTTGATCTGCACGCTGAGCTTGCCGGTGACGGCGTCGCTCACGACTTTGAATTCGACCGGATCCGCTACCAGATAACCATCCGGCGCCTTGGTTTCGGTCAAGGTGTAGGTGCCGGGCTTGAGCTTGATGCTCTTCGACTTATCCCGCTCACTTACCCAGGTCTGCGTTTTGAATTCGGTGCCATCATTCAGCGTACCGGTGAGGCGCATGGTGGCACCTGCGATCTCCGTACCCTTGAGGTCCTGCTTGGAGAACCACACCTCCTCGTTTTCGGGGTGGTGCGTGTTGGTGATGGCGAAACCTTGGGTTTGCGAGCCGGTGATGTGCGTGGTGTAGCCGCTCACCGTATCTTCGCGTATGGTATACACGATCTTCTTGCCATCCTCGTAGACGGGCAGATTGGTGAACGCGCTGTCGTTCCGCCAGTTTCCAACCGCATCGAGTGTCACGCTTTGATCGGTTTCCTCTCCGTTTTTCAACAGATGCACGGTTACGCTGTCAGGGCGCTTCTGGTCCTGGTTGTCGGCGTCGTCCCATGCTTTTTCAACGCCGATCGACGTGGTTTCGGGCGTGTGCGTGTTGGTGCATTGTTCGGTGGCAGCCGAACCGTCGGTGTTGTATTGCACGTCAGCGCATTGCGAGTCGTACCCGCCCAGCGTCGTGGTTTCGACGGCCATGTAGGCCGCGGTTTTGCCGTCGACTTTCACCGGCAGTCCCGTCCATTGCACGTTATCGTTCTTGTCGGGATTGAGTATGCGGCTTTGCCCTTCGACTTTCGTATAATCGGCATCGCCGTCGGTCTTGCGGTACAAATCGAAGGTGACGGATGCACGTTTGCCGTCCTGGTTGTTATTGTCGTTCCATGTTTTCGCAACAGTCAACGACGTGGTTTTCGGTGCGTCCTCCGCCTGCACGTGACCGATGCCGTCGCTACCGGTCACATTTTTGCCGTCGACGGTGATGGTGCCGTCTTCGCCGACCAGAATGATGATCGGATCCATGACTTGGTATCCGTCCGGTGCGTTGGCTTCGGTCAGCTTGTACCGTCCGGGCAGGAGTTCGAGCGTTTTCGTCTCGCTGCCGGAGGTGGTCCATGTCCAATCGGATTCCACCTGCGACGATCCGACACGAGTCAGCTGCATGGTGGCACCGTCGACGGGTACACCGGCATTCGCCGCATCCACCTTTGTGAATTGCACCTTGAACTTCGTTTTGTGGTCGTTGCTGCAGTTCCAACGGTAGTTGCCCAATGTGGTCGTCTTGCCGTCGCTGTCTTTGGCTACGGCGACGATCAATTTGCCGCTTTGCCCGTCTACGGTAACGGTTTTGTTGTCGTATCGTCCGTCGTATGCACCGGCAGCGGTCTGCGCGTCATGTCCGGGGAATATCACATAGAGCGGAGCGGATTTCTCGTATTGCGAATCAGTGCTGCCGGGCACTTTGCCGTCCGGACCTGTCAGCTCGGTGACCTTATATACGGTGTCGTAGTCCAGCTGCAGTCGGTCGGACAGTCCGTTGGATGCTCCTGTGGTCAGCTGCTTGGTGATTTCTTTGCCAACCGTACCATTGCAGGTGCCATCGGCATCGGCCGTAGACGACACGAAGTTGCATCCGGTGACGCTTTCCACTTTGAAGGTGGCGCTGCCCGCCGGCTTGCCGAGATCGCCATCCGCGTACTTGTAGATCTGCAGTGTGCTCTGGTCGTATTTCATGCCGCCTTTGCTCTGCTGTACGGTTCCGGTGATTGTGTTCTGCGAGGTTCCGCCGTTGTTCTCATACCCGGCGAGCACGATTTTGTTGCCGCCCAGCGATCCGAAGCTTTCGCCTGGTTTGAGCTGCACCGCGGCCGTGTAGGTGATGGTGCATGCACGGGCGTCGGGAATGGAGAACACTAGTTCGCGGGTCTGCGGATTGTATGACCATGTTGCACCGTTGATGGCGGTTCCATTGTCGGAGTCCATGATCGACACGCTGTTGGCGTTGAGGTCGAGTGCCTGACCCATGGTGTCGGTCAGAGTGAGGTTGTTGCCTTTGTTAAGCGTGTCCGCATTCGGGTTGACTTTGACCGTGTAGTTCACGTTCGGCGCGGTCGTGGCATCGTATTTGCCGTTTTTGTCAAGAAGTTTCGGCTTGCTCGCGCCCACTGTGGCGGAAGCGTCGCCTCCGGCGCTGCCATCAATGTCGATGTGCGCCTTGTTCTCGTAATTTCCCCAATCAGGTGCGGTGATCGGGTCGATGCTCGTCTCATACACGATGAGCACACCAGCCGAGGTCTTCGCCTGGCTGAACGCCGGGGTACCCTTGGCTATGGTGAAGGTCACCGTGCCGTCGCCGTTGTCTTTGGCGCTCACTCCGGACAGCATTTTTGTGGTGCTGGAAGCGTCGAAGATCTTCAACGATTTCGCGTCGTACCGCGTGTGGACGGGCAACGTATCGGTCACCACGATGTTTTCGGCGTCCGACATCACGTCATGCACTTTGATGCGCCAGCGGATCACGCCTTTGGAGTTGGCGGTGTAGCCGTACCCGTATTGGTCCCAATACTGGTTGGCGTCTTCCTTGCCGAGCACGTCGCCGCGATGCTGGTGTTTCGCCGTGGAGGTTTTGTTCAATGCCGAAGCTCGGTTCCACACGGTTTCGTCGGTCACACCGTCGTTGACGGTGGACTGGTATTGCACGTACACCGTAGTGCCTTTGGGCAATGATGCGAACACGATGGTGAATCCCCTATCGGTGGCCTCTGTCGTGTATCCGCCCGCGTATTGCTGCGTCAGGGCGGCGTCGGTGTACACTTTAATGCTGTCTTTCACCAAGGTTTGCTTGGATCCCAGATCCTTGCCGCTGTCGTCCACATCCAGCTTGTCGGTCAGTTCGGCGTTGGTGAGGTCTTCCAAGGCTTTCATGCTGGTCACCCACGTCAGGTTCTTCGCTTCGGATGCCGGCGACGTGCATGTTTTCTTCAGTTCGACCGCGTCCGTGCCGAGTTGAGGTTCGGCCGTGGCTGTTTTGCCGGTTCCATCCTGAGGTTTTACGGTGACTTCGTTCTTGTATTTCTGGTGTTCGCCGCTTCCTTCGACCGGCACGTTTTTCGCTTCGGTCCAATACTGGATTTGGAAATGGTCGTAGCCGCCGGAGGGCAGGGTCACGGTGCCTGCTACGAGATCGCTCCAGCTAAGTTTGATGTAATGCTGCGGATTGTACGGGTCGTCGTCCGTATATGCGCCGGGCGAGCCGGTCGGACACACGGATTTCCAGTCGCCGCTGTTGTAGCAGCTGAGCACCAGATCTCCGGTCGGTTCCTTGAGGTTGTTCTTGTCGAGCAGATCTTTGACGGTGGCTCCGTCGACGGATTGGCCTTCGCCAGCGCCGATGGTGATGTTCCAAGTGAAGCCTTGCGTGCCATTTTCGTCTTTTGCTGCGGTTGCGCTTTTGTTCACATACCAGTCGCTGTAGTTGAACCAGATGGAGTTGCTGGTTTCCTTCTTGTTGACGTCTTCGTTGCTGGAATAGGTCACCTTGTTTTTGTTTTCGGTGGCATTGCTGCAATTGCCGGCCTCGCGGCATGCCTTGATGACGCTGTCTTTGTCGGCGTTCACCGAGTAGCGCACGTATAGTTTCTCACCGTCGCCCATGGAGCCGATGGTGACGTTGAAATTATGGTCGTCGGTTTTGGAGGATTGCCATGCGCCCGTGTATTCGTTCTTGCAGTCGGCGTCGGTGTAGATGTGCACGGATCCGTCCACGAAGGTCAGCAGGCCGCCCATGGTGTCGTCTATGGTCACGCCGGTGTTCGTGCCTGTAGAGGTCACTTCCAAAACGAAATCGTAGGTGGATGCGTCGGAAGTGGAGATTGCCGGGCGTTTGACCACGTTGACCCTGTGTTTGCCCTCCACGTTCACGGTGATGGTGCCATATCCGGGGAAGGTAAAGCTGGTATCGCCGCCAGCCGAACCACCGGTTTTGTTCGAGGTGATGGTTCCGTCAGTGGTCACGAACGCTTCGATGTTGGACCCCGCCGATTCGCCGCGGGTGTAGGTGGCCACCATTTTGTCGCCGTCGATGGTGTAGTAGCCGACCACGTCGCCACCGTTGTAGATCGGGTATTTCTCGTTCGATTTGTATTCCAGATTGCCGGGAAGGTCGTAGACGAAGGTGTCGCCCTCGTTGATTTTGACGTCGTTCGGCACTTTCCAATGCAGTTCGGTGCGGATCTGATCACCGTAGTTGACTTGCATGCCGGAAATGTACGGCTTCCACGTCTTGCCTCCGTCGGAACTGATTTCGAAGGAGGTGTCGTCCTTGTCAACCCAACCGAGATCGCTGATATTGTATTCCTCAGCATACGCGCGTTGCGGCGCTGCGATCACACTTGCGAAGATCATCGCAACGATTGCCACCAACGCGGCAATCGTTGTCATTCCATGCCGCTCACTTACGGCTTTATGCATGCCTGCCATTCTTCCCCCTGGTCGCAATGCAATCTAGTCGGTTTTACCCGTAAACCTACTATTTCTCTGGACCTTACGAGACCACCCCGCACAGACAATGAAACACTCTGAAAACGGGTGCAAGCATGACCTTATAAAAGGTTTAACATGCCGTCAAAAGTTGAAAAAAACGTTTGACGGAACACCCCTAAATCGGAGGATTCTGCAAGAAACGCCGAAAACAATCACCCGACCTGTTTCAATGTTTCATGAAACAAACTGCAAATGGAAGCGTTTGCAAAACGGGGTGCGCCATACGGTGCACCCCGTCACATAACAACAGACCGTTCCGAAACCGACCTCATCCGAACATGAAAGGTCCCACAAACCGGATCAATGCGTGATACCCATCATCGAAAGACACCAAGCATTCTCATAGGAGATCTCCTCCCACTGCTTGTACCTTCCAGACGTACCCCCATGACCAGCCTCAACCTCAATCTTCGCCACGGCGTCCACACCGGCATGCTGCAGCCGGGCCAGCCATTTCATCGGCTCCACATACAGCACGCGGGTGTCGTTCATGGATGTGGTAATGAAAATTTTCGGAAAAACGGCAGTTCTTTCGTCATTTTCACTATCTGGCGCATTCTCGTATGGCGTGTACGACTTCATATACGCGTACACATCCGCGTCGTGCAGCGGATCGCCCCACTCGTCCCATTCGGTGACGGTCAGCGGCAGCGAAGGATCAAGGATCGAGGTCAGCGCGTCCACGAACGGCACATCCGCCTCCACGCCCGCATAGCATTCCGGAGCCATGTTGGCGACCGCCCCCATCAATAGGCCGCCCGCCGAGCCGCCGTTCGCCACTGTACGCAGCGGCGAGGCCAGTCCGGCGCGTTGCAGCGCGCGCGTGGCGTCGATGAAATCCTCAAACGAATGCTTCTTGTTGAGCAGGTGCCCCTGCTCGTACCAGGCGCGTCCCATTTCGCCGCCGCCGCGGATGTGCGGCACGGCGTACAGCACGCCGCGGTCGAGCATGCTGATGCGTGACACCGCGAATCCCGGATCGGAACTGATCTCGTACGCGCCGTAGCCGGTGATGAACATGGCGGAATCGCAGGTCGGCACGTCACGCCGCCATACCAGCGAGACGGGGATGCGTTCGCCGTCGCGCGCGGTGACCCACACCCGGCGTTCCATGTAGTCGCGCGGATCGAAACCACCCAGCACGGTGGCGCGTTTGAGCAGACGGTCCTCGCCGGTGTCCGGATCGTAGTCATGCAGCTCGCCGGGGCGCGTGTAGCTGGCGAACGAGTAGCGCATGCGCGGCGCGTCATACGAGGGGTTGCCACCCACGCCGATCGAATACAGGCGGCGCGTCTCCCCCGGCATGCGGTCGGCGGTGGCGCCGTCCGACGACGTCATCGCCCGACGCGAGACGCCATGCACGGCCGATCCCTTGCCTTGCGCGGCGGCGGCCGCGTCCAGTTTGCCCCAGATCTCGGCGCGTTCCTCGTTGATCTCGTCCACGGATTCGTCGACGTCCCAATCGTCCTCCAGCGCGTGCGGCACCAGTTCGGTGAACCGCCATGGCCGGCCGGCCAGGAAATCCTCGGCGGCGGCCCGTTTCGTCATCACCGCGATGTGCGGCAGGCTTTCCGCGCGGTATTGCAATGCGACGAAATGCCGATGGATCGAGATACCCTCGATGCCCAAGCCGTGCGCGCCCTGCAGAATGGCGGGATTGCAGGGATTTGAATACGGGGTGCCGATCGGCATGGAGGAGGCGCCGGGGTCCACGTCGTCGCCATGCTCGCAACCGTAGGGCGATCCGACCGCCACGCGCACGCCTTCGCCCAGCCGGTATGGAGGCTCGTGCGTCCGCATATCGATCACATCGATCTCGAAATTCGGATTCAACGCGTTGTGGTACACCACGGCGAGCGGAATATCCTCGCCATGCTCCCCCGCGCCTTCGAAGCAGGCGAAGCTCACATCGTATTCCACGTCGGTTTCGCGCGGAATGAACGCCCGGAACGAGCCCTCTGGGGTGTCCACCGGCAGCATCAGCACCTCGGTGGTGGTTTTCGACCCGGTGCCGATCACGATGTTCCGTTCGTCGAAGGACAGTCCGATGCCCACCCAGAAGCGTTCATCCGCCTCGCGGTACACCTCCACGTCATCGGTCACGGGGGTGCCGACGCGGTGGCGCATCACCGCGTATGGACGCCACGCGTCGTCCAACAGCACATAGAACACCCATTGCGCGTCCGGCGTGAAGCAGGCTCCGCCGATGCCTTCGAACCGCTCCTCCAGCTCGTCGCCGGTCTCAAGATCACGGATGCGGAAATCGTAGCGTTCGTCGCCAGTCGTGTCGGTGCCGTACAGCATCCAACGGCCGTCCTTGGAAATGTCCATGCCGCCGATGCGGAAGAAATCGTGGCCTTGCGCCTCGGCGTTCGTATCGAACACCACCTGTTCGCCGTCGAGTGGCACGCCGGCCTCCACTGTCGGCGGATCCCAATCGTCCGCGCCGCGGATCGGCACGCGGCATTGCGTGGCGTATTGCCGCCCCTGCATGGTGCGGGTGAAGTACCAGTAGCCGTCCATGCGCGTCGGCACGGACATGTCGGTTTCCTGCACATGCGACTTGAATTCCTCGAACAACGTTTTGCGCAACGATGCGAGCGGTGCCATGCGCTGTTCGCAGTAGCGGTTCTGTGCCGCCACGTAGTCTTGAACGTCCTGCGATTGCTTGTCCCGCAGCCATTCGTATTGATCGATAAAGGTGTCGCCATGGAAGGTGCGCTCCTTCGGCACCCGTTTCGCGCGCGGAATCGCGCCGAACCCATCCTGCTCCGATGCGGACGGGTCGTTCATGCCCCGAAATTCACTCATGCACGCGATTATACCGGCCTGCGCCGCCTAACTTTCCGACGGCGATGTGCGCCGATGCTTCCGGCAGCCGCACCGTGCAGCCATGCATGCTGCCGGATTCCGGGCCGGTCAGTCGGTTTCGCCATCCGCGGCTTGGGTGGCGCGCAGGTACGGCAGCATGGTTTTCATGATGTTCGATCCGGTCGTTCCCGTGAATACCGGCACGTCGGTGACCGGCATCGGCTGCGTGGCCACGCGCCCGGCGACGGAACCGAAATTGCCGGTCACTTCGCGCGGTGACAGCTGCCGGATGCCGATCGCCAGCACACGCCCCGGGTAGCGGCGTGCGATCGTGGCGTATGTGGTCGGATCCTTCTGCCCGTCGTCGCCGATCAGAATGAACTTCATATCGGGAAAATCCGCCATCAGCTGCTCGGCGTATTCAAGCTTGTGCTGCACGCCCGACGGAATGAAGGTTTTCGGCCTCGGGTCAAGGTCGCGCAGCAGCAGCGGCCCTTCCGGGAAGCCGTGGTTCGTGATGAAATGGCGGATCGAGCTTTCCACGTTCCAAGGTGACGTGGACAGGTAGAAGAACGGCGCGTCCGTGAACATGTCCGCGATGCGGTTGAACAGCAGGTTCATGCTGGCCACCGGCACTTTTTTGCGCGGATTAAGCAGCAGCAGATTGTAGGCGGCCTTCATCAGACGCGGCGCCTGCGTGACCATGATGGTGTCGTCCACGTCGGAGATCACGCCCACTTTGGTGCCGCTGGGAATGGTGAAAAGATTGGCGTTGACCGGCTTGCGGCTACGCACTTTGTACGAGACGTTGTGGATGCCCGGTTCGAGCGAATGCTCGGCGACGAGGTCGAGGTAGCCGGCATCGTCGGATGCCGCGAATTCGCTGGAAATATCAGGATTGCTGTCGATCGCGTCGTATACTTCCGACGCACCCACCTGCACTGTTTCGATGGGCACGTCATCGATGGCGATCCGCACTTTGGTATGCGGGGACGGCACCATCAGCATGCCACGGATGCCGCGAATCAGGCGGCCGGCCTGCCGTTTGAACGGGCCGTATACGGTACGGCAGATCAGTCGGGAGTAATGTTCGGTGCCGTAGCCGACGTAAGGTTCTACGCGTGGATACCAGTCGAGCGACCGCACCAATGCGGTCGAGAATTTCAGCCAGACACTGAATGCTTTGGTGATCGTGCGGCGGAACAGCCTGGTCAGCGGCGGTTTGACTTCAAGACGCTCATGTCTGGAGGCCGCGTCGAAGGTGGTGACCACCTTGCGTGCCGGAATCGGCACGGTGGGCATGTCATCGCAAGAATCGTCCATCCGCTCCCCCATACGCTGCTGTTCGCGCTGCTGGTCGTGCTGCGGCGCACGCTGCGGCGGGAACTGCGGCAACGGCTGAATTTCACTCATATGCCCACTATAGAGGTCGCGTTCGAACAAACAGTAACGCCACCGAGAAAATCAGGGAACTTTCAGGGCCCCGCAAGGCACTTCCCATAAAAAGGCTGCCGC
>OAVS01000531.1_pt1 | contig 23778 bp, 20 predicted proteins | sample 1550601 | NCBI WGS metagenome assembly OAVS01 (sample SAMEA2580093, study PRJEB22360) | human gut metagenome | biome: human gut; feature: human-associated habitat; material: faeces | place: Denmark | collected 2008/2010
ACTTCATTCGGAAGTTTCTTATAATCACCAACAGCAAACCAATCTTTTCTGGAATCGCTGGTGCCATTCTTCAAAATCAAGTGAAGTTCTTTGATGAATTTCTCCGTCAAAGCTGCTTTTGCATGATCAATAATCATGTCGATACAACGAAAGTGATTTGCCGTTTCAATCACATCATCCACATTCAGCACCTCTTTTTCTACGCCAATAGTATTGGTTTCAAAGATATATCTGGTTTGATCATGTGTCAGACGGCTTCCTTCCATATGGTTGGAGTTGTATGTCAAATCAATCTGTGTCTTATGGTATATTCCACCGGAATATTTACTTGCCTTTTGCTCTTTCAGAATATCCAACAGCGTAATCGGTTCTTCTTTTCTTTTGTTAATGCGCTCCGGTTTCTCTGCGTTTTCAGGAAGGTTCCATGTCTTACCTGTAAGAAATGCACCGTTCACACGCCCCTTAGCACAGTAATTTCTAACACTGCGCTCTGACATATTCCATTTTTTTGCTATTTCAGCAACTGAAAGATATCGCATCTATTATCCTCCGCCATAAATTATATTAAATAACCTTGTTAATCTATTATATAGTATACCACATTATCGGCAAAAACATCAGTATATTTTAATCTAAATTATTATATTTTTGCCGTTAAAAATCTATTTCTCAAGTCAGAAAGCCGGACTGTCAAGCGGCTGTTTCATATATTGCGGGATACAAGAAATCTGTTTTAATAGCGTTGACAAATGTGTAAAATGAAACGCTACATTGAATGCTGCGCAAAAGTCACCTCGAAAATCGTTCCCCCGGTCTTGCCTGATTTAATACAAATACTGCCATCATGTACTCTAACGATTTCACGGACAAGAGCAAGTCCGAGTCCTACGCCACCCAGCTCCCGGCTTCTGGATTTATCCACACGGAAGAATGGCTCGAACACTCTCTCCCTAAGCTCCTTTGGTATTCCGCTTCCCGTATCTTCTACAGACAGATAAACATGCTTGTTTCTCTGATATGCGGTTACTGTAACCTGTCCGAGCGGATGATTATATTTGATGGCATTCTCAACCAGATTGTATACAAGCCTGTAAATAAGGATATCACTGCCTATCATAGTGGCATCCTCACATTTTCCAATCAGCTTTATATTCTTTTCCACGGCAAGAGGCTCAAGGTCTGCCAAAACCTCTTCAACAATAGCATCCAATATAATTTTATCATCCCTTCCCACCGACTGAAGCTCACTCATGTCAAGAAGAGTCTTTACCATCCTGTTTAATTTATCATTTTGCTCCGTAACCATTTTTATGGTCTGCAAAGTGTCTGCATCATTCCCCGGGTGAGTGGCAGAATTATATAAATCAAGCTGTACCTGCATTAACGCTAATGGAGTTCGCAGCTCATGTGCTGCATTTGCAGTAAACTGTCTCTGTATCTCAAATGCATCCGACAGACGCTCAAGCATCTTATTATAAGAAATACCCAGCTGGTTCAGTTCCTTAACATTGTTTTCCTCTATTCTTGAATCAGACAGATTCTGAGCCTGTACCTCTTCAATTTTATCTGAAAACTCCCTGATTGGTCTGAGTGCATGCCCGCTTATAAAATAAGTGACGACACCTCCCAAAAGCGCCAGCAAAACCGTGATTATCAGACTGTTTCTTTTATAGTCGGCCTTATTATTGTACACCTGAACCGAAAATTCATCCGCAAACTCATCCCACTTATCGTCCGGTATGCTGATATATATTTCATCTGATTTGTTTCCTTTTTCATCCCCCTGTGATTCTACCGCATCCTGCAGAGAATCGATGTAATGCACACCATTTTTATAGACAAACATAGTCAGGCAGCCACATATAATAGCAATACACAACGTAGTAATGCACGTAAGTCTCCACTGTAGCGACATTCTTTTCATCTGTCAGACTCCTCCCGTATTTTATAGCCTTCACCTACCTTGTTCTGAATGGGATCATATCCCAGCTTCGCCTTAAGCTTTTTTCTAAGTGAAGACATATGTACCCTGATTGCTCCGCTAAAGCTGTCTGCCGTGGCATCCCACACATGCTCTATCAGCTCCTCCTGGCTCACCGGTCTGCCTATATTGATAAGTAAATATTCCAAAATACCATTCTCTTTTCTTGTCAGTGAAACCGGCTCTCCCTTTGCATATGCCTCGCGTTTAATCGTATCAAACTTTATTTCTCCGCATTTAAGGCATATATCATTCTGTACAAATTTCCTTCTTGTCAGACTTCTGATACGTGCCTCAAGCTCCTGCAGATGGAATGGCTTTTCCATGTAATCATTTGCTCCTGCATCCAGTCCCTCTACCTTATCAGCAATCTGACCTCTTGCAGATAATATCAAAACCTTAGTTTCATCATTGTATTTTCTAAGCTCCTTAAGAAGCTCCATGCCATCCATCCCCGGCAGATTCAAATCCAAAACTATCAGATCATAATTCTCCGACAGTATACATTCAAGAGCCTCTTTCCCATCATAACAGGTATCCACCTCATAACCGGCAGCATACAGACTCTTTGCAACCATATCACATATTTGTTTCTCATCCTCAACAATTAATAATCTCAAAATGTTCTCCTGCTTCTTAACAATAATTTTACAACCTATATTGTATAATACCAAAGTCAGCTGGTCAACAATACAACAAAAAAGGAGCAACATTATGTTGAAATACCAAAAAACATGTCAAATCATTCTGCTTATCCTTGGTGTATCCATGATAAGCTATGGTGCAGTCAGAGGTGAGGCGGCTACCGTGCTTGGTAAAGCAATAAAACTATGTCTGGAGTGTGTCGGAATTGGATAAGAAAAAGAAATTACTATCAAAAAAGCTGGCAAAAATACGTGGATGGATACAGGCCGCAGCAACGCTGCTGACCAATATTCATATTCCGAATTTATTTAAGGGTAAAATATATCAGGGCAATGCAAAAACAGTATGTGTACCCGGATTAAACTGCTACTCCTGCCCTGCCGCGACAGGAGCCTGTCCAATAGGGGCATTTCAGGCAGTCGTCGGATCATCAAAATTTAAGTTTTCATACTACATAACCGGATTTTTTATTTTACTCGGTGTAACTCTCGGCAGATTTATATGTGGTTTTTTGTGCCCATTTGGATGGTTTCAGGATTTACTTCATAAAATTCCCGGAAAGAAATTATCCACAGCCAAACTAAAGCCTCTTAGGTACCTAAAATATGTCATTCTTATTGTTTTCGTTATACTTCTTCCGATGCTTATAACGAACTCTATAGGAATGGGAGACCCGTTCTTCTGCAAATATATCTGTCCTCAGGGTGTTTTAGAGGGTGCTATACCGTTATCTATTGGAAATGCTGCTATCCGTTCTGCGCTGGGAAAGCTTTTTTCTTTCAAGTGTATGATTTTAATTGCAGTGATTGTACTAAGTATCTTATTTTACAGGCCCTTCTGTAAATGGATTTGTCCACTTGGAGCAATCTACTCATTATTTAATAAGGTGAGCCTGCTCAAAATCACCGTTGATAGCAGCAAATGTGTCGGATGCGGTCAATGCTCAAAGGCATGTAAGATGGATGTGGATGTGTGTAAGACACCGGATCACCCCGAGTGCATACGCTGCGGTGCCTGCATAAAGGCCTGTCCGAAGGACGCCATCTGCTACCGGTTTATGGGAAAATCATGTCAAAAAAATGACAACAGATAGCTATTAAACATTTTACTATTATTTTTAAAGGAGAAATTACTCATGAAAAACAAATTATCATTTATTTCTATTTTTACACTCTGCATAGCATTATCACTTACAGCATGCGGTGGAAAGCAATCTTCCAACACAGATTCTAAGAACACTCAGACTGAAGCCGGCTCAGAAACATCCGGCAAATCAGATTCCAAGCTTGATGATTTATATCAGCAGGAAAATCAGCTTTTTGCAGATCACGCTGATGTTTGGAACAAGGCATTTGGCATGATGAACAAAAGTGACGCCGATCCAAACGGAAATTATGCTGATTATCTTGCCGGTACCGTAGAATCAAACAAGGATTCATTCACAGACGATGAGCTTAAAACACTTAATGAGGATATTGAAACCATACGAAAAATCGAGGAACAGATAGCAGAGCTTGAAAACAAAAATACATCATCAGACGATAACAAGAAGGACAGCTCTAAAGCCTCATCTGTATTCAGTGATTTTTCCGGTGAGGATTTTGATGGCAATAAGGTTGATGACAGCCTGTTTTCCGGTAATGCAGTAACAGTCGTCAATTTCTGGTTTACCGGCTGCAAACCATGTGTCGCTGAGTTATCCAAGCTTAACGAATTAAATGATGCTATCAAATCAATGGGCGGAGAAGTTGTTGGCATCAACACTGAGACCTTCGATGGCAATAAAACAGCTATCAAAGAGGCTGCCTCTGTTCTTGAAAGCCAGGGTGTCAAATATCGTAATCTGTCAATTGACTCCTCTAGTGCTGCCGGTAAATATGCCTCAGAAATCATGGCATTTCCAACAACTATACTTGTTGACAGAAATGGCAATATTGTAGGCGAACCAATGCTCGGCGGAATCGATAACCAGGACAACTATGATGCCCTTATGAAGCAGATTCAGTCCGTAATTGATGCAGACAGCACAAATAAATAGAGGTCTACAAATAAAAAGCTCCTGTGCATTGCACAGAGAGCTTTTTAGTCAAATATACTACTTCTTTAACGTTCCAACATAGTCTCCATTGTTATATACAAATATCATTTTTGTAATTTATTTCTATACTCGCTTGGTGTCAATCTATATTTTTCTTTAAAAACACGATTAAAGGTTCTAAGACTCCCAAAACCACTGTCCATCGAGATTTCTGTCAGGGTATCATCTGTAGTTTCAATTCTCTGACAGGCATACCCCAGACGCGTCTCATTCACATATTGATTAAAACTGCTGTGGAATGTCTTTGAAAACAATCTTGATAATGAAAATTTGCTCACGCCAAGGTCATGTGCCATTCCATCAAGTGATATACTCTTATTAAAATTGGCAGAAATATATGATACGGTACGGTATATTATATCATCGCTGCCAATTTTGCTCTTCTCCACCAATTTCATCATCGGAATACATCTTGCAAGTATAATCTGTAAATAAGCTTGAACAACCCATATATCATTCTGCCCGGTATCTATTATGGATTCCACTGCTCTGTACACTTCATCCGGAATAACATCACTTTTTACAACAGGATATTGTGGTGCCTTATTCCGCAGTACATTTTCAAATCTACCAAAAATCATTTGTGGAGCATTAATAAGAACCGCCTCATTGACTTCTGATGAAAACACCTGATAATGATGTATAACATCAGGAAATACTACTCCTATATCACCTGTTTCCATGTGATACAGCTCCTGTCCTACACCAAGCTCTAATGTTCCTTTCGTAACGCATACAATTTCCATTGCATTATGCAGATGTGGTGGCTGGTGCCGTGGTTTCCGCTTTACTGCAATAATCTCTTCATTTGTATTTTCATACGTTAAATGCACTCAGATCATCTCTCCTATATTATACGATAATTATTCAATTCCTTTTTCTCTTCTAAGCTTTTCATTTGCAGCTTCTACATTCATCTTTGAAAGAAGAATTGTAATAAGAATCTCAAATACAAATGGTAACCATAAATACATTACCTGAAGCATAGTAATTGCAGATGCCGGCTGAGTCGCATTTGTACCTACATAACCACTGATTTCAAGCAGCCATCCTACAATAGCTGTTCCAATTCCACCACCAATTTTGATTCCAAGTGATGTGCATGAATACATAGTTCCATCTACTCTCTTTCCCTGAGTCAGGTAAGTATACTCAGAGCACTCGGCAATTACTGCATTCATGTCTCCCTGCCAAGGTCCCTGTCCTAATGCTGCAACTGCAGTAAACAGCATCATCAGTGGAACGCTTCCCATGTATCCTGCTACAATCACAAGTGCTCTTGCTATCGTAGCCAGAATATATCCACGTTTATTAAGCTTATACATTCCCTTCCACTTTCCAACAAGAGTTGGTGTGAAAATAAGTGCTATTATAAGAGGAATATTTACAGCCCATGCAAATACACCAAACAGATTTTTATTCTTAAGAACCCATGTACAATAATAAATACCTGCCCCGATCATAGCACTGTATAACTGCTGCAAAATATAAGTTCCACAAATCATCATATAGTACTTATTCTTAACAAGCAGCTTAAATGCCTGAACAAGACCATACTTCTTTTCTTCATCGTTCTCTATTCCGGAGTTAAGCTCCTCTTCCGGAAGCTCCTTAACCGACAATCCTGAAATTGTATTTACTACAAGACCTATCAAAGCATAAATAATAGCTACGAATCTCCATGCAGCAGCACCTCCACCGCATACATCAACAAATGCAACTGTTATAGACTGAATTATAAGACTGGTTGAAAAGGCAAAAATAAAACGGTAAGAGCCCATCTGTACACGCTCTTTGCTGTTCTTTGTTACCAGCGAAGTAAGTGCAGAATATGCAATATTATTTGCTGTATAAAATACACCATTCAATAATGTATATGCTATAAAGAACCATGCATACTGAGCAGTCCTGCCCCAGCTTGTAGGAATTGCAAAAACTGCTACAAGTGTCAAAGCACAACCTATATAGCCATAAATCATCCATGGCCTTGCTTTTCCAAGCTTTGTATGTGTTTTATCAATAAGTGACCCAAAGAAAACATCTGTAAAACCATCAAATAATTTAGATGCTGCGATTAATGTTCCAACGATTCCTGATGCAAGTCCTATAGTATCTGTAAGATATACCATAACAAAGGATGTCAGGAATGCATATACTACATTTCCTGCAATATCACCGGAACCATAACCAATTTTGTTGTACCACTTTAAGTACGTCTTTTCTTCCATGAAAAACCTCCAATTAATTACTTTGTTTTATCTTTAACAGCTATACTAATTTTATATATTTGTGCAAATTTTGTCTATAAACATAATAGGCTGTAATATGCACAAAATGATACTTTTCAAACACTACGGTTTCACAGCTATTTGACTCAATTCCATTTGAAACGTAATCAATACACAATATCATGCTCTAAACATTTTGTCCATAAATGCAAATAGACAAAGCATGCATAAAATGCTATAATTCGAATGGAGGTGTGTAATGTATATTAACACGGGATATTTGAATCATTCACATAAAGATTTTAAAGATAAAAGCCGCCCTCTGATTGTAGGAAGCTGCGGAACCTATCGCCTGTCACAGCATCCTAAGATGCCTACATACAGGCCCAGGGGAAGACTGGATTACCAGATTATATACATATCATCCGGTCTTGTTCATTTCCACTTTGACAATCCTGAAAATGAGACAATCATTCCAGCAGGACATATAGTGTTATTTCGCCCAAAAGAGCTTCAAAAATATGAATTTTATGGTAAGGATAAGACTCAGATATATTGGATTCACTTTACCGGAAGCGACGTAAAAAACACTTTAAGAAAATACGGATTTACAGACAATAAAAGAGTCTTTAATGTTGGAACATCTCTTGAATATGAACAGGTTTTCAAAAGGATTATTACAGAGCTTCAAAGATGTCAGGACAATTATGAGGAAATGCTCATGCTTTTGCTACGACACCTTTTGATTATATTTAACCGTAAAATAACAACTGAGCATGTAATCAGAAATGAATTCCTTGACAGCCAGATGGATACAGCCATTACATATTTCAATACAAACTACAACCGCGCTATTAACGTGGAGGAATATGCTTCATCAATTGGTATGAGCATAAGCTGGTTTATTCGAAGCTTTAAAAAATACACAGGTAGCACACCAATACAATTTATCACATCACTCAGGATGACAAATGCTCAGGTGTTGCTCGAAACGACATCCTACTCTATAAACGAGATTGCAGGCATTGTCGGATACAATAATCCACTATACTTCAGTCGATTGTTCCATAAACAAAAAGGATGTTCTCCTTCTGAATACAGAGCCAGAAATACATAATAAAAAGACAAAAGCAGGAGCAAATGCTCCTGCTTTATCCGGCTTAAGCAAAAACCTAAACCACTTCTAATAGGGATTTATTGGAAGTTTATATTACGTATCTCAGCCTGTAGAATCTTTTATCTGCAATTCATAGCCCAATATAGAATGCGGAAGAATCTTATTTTCATTGAGATACGTATATAAAAGTCTGCCTGCTTCTTTGCCTAAGGCTTCCTCATCCTGATAAATACAACTGATAGACGGAACGAATTCATCCAACAGCTTACTGTTGTGAAGAGAGGCTATCTTGATATCCTCCGGAATCTTCATTCCCATACTTTTAAGTATTCTGATGACACCAAGACAGATATTGTCATCCATACACAGGATACAATCCACATTTGCCGCCAGACTCTTTTCTACCGCCATTTCAGCCACTATCTCAGATTCTGTATCATAGAAGATCAGACTTTTATCCAAATACATATGGCTCTTCATATGTGCTCTGAGTATTCCATCAAGCCTTATCTGATTGACATTATGGTCTCTTTCTGCACACATTACAGCCATCTTATTGAGCCCCTTGTGAATAAGTGCATTGGTAATATCATAGCATGCAGCCTCATTGTCTGTGTCTACTCTTAAAACAGACTTGTCATCACAAGGTCCAATTATTACAAAAGGTACACCATTTTCTTTCAGAAACTGTATTTCATCATCATTCTCAACAGTACGTGTCAGGATGACCCCATCCATCACATGATTTTCTACAGCCTTCTTCAGATTACTGATATCGTCAGGTGAAATCTTTATCAAATTTATCTGATATCCTCTTATAGAGAAATAATCATACACACTGTATAATACATTTGAAAAATACGGAATTTTTACAAAATCGCCTTCTCCCGGGAGAACGACAGATATCATCTTCGTAACTATATCAGAATAATGTCTTTCTCTGGTATTTGGGATTAGATCATGTGATTCCAGATACTCATTAATCTTTACTCGTGTATTCTGTGATATTCTGCCGCTCCCTGATAATGCTCTTGAAACGGTTGAAGGCGATATATCAAGCTCTTTTGCTATATGACTGATACTTACCTTTTTCTTCTTCATCCTTATATACCTTTGAATGAAAAATCAAATTCAATACCCTTATCTGCATTTAATAAAAATTCCGGATGTACTCTTGCTCCCCAGCTATCGTCTCCTCCTACACCCATCTGTGCTTTAGAAACTCTTATTACAGTGTGATTTATTCTTGGAAGCTCATAATCATGCATTGCATTTTCCAGCTCATGAGGTGTATATGGCAGAGCAGAAAAGCTTATATTATCACCTTCAAAAAGGATGCCATTTCCCTGCTCATCTGTAACCTTTGCATACCTCACACCAACCTTATTTCCACATTCCTGTGGCACAAGATATTTTGCTACATTTTCAGCCACCTTATTATGATATATGCCCAGCTTTGCTCCATAGCACCTGTCTGCATATGTTTCCTCCGGTCCCATTCCATACCATCCCAGGTTTTCATAATCAGCATCAATAATAAACATCATGCCAAATTCAGGAACGTTTCCTAGTTTTTTGTGAACTACATTATATTTCATAGAGACATTAATTCTTCCATCACCTTCAACAATGTAGCTGACATTACATATAGAAACAGGATTAGTTGGGATATAGTAATTATAAGAAACTATCACACAATTATCATTTTCTATTACCTGTGGAGCATCCACAATATTTGTTTCAGGGTTTTTAGCTGTAGCATACAAGCTTGCTCCCTTCCACATTGCATATCTTGTAGGCATACAACAGCCTATGTCATTATCAACCGGAGCCCTCCAAAAGTTTGGCATAGGGATTTTTTTAATCATTTCCCTTCCACAATACTTATATGATACAAGACCTCCATAAGTTATTGAAAACATCGCCTCAAAATCTCTGCCTGTCACACCAATATTTTGTGTGCCTCTAATCAGCTCTATATCATTGGTGCATCTCAGCTTTTTACCTGGGTTCTTGTAAGTAAACTGACCAAATGCGACCTCATACCCCCTTTTACACCAAATCGTATCTTCTTTAATTCTAAAAGATACAATTATTGTATATTCTCCTGCTGCCTTTACTTTGCCAAACAGATTTCTATACCTCGTAACTGTACCTGGTTCTCCCTTGGTCTGTAAAACCGCCGACTGTGTCTTATTTCCATCTTTATACAACTCAACGATGCAGTCAAACTCATTCAGATTTGTAAACAGATTATTATTCATCACACAAATCTCATCTTCATCAACCTTGATATTGATATTCTGATAACAGAATTTAACCTCCTGCATCTTTGGAGACGGTTCCCTGTTTCCACCATAGACTATGCCATTTCCACTGAAATTATAATCGCATGGCCTGTCACCAAAATCTCCGCCATATGCCTGATATTTATTTCCATATCTGTCTCTTGCCTGAATAGACTGGTCAATATAATCCCATATAAATCCGCCCTGATATGTTGGTTCTTCCTCTGTGAGCTGAGTATACTTATACATTGCTCCATTAGAGTTTCCCATCGCATGAGTATATTCGCAACAGATAAACGGCTTACTATTATCATTCTTGATAAATTCTTTTATAGCCTCTACCGACGGATACATCTGACTTTCAATATCACTTGTATCATTATATCGTCTGTCATTGAAAACGCCCTCATAATGTACCAGTCTGTTTGGGTCAAGTGTCCTGAACAAATCTGCCATATGCTTTATAACTATACCACCAAAAGACTCATTTCCACATGACCAGATGAGAATACTAGGATGATTCTTGTCACGATGATAGCAGCTTGAAACCCTGTCTAACAGCAATGGCTCCCAATTCTGATTATCACCCGGTATGATATCATCTATATGTTCAATAGGCTTATCATAATGACACCATGTGCCATGAGTTTCCATGTTATTCTCAGCAAGCACATACAATCCATACTTATCGCACAAATCATAAATCCTCACATCATCCGGATAGTGACAGGTTCTGATTGCATTTATATTATTCTGCTTCATTGTCACTATATCTTTGATAATTTCTTCATCAGAAACTGTTCTTCCCGTAAGTGAACTGAACTCATGTCTGTTCACTCCCTTAAATACAATCCTTTGTCCGTTAAGATACATTATATTGTCAATAATCTCAATCTTTCTAAATCCAACAGACTGCTCAAATCGTTCTATACAGTTGTTATTATCATCAAAGACTCCCACATGAAGTTTATACAGATTCGGCTTTTCCGCACTCCATAAATTTGGTTTGTTAACACTAAAAGTATATGTATTTTTAGTATTCATTGGCAGAGTCTCTGAAAAGACCTGCATCCCATAATTATCTGTGAGCGTAAAATTAACATTCCCTCTGCCGTTTGTTTCCAACATGATTTCAAGACTTGATCTTGTGAAATCATGATTGTCAAACAATGTATTTATAGTGATATCTTCCACATGAATCTCAGGAACCGCATATAGATATACATCTCTGTATATTCCTGAAAATCGGAAAAAATCCTGATCCTCACACCAGCTTCCTGCAGTCCATTTAAAAACCTGTACCGCCAGTTTGTTTTCACCAATTATGATAAATTTACTAATATCAAACTCTGCCGGATCAAAACTATTTTCAAAATATCCTACATACGAGCCATTCAGCCACACTGCTGCTCCGCTTTCGACTCCCTGAAATGAAATCCTTATCTGCTTTCCAAGCCATTTATCCGAAATATCAAAATATTTAACATAAGAACCAACAGGATTAAACTTTTTAGGCAGTTCACCTATCTTTACGTTTTCCTTTCCATCCCACGGATATGCTGTATTGGTATAATGAGGCACATCATACCCCTGCATTTGGATATGGCCCGGGACCTTTATCTTGTCCCAGGCTTTACAATCATATCCTATTTCTTCAAAAAACTTTGGCGCAGTATTATAATTATTTGAATAACAAAATTCCCATACTCCATTGAGATTCAGGAAACGATTTGAAATCCATTCATCGCTTTCACTGTCATATACAAGGTCTTTTTTTTCAGTATGTGGCATTAGTCTGTTTTGCTCAAATATTTTAGGATTTCCAACAATATTATAATCAAATACAGATGTCATAATACTTCCTCATTTCTTTCTACTTAACAGAACCGGTTATTCCCTCTACAAAGTGTTTCTGCAATGCAAAGAATACAATTGCTGTTGGGATAGTTGTAATAAGAACTGCCAGCATGAGCATTCCATAATCAGTAACATAACCAGCTATCAGATTAGATATCAACATAGGCATGGTCTGTGTTGTATTATCAGACATAATTACCTTTGCCCATAAGTAGTTGTTCCATGCATTCATGAAAGTAACAACACCGGCTGCCGCAAAAATTGATTTCATCGATGGTATATACATTCTAAAGAAGATACCAACCTCGCTAAGGCCATCAATTCTTGCTGCTTCTATAATGTCCACCGGAAATGCCTTTGCATTAGTTCTGAACATCATAATAAGTAATGGTGTGGCCAGAGACGGAAGCATAAATCCAACTGCTGTATTCAATAAATTCATTTTTGAATACATACGGAAAAGAGGAACCATCAGTGCAACGAAAGGAATCATCATAGTCATAAGTACTAATCCATATATCTTCTCTTTCGCTTTACTTCTATAAACTTCAAATGCATAACCTGCAAGTGCACTAACTATAAGTGCAAAAGCAGTAACCAATATAGTGTATTTACATGAATTCAGGAAGCTGCTCCAAAGAGGCTGCTGTGCTGTCAGATTTTTATAGTTTTCAATAAGATTTGCACCAAATGTAAGCTTGCCTGATATTACATCCACGCTTTTATTTGTTGCAGCTAAAACCATCCATAGTAATGGGAAAACTGAAATAATTGTCGCAACTATAAGTAAGATATAGATGCCTGTCATTTTTAATTTACTAGTCACGATCCTCACCTACTTTCATCTGAATAATAGCCAGTATTGCTACCATGATTAAGATAATAAATGACATTGCTGAGGTGTATCCAAAGTTAGGAACGCCCTTGAATGACATATTATAAATATAATGTGACATTGTAATTGATGCATTTCCAGGTCCACCCTTTGTCAGGTTCATAGACTCGTCAAACAGCTGTAATGTTCCGTTTGTAGACATAATGGCTGTCATGAGGATTGTTGGTTTAAGTAATGGGACAGTTATTTTAAAGAATGTCTGAAACGCTGATGCTCCATCTATCTTTGCTGCCTCATATACTGAGTATTCGATATTCTGAAGTCCGGCAAGGTAAAATACCATATTGTAACCTGTCCATCTCCAAACAAGTGCTATAATTATGATTATTCGTGCACTTGTATCATGCGAAAGGAAATTATATGCCGAATCTAAAATTCCAAGTTTCATTGCCAGATTGTTGATAAAACCGTCTGTTGCAAATAATGATCTGAAAATAATAGCATATGCAACAAGTGATGTTGCACAAGGTAAAAAGATTGCTGTTCTGAAAAATCCTCTGAATTTTACTTTTGGATTATTAAGAATCGAAGCAAAAATCAATGCTAAAACAAGCATTACCGGTACCTGAATTATCAGATAAAAAACGCAGTTCTTAATTGACTGTACAAAAACGTCATCCTGTAAACATCTTATATAGTTTGAAAAACCACAAAACTTCATATTTGTGCCTGTTCCTGTCTGGAATGATGTAATCAAGGCACTTATCATTGGATATAAGCTGAATAATGTAATAAGTATTATAGCCGGAGCCAGAAATCCCCATCCGGTGGCATTCTGTTTTCCCCTCATACTCAGGCCATTCTTTTTTTTCATATCTGCACCTGCTTTCCATTGTTAAAGTAAAAGCATGGAAAGCGTTTTACCGCTTTCCATGTCATTTATATGATTGTCTCGTAAATTATTTGCCCATATTGAATTCAACTGTCTGCTGTGCGGTTTCAAGTTCAGAATCAATATCTCCACCACCTACTACATTAGCAAGCGCTGTTGTAAGTGCTGTGTTTGCCTCAGTGTAATAAACTCCAAGGTTTACAGAAGGTGTTTTAGAAGCATAATCGGCAATTTCTTTGTATATTGCCTGTCCACCGAAGAATTCCTGTGGCTCATTGTACACTTCGCTCTCACTAGCCGGAAGCCATGTTGCGATAGCACCAGACTTAGGAAGGATTGTATCGTAAAGCTCTTTGCTTCCTGCAAATGTCTTTGCAAGGAAATCAGCTGCAAGCTTTGTATTCTTGCAATTCTTTGTAATAGCCCATGTAGAACCACCCTGATTTGAGTAGTTAGTTGCGGAATCAACTCCCGGCAGCTTAGGCATATTTGTAAGTCCCCATTTACCTGACTGATCAGTAGCTGTCTGTACAGAAGCAAGTATCCAGCATCCATTCATTACACCGCATGTCTTTCCACTTGTGAATGTTGCAATATACTCATCCCAGCTGTTAACTACTGCAAGCACATGCTTATCTACCATTTCTTTGTAAATTTCAATACACTGCTTAATATTTTTGTTACCCTTGATGTCAGGTGTATTATCATCCTTCCATGTACTAAAGCCTGCAGACTGAAGCATCTGATAAATCAAATCCGAGCTGGCAGCCTGAACTGAAAGGAGCGAGTATCCTGTCTTGCTGTATACATCCTCGCCTATCTTTATAAACTGATCCCAATCAATGTCTGTCAGATCATTGATTGTATATCCGGCCTGCTCAAGAATATCCGTTCTATAACATGCAATCTCTGCACCATTATCAAATGGAACTCCATAATTTTTACCATCTACTGTAGAAGCCGCGAGCTTTCCTTCTGCAAACTGTGAGAAGTCAATGCCGCTATCAGTGATATCCTGATAGAGATCCGGGTATGTTGTAACATACTTCTGATATGCAAAATCCTGCATAAGGCAGATATCAGGCAGCTTTGAATAATCACCTGCTCCTACAATTGTTCCAAGCTGTGTCTGTAAGTCATCCCATCCGGTCTCTACAATATTAAGCTTAAAATCAGGATGATCCTTCTGATATACTTTTTCAGCCTCTTTCATCGCATAGATGTTGAATGTCTGATCCCATGCCCATACAGTCAGGGTGTTCTCATCCTCACCTTTTGCAGATTTATCATCTGAACCGCCACTTGATCCACAGCCAGCAAGCATTCCGGCTGTCATTGATGTAACTAATAATAATGAAAGTAATTTCTTTTTCATATTTGTCCCTCCGTTGCGCTCATATTGCGCTATACCTTTTGTGCAAAATGCATATTAAATTTTCGGAACCGGTTTCCTATGTGTTAAATTATACCTATTGCTTGCACTATCAAGTTATGATTATTGCTACTATATAGAGTGATTTTGATAGTTTTTTATTTTTATTGCGCTTTGTTTTGCGCTATTATTTCAAAACAAACTGGCATTTTGATAAATATCATGACAAACTGGCACATTTATTTCGTCATTCCACCAGTTTTTTTCGTAAAATATAGTATTATTCAAATAACTTTGTTCAATAAATGAGCAAAAAAAAAGAAGCCTCACACCAACTCACGTGTGTGACAGCTCCTTTGAGAAATTATATCTAGTCAATTTTTCTGGTATTTTCCTTCTCATATTGCTTAGGAGTTTTACCTGTAAATTTCTTAAAATTCTTATTGAATGTCGACATATTGTTAAAGCCGCACTCCCTTGCCACCTCAGCAATGCTTTTATCCTTCGTGTCAAGTATTTTGCACGCCTGTGTAATACGGATATAATCAACATACTTAAGCGGTGATACACCATAGTGCGACGTAAACAGACTTCGTAAATAACTCTCGCTGATATATGCAGCATCAGAAATATCAGACATTCTTATATCAGAGGCATAATTATCATTAATATATTCTATTGCAAGCTTCAGCTTGTAATTCGTTTCCTCGTAATATGTATGCATCAACATCCCATTTTCTTGCGAATTTGAATAATTAATCTTGATAATCTCCATAAGCATCGCATAAATCAGACCTTTTAAACAATTTTTATATCCGTATCCTCTTGTGCGAAGCTGATTCATAATACACTCCAGCTCCTGCGTAAGCATAGGCACTTTTTCATCATTTAAAAGCAGAGGTCTTTGTTCTATTCTGCGTATAGCCTTATCAATATCCCTCTTACCAAAATCATATTGTTCCGTCAGAAATGTTACCGGATTAATGTATACACTTTCCCAATAGCATTTTTCACCTTGCTCACTTATTATTGTGTGCGGGTAATTACGTGGTACAACAATAATTGTACCTTTATCATAAGTACATACCTCATCATTGAATATTACACGGCCTTTTCCAAAACGACAGATTGAAAACTCCATAAGATTGTGGTAATGATTTGTATCCACTACCTGTCCTTCGCTATTTAAACCATATTCTTTAATTTCATTACTTCCAAGCTTTGCAAATATATCCTCACCTGTGGGTAACTGATAAAACTTGAACTTTGCCTTTTTATTGATATCCATATTCCCAATCTCCCAATCTGACTACAAAAGAACTATTTTGTAGCCAGATCCTCTATCAACTGATATCTCCTGTAAATCGTTGTATAAATTCTTCCTTACTGCATGGTATGCCAAATAGATATCCATGTAAATAATCAACCTGCATCTGTTACATTATCATTTTAATTAATGACTAACAGATTGTAAAAGAATAATCCTTATCAGTCTCCGCACTGATACGATAATCCTCTTCCACATCTGTTCCCCAGCTGTCGATACCTCCAACACCTCTTACTGCGCCATATATGCATAAAACAGTTCTTCTTGCCGGTGGCAGTTCTTCATGGTGAAGAGCGTTTTCAATCTCAGATGCGGTATAAGGCAGACAAGAAAATGCAAATTTTTCATCATTCTTTTCAATGCGCAGTGTCTGTGATGAGCTATCTGTCCTGCTGTTATCAAGAGCCGTATGTCTTGTAATTTCAAGCCACTCTGTATCCATTCTCATACCACATTCCTGCGGAACAAGATATTGTGTAAGACTCAGATCACTGATCTCATAGACGCCTTCTTGTGCACCTGCTTTTCTGTCAGGATATGTTTCCCCGGAGAGTCCCTTATATAAATATTTGTCAGCCAATGTTGGCATAATAAATCTCATTCCAAATACAGGAAATTCAGGGAGCCCCTGTACTCCATTATAATGTACATCCACGCGAATCTTTCCTGACGCATCAACGCTATAGCTCACAAGAACAGTTGTCGCCGGAGTTGTTATGGTCTCGTATGTATATTTTACAATAATTTCATCAGCATAAACATCACCGCCATAGCTGTTATTATCAGGTGCATATGGTTTTTGCTCCTTGCCATCCATGATCACCTGTATTCCCTTACAGTCAATAAACATATCTGCCGAAAGCCAGCTTCCGCTTTTAATATGGAACTTGCTTCCCCTGTCATTATCTGTCAACGCTCTCCAGAAAGTAGGCTTTGGGCAACGATACAGCCACTCATATCCATTTTTAACGATAGATTCCAGTCCACCCTGTGCATAAGAGAAAATATAATCAAAGCCTTCACCATGTACACCTAATGTATAGTCACCATAGACCACTCTTAATTTATCTGTATAAGCCATAGTAATACCTCACTTCCTGCATTGCCGGTTTTTCTTTCCTGTCAGCAAATACAATTCCATTTGCTGAGAATTCATAGTCTGCCGGTTTATCATCAAAATCTCCGCCATAGCGTAAAACATCTTTTCCTGTAACGGAATCTTTTACCATAATTGCCTGGTCAATAAAATCCCATATAAATCCGCCATGATACATATCGTATTTGTCAATCAGCTTCATATAAGAGCCAAGTCCACCCATTGAATTTCCCATATCATGCATGAATTCGCATAAAATATACGGTTTTTTCGGACTGTTATTCAAGTATTCCTCTACATCCTCCGGTTTTGCATACATTCTGGTCTCAAAATCAGAAATAGTATCCTCATATGCCCTATTATAATAAGCGCTTTCATAATGAACTAATCTTCCATCCTTCTTTTCGGCAAAATAAACGTTCATTGCCTCAATGTCGTCTCCTGCATAGGATTCATTTCCTAATGACCAGAAAAGGATGGATGTATGGTTTTTAAAAGTTTCGAAATTGTTTTTTGCACGCTCAAGCACTGCATCTCTCCACTGTGGAATAGATCCCGGTACATTGCATGACGGTTCGATTGCCCCTAGTTTTTGGAATGAGCCATGGCTCTCCAGATTTGTTTCTGCCATCACATAAATACCTGCATCGTCGCACATATAGTACCATGGTATCTGGTCAGGATAGTGACAGGTACGCACAGAATTAATATTGTTTCTTAACATACATGATATATCTGCCTTCATGTCTTCTATACCAATGCATCTTCCTGTTCTTGCATTCCACTCATGACGGTTTACTCCCGTAATAACAAGACGTTTTCCATTCAAATAGACTACTTTATCTATAATCTCTATTCTTCTGAAACCGATATCATAAGGAATTACCTCGGCCAGTGAACCATCCTCTGCTTTAAGCTCAACATAAGCATGGTATAAATATGGATTATGATTATCCCACAGCCTGACACTTTCCAAGTCAACACAAATCGTGCCTTCCAAATGGTTGTTTTCTTTATTTAACTGTAATGACTTCTCAACTAATATATTTTCTTCTCTGTCTTTTAAAATAAAGCCAGCAGTTACATTCTGACTGTCAGTAGCAGATACCTTCATGCTGACAGATACGCTTCCGCTTTCATTATCTTGATTTAACACAGGTTTGAACCATACATCCTCCAGATGAACATCCGGAATTGCCTTCAAAGTAACATTTCTGAAAATTCCAAAAAATCTGAAAAAGTCCTGATCCTCTAAAAATGCCGCCGTGCTCATCTTATGTACCTGCACTGCCAGAACATTTCCCTTTTCCTTAATATATGGTGTCAGATCAAACTCAGAAGGTGTGAAGCTGTCCTCTGCATAACCTATAAACTGACCATTAAGCCACAGATACATAGCTTCTTCTACACCTTCGAAGCATATATGTATTCTTTTTCCACACATGTTCTTATCCAAATCAAAGTATTTGATATAAGAGCCTACCGGATTGTACTGTGCTTCTGAGAACATTCCTTCTTCTGCTCCGGTTGCCTCCATACTATATGCTCCTCTGTGGTACTCTTTTCCTTCCCACGGATACATAGTGTTGATGTAACGTATTTTATCATATCCAGCCAGTTCAATATGTCCGGGAACCATAATTTTATCGAATCCGGATGCATCAAATGTTTCCTTATAAAAATCAACAGGTCTTTCCATCACATTTTTGCTGTAAGCAAACTCCCATTGACCATTTAATGACTGTAATAACGGATTTTTTTCTTTTTTCATGTCTGAATAATCCAGATAATAGCAATGATCACTATGTGGTTCCAATTGATTTACCTTAAACACTTCCGGATTATCAAGCCATTTCATATCAGCGTTCATATTTTTCCTCACTTTCCTATTATTGATATATAAAACCAAGAACAATAACTGCTTTGCTACATCTAAGATATAACAAAACCCTTGCAAAGAGCAATGTAATAAATTGTACAAATCATGCACTAAATGATACTGTTATAATTACTGTATTATAAAATGAGGGTCAAAAGGCATCATTGATGCTTGCATGCAATTTAAAAAGCCCCCGTGCATTGCACAGAGAGCTTTTTAGTCCGGTTAGTACAGACATATATTAACACGCGAATTATATGATGACACTTGCTTTCCCTTTTTTTCAAATCTTTGGATTCTTGTAATAACCTGATATTCCATCTGCAGCTTGTCCGATGAACAAGAGTATACATAAGGTTCAAAACCGGTATATTCATCATCCCCTTGCGTATAATTATTCCCATAATAAAAATTCTCTATTATATTTGTCTCAAAGGAAGAATCTATTTTTGATTCAGACTCTTTTGGATCACCCATAGAATAATCACTGCCATATGTCTTTGCATATAAATCTCTCATCACTGTAGCCTGTGCCTTAGGACTATCCACATCTGCACAATAATATGTAATATAAAACGGTACTCCGCATCAACAGCAGCCAGCATTCTCGTATCTTCAAATGATATTATAAATACCCACGCCGATAATTCCTTGCTTATATCCGATGTTACAAAATAATCTGATATTGTGTTGTCAAAGCTATCATCCAAAGCAACTGCTGCACCATATTGCCAAGGAGCTGCTTCATATGTCTGTTCTGTTTCGCTGTCTGTATCCTTTGAATAGTTACTTTCAAGGCTTTGGAGCATAACTATATCATCTTCACCGAGCATCTGCATAATACCTGACTGCTTCTGCAGCTCACAGGCACCTTTCAGAAAAGTCTGAATAGCCGTATAAGCCTGTCCCACCGGAATCTCAGTATCCAACGGTTCCCTTATCTCATTATATTTCCCATTCCACAGCTCATTTACATTATCCTGCATCAGAGACATCATCTTAGTAAGCCTCTCTTCAGCTGAAATAGAGTGGCTGTAGGGGCTTATATCTGCGTTGCTTATCGTAGTACTCGTTTTGGCAATTTTTGCTGCTTTAAGTGAAATCAGATAATTCGGTATCATATTTCCCGCACATACAACTGCCAGAATAATGCATATACACACTATTCCCTTGATTTTATCCGGTTTTTTATCAATACATTTACGCACTGATAAATGCTTACTTCTCATCCAATGCCTCCGCTTTCATATCAAAATACACCCTGGTTCCTTTACCTGACTTACTCTCATAATGGATTTTTGTATCATGCAGCTTAGCAATCCTTGATACAAGTGCAAGCCCAAGCCCTGCTCCATGCTCACTTCTTGATCGTGACTTGTCAACCATATAAAAAGCCTCTGTAATGCGCTCTATATCCTCAGGCGGTATTCCTCTTCCATTATCCGAAACTGCAATACGATAAATACTGTGCGAAATAAGTCTGCCTGATACATCTACCTTGCTGCCTCCTGATTTCACTGCATTGTCTATCAGATTAAGAAGCATGGTCTTAAACAGATCATATTCCAGCCACACCCATGCCTCATCCGCACTGTACACAATCTCTGTATTATGCTTTTTTGCCGCTTCATGTGCGGTTTCCACACAATCTGCTATAATCTCAGATATTCTTGTTTCTTCAAGCCTGAAATCATTTTTATCAAGAGTGATAAGCTCCAGCAGCTTAAATGATAATGCTTCAAGCCTCATGCCCTCATTCAGTATGACTCCGGCAGCACTGTGCACCTCATCCTCGGACATTTTTTTCTGATACAGGGTATCGGCATATCCTATAATTGATGTCATTGGGGTTTTGAGCTCATGTGCGAAGTTTGCAGTAAAATCCTCCTGCTTCTTTGCCGCCATCTGAAGTTCATAAACTTTGCTTTCAAGGTTTTTCGCAAGCTCGTTGAAAGCCCTCGCAAGCTCACCTACTTCATCCTTTGTCTTTACATCACTTCTTGCTGTGTAATCCCCATCTGCAAATTTTTTGGTGGTGGCTGTTAATCCGGCAAGAGGCTTTGTAATCATCCAGGAAAGTATCAATATGACCATCATACCAACAGCAAGTATAACAATGTAGTACATGCTGCATCTATACCTAAGCTCCTTTGACTCATCGAAAACCGGTGTAATATCACTTTCCGTTATCAGAATATACCTGTTATCATTCAGTTTAAAGCTGCTTTTGACATGGATATATCTGCCGCTTTGCTTTTCACCGGTATCTTTAGCATTCTCTTTTGACATTATACTGTATGTAAGCGTACCATCCTTTACCTTTATATCCTTTTGCTCATAATTACATGAATTGGCATATATCCTTTTTCCATCATCAGCAGCAAGATACATTCCTCCTTCATCTCCAACAATGGATTTTGCCGACTGCGACATCATATCTGTAAGCTCCTTATCCACATCCTCACTCTTCATATTAAGTATGACAGTTTCAATCGAATATTTTATCATCTGATGCTGTGAAAGTGCACTGTCCTGCTCCCTTTTCACTGCATGCTCCAGTGAATATGATAGAGTCACATATTCTATCATTCCAAGAGCAACAGCCAGTATCACTGTCATTCCAAGAAACATTTTATAGAAAAATTTCATCCGCGAACCTCCAGACGATAGCCAATCCTGAAAACTGTGACAATCTTTTGATTCCAGTTAAGCTTTTTCCTTAGTCTTTGTACATGTGAGTCCAGTGTCCTTGTCTCCCCGGTATACTCCTCCTGCCATACAAGTTCATAAAGCCTGCGCCTGCTGAGTGCAACATTCTTATTCTTCATAAGCTCATACAACAGGTCAAATTCCTTTACTGTGAGCTCTACCTGCTCACCTGCCTTTGTCACTGTACGTGATTTAGGATCTATAGCTACATCATCTATTTCCAGACGCTCTGCCATGCGCTGAGTGCGCCTTAATACGGTTTCCACTCTCGCAAGCAGCTCCCCTATCTGAAATGGTTTGCATATGTAATCATCCGCGCCCATACGAAGCCCGCGTATCCTTTCATCCACCTGTCCCATAGCAGATATTATTATGACCGGAGTATCCCCAATTCCCCTGACATAGTCAAGCAATTCATAACCATTTATCTCAGGAAGCATAATATCAAGCAGCAGAAGATCATATCTGTTCTGCTCAATTTTGTCCGCCCCTTCCTTGCCATCAAACGCTCTTTCGCATTGATATCCTTCTGCCTTCAGGGTGTTGCATATTAAATTATTTATGTCGTTGTCATCTTCCACTATGAGAATACTGGTCATAAGCTGCTCCTCTTCTATGATTATGATAGAATTATTATAGCATAAAGATGTGTTATAGTTGTAAAAAACGCCCTGTTATTTAACTCAATAATAGGATGTTTTACCGGCACTTATACAAATATATTCTCACACATACATACTCCAGACAGCTCTAATCTGAGATGATATATTTTTGAATAACCACCTTTTGCCACTTTTTTCAATGCTGTTTGGATCATTTATTGAAAATCCTTCATCATCATAGCCTGTTATAACCATAAAATGTCCTGTATCGGTAAAATCTCCCGGTCCTACATTTACCACAATAGGATGCCCTTCATCAAGCTCTGCTTTCATTCTGCTCTCATCCAGCGCCACTGCCTTTGCTTTTACGCCGTAGTGTATGCAGCCTTCACTTATAAGCGTCCATGAACTTCCCGATCCATCCACACTGTAACCGGCTTCCTTTGAATACTTTGCTACTGCAATAGGTGATGCCTCCCTATTGTGCGTCAGATAAACCACTACCATCGAAAGTGTAGTGGGACCGCATCCGCTTGCTGCAAAGAAATTACCGCTATACTTTTCGTAGCCCCAGCGTTTATCCCACTGCACAAATAACGGAACACTATCCATAGACGCTTCTTCTGTCAAATCAATTGTGTGTTCCTTCACATGTTCCGCCGGATAATCATACACAAACTCAAGTGCCTCTTCATTCTTCAAAGCAAGATCCTTTAGCTGTTTTGGATATTGGGTGCTGTTCATTATATCATCAAGCATCGACTGATTATTTTGTATCTTATTCTTTTCAGAGATTTTGCTATTTTCTATAACAGCATTATCATATGTATTGTTTCCGGCTTCAACATCATA
>OAVS01000545.1_pt1 | contig 23165 bp, 18 predicted proteins | sample 1550601 | NCBI WGS metagenome assembly OAVS01 (sample SAMEA2580093, study PRJEB22360) | human gut metagenome | biome: human gut; feature: human-associated habitat; material: faeces | place: Denmark | collected 2008/2010
TAAATTAGTTAAAATGCGAACACAACCCGATTCGTTTCATGAAACAAATCGGGTTGTGTTCGCATTTATAGATGAATATTTGTATATATCTGAGCTATGAAATCGCCAGTTATTTTTTCTGAAATCAAGGGCAAGCACAGTCGCAAGAAAGTTCACCAGACAGAAAAAACGCAAAACGTTCGACATTCTAGCATCGCGTACATTACAGAATCCGCGGGAACTGTTTGTTAAAAACACCGATAAAATTAAAGAATTTCCTACTAATGATTTTGGGATGCCTATATTTTAAGGCTGATGCAATTCCGAGGAAAGATAACATTCTCATTTTACTCTCCCGTGCGGTGTTTGACTGTTGGGAGTAGATGCAATCTCGTTCCTCAAGGGTTTGACTCGATGGCAAGCGAAACCCATCCAAAGTTGGTGCTGTTGATCGCCGTGATTCGGTGGCCTTCTATGTGGGACTGCTTATCAATAGAGTCCATCAAGTTATACACAAGAATATTCTCCACTTCTAGAACACTCGCAAGCAATAACGTTGAGTTAGGAAATGCGGACAAATACGAGCGCGATTTCATAATTGGAATGGCCGAAAGGAGTTTTTGCGGCAGGTGTGTCTAACTCAACCCATGACCCAGACCGCCTAAAATTCTCGTGGAGCGAAAAGGTACAACCCTCGGATTCTAGGCCATTTCAGCCCCCAAAGGCCCAGAAAGCACTGAGCTGCAGCGGATGGAGGAACCGACGGCAGCTCATAACCCGGAGGTCGTAGGTTCAAGGCCTGCCCTCGCAACCACAAAATCGTCTGATTTCGCAAGAAATTAGACGGTTTTTCTTCACTTTTTGCCTCCAAAGGTCCTCAGAAAAATGACGTAATTTTGCAAAATTTGCAGTTCATTTGCAGTTGACCCAAACTGTGACCCAGACGGGTCAAAAAGAGGCCCGGACGCGGCATTTCCGTGTCCGGATTTCCTGACTTTTTATGATATCAGAGGGCATTCGCCAGAACTTTTCCTATGGTTTTTGCCGCCTCCTTCTGGGCCGCTGTGGTGACGGGGGCATAGGTATGCAGGGTGAACCCCGCGCTGAAGTGCCCCAGCATCCCGGATATCGTCTTGATGTCTACCCCGTTCTGGAGGGCCAGCGTTGCGAATGTGTGCCGTAAATCGTGGAACCTGACCCGAGGCAGACCCGCCCGCCTCAGCACCCGGTGGAGTATATGCAGGACGCTATCCGGTGAGATAGACCGTCAGTGGGAGAGGGGAACACCCAGGGGCTGCTGACGTTTTTTCCTCTGCTGTTTCAGAACCTGGATGGTATCCTCCGCCGACGGCAGCGTTTGGTCGGCGTTTTTCGTCTTGAGCGATGCCACCACCTCTCCGTTGATGCGAGCGCCATGCCGTTTCACCCAAAGGCCGCCCCGGTCCAAATCAATGTCCTCCCATTTGAGGCCAAGCAATTCGCCTCTTCTCAATCTTGCTGCCAGCTCCGCATAGTACATCTCGAGGACGCCGCTCTCCTTGGATTCCTGCAGAAAGGAGGTCAACTGCTCGACGGGCAATGTTTTCATCTCCCGATGTTCCAGCTTCGGTAGGGCGTAGCCCTCGGTGGGATCGGTGGCAATGATTTTCTACTCCTTGGCCGGCTTCATGGCTGAGGCGATGATCTGGCAGATGTTCCGCACCGTCTTGGGGCTCAGACCCCTGGGCTGCCGCTTGCTCTCGACTCTGTCGATTCTTCCACTGTTGAGTAATTTTTTGCAGATCTTCTGTAATTCCAGAGAAGTGAGTTTTTCTAGCGGAACTTCGCCGATATCCGGCTTGATGTGGTTGTCGATATACCCTTGGTAGGCATGATGGGAGGATGGCCTCACTTTGATCTTTGCGTAGTTTTTGAACCACTCATCCATCCAAGCACCTACTATGTACTTTCCCGTCATGGTCACGTCCAGGCCCTTGATTTCTTCAATGGCCGCTTTCGGGTTTGCCTCTCCCTGGGTCCGGCCCAGGACGTTCTTGTAGATCGGCTTTCCGGTCTCCAGATCGTGCCCGGCTGTGTAGCGACCCTCCCAGCAGCCACCTTTTCTTTTTCTGATGTCTTCCTCTGGGCGGACCTGCCTGAGGGCATGGATACCATAGGGATATTTGACTTTGTTTTTAATACTAAAATATCGCCTACATTCCCGGCAGGTTTTTCTACACGGTCAGCAAGGAGAAGATCGTCCAGTACATCCCCATTCTGGGCAGCAAAATTAACCAATATCTCGAAAAATAATTAATAAGCAACGGTCCGGCCTGTTTGGATCCTGACAGTATTCGGACGGAAACCGCTGGTTTGAAGGCATGAGGACTTTCGGTTCCCCGGCTGCATTCCGTCCGTCAAACTGCTGTGCCGCAGTGCTTTTCGGACCTTTTGCTTCCTAAAATCCCCAAGAGCCAAAGGGCGATTCATTCCGCTCTGCGGTGGCTTTTGATATTCTGGTGCAGGATTTTGAGGGACAGATCTATCAAAATTTGCACCGCACTAAAGAATATAGAAGGCTCTCGATGAATAATGCAAAGAGACAAGACCGAGAACTGGGGCCCTGAACGGGAGAGTCACACGTTGCCGCCTGTGAGTGGTTTGTCTGAGGCTTTGGCAGAGAGGGCAGCACCAGGACGGCTGAAGCGGCTACGAACAGTGTGGGGCCTGTGTGGCCGCCACGGAAGCAGGGAATAGTCCCAGCCCCACCGAACCATTGGGAGCGGAAACAAGGTAGTTTTGAGGCTCTGCGGAGGACGAAAGAAAAAACAGGATAAAGACCGGGGGAGCGCAAGCGGCCTCCGGTCGGATCACAGCAGTCCGCAGTGCGGGCTGTTTCAAGGGTTTTCATAGGGCTGTGAAGTGGGGCAAAAATATGGGGATGGGATCCGCTCTGGGATCACTTTCCCGGAATGCTTAGAGACAAAATCAAAAAGTGGGGGCGTGCCGGGGATATGTACGGTTTTCTGCGGTTTTGGCCCACGGTTCCAGAGCGCATCCCCTTGCGGTACTGAAAACAAACATAGGGCCTCCAGCCAGGCAGCCGAGTTGTTACTTTTCTAAAAATTTCTATCCAGTTTCCTGGCTACTGAACCAGCGTCGTGATATGATGTGTCACTAACAAGGATGCAGCACAATGCATGACTACATGGGTTCCCTACACGCAAGGTTCTGCCGGGCACCGAAACTTAGGGTGTCCGGCAGAAACCGGAACAGGCTTATAGGAAAATTAAGGAAACGTTAGCCCACCAGACCCAGGAGAATTTGCTGCAGTTGGCAGTTATTTCTTAACTTTAATAAAACCGTCACCTTTCCCTGGCTATTTCTTTTTTCTGTGGTATATTGTGTCGTTGAAAAGGAGACGAATACTATGGTGAAGAAATAGATCAACGGCGAAGGTAACATCAGAAAGAGAAAAGATGGAGGGGGGGATACCGCAGGGCATGATCCCGAGACAGGCAAGGCCATCTACAAGAACGTCCTTGGCAGGACCCAGGCAGAGACGACGACCAAGCTGAAAGTGGAAAAATGGTTCCAAACAGCAGGGAAGCCTTGGCACGGCAGAGTTGCGCCAAGGCACGTTTTTTGCCCTGTATGGGTCATGGTTTGGGGCAACTGCAAATTTTGTAAAATCGCGTTATTTCTCCGGAAACCTTTGGATGCAAAGGCAGAAAAACCGTCTGATTTCTATGAAATCAGACGGTTTTGTGATTGCGGGGCATGACTTGAACCTACGACCTCCGGGTTATAAACTGCTATCGTTTTCTCTATCCGCTGCACCGCAACGTTTTCCGGACTTTTGTGGGACCTGGAATCGTCCAAAACCCGGAATTCATTTCTTCCTACTCCATGACGGTTTTCAGCAATCTGTGGCAGGTCATGGGGCGGGGAAAGATGCCGAAAATAAGGAGCACAAGAAATGCATCTAACGGTTTATGCTTACATATTGGGGGAGATGTGTTAACACCACATTGCATGAATCAAACGGAACGAGCCCTGGGTCTTTGCAGCTCCGATGTTCTTCCAGATCAATATCCCATCGCAGCGTTCGGGAAGATGACAATCAGTTCCGGGAAGAGCATCATAAAGAAGCAAGCAACCAGGAAAATAATAACATACGGCATGACCGCCTTGTACATAACCTTGGTGTCCACTCCCGGAGGTGCCACACCCTGCAAGTAGAACATATTGATGCCAAAAGGCGGAGTAATCATGCCCAGGCAAAGAGTGACACACAGAATCAGGATGGTGGCGTTGGTGTCCAGGGAAGAAGCCTGGATTACCGGCAGCAGAATGGGAATGGCAATCATGATGATAGGCGTAGTGTCCAGGAACATCCCCATCACAAAGAACAGCGCAAAGATCAGCAGCATCAGGGGCAGGCCGTCCAGATTGGAGCTTGCAAAAGCAGCGGCTACCACATCAGACAGGCGGGTGATATTCACCAGGGAGTTGTAAGCGGCGCCTCCCATGAGAATCCACATAAGCATGGCGGAGACCTCCATGGTCTGGATGAGAGAGGCCCGCAGATTCTTCACATTCAGTTTCCGGGTAATCAGGGCATACACCATGGAGGCGAAGGCGCCCACACCGGCGGCCTCAGTAGGTGTTGCGATTCCGGCATAGATGCAGCCCAGCACCAGAACGATGATGGCAATGGGGGCGATGACCTTTTTAAACACCCGCATCTTCTCGCCCCAGGAGGGACGCTCGGCCTTGGGGATGCCGGGGCCCAGCTTGGGATTGATGGCACAGCGGATGCCGATATAGATGATGAACAGCAGGGCCAGCCAGCCTGCGGACACGCCGGTATAGGAAGACATGATGATCATGATGGTAGAGGGCGGGATAATGGGGCCCAGGCAGCCACCTGCCAGCACGGGGCCAGTGGCCAACGCTTTGTCATAACCACGGTCCAACATAGCTGGCAGTGCAATCAGCCCCATCATGATGGTAGCGGTGGCCGCCACACCGCTCATAGCGGCGATGACTGCTGTGGGGGCCACTGTGGCCATAGCCAGACCGCCATTGATACCGCCAAGCCACTTGTGGAAGAATTCGTAGATGTCTCCGCCGATGCCGGAGGTCTGGAGGAACGCCGCCATCAGAGCGAACATGGGGATGGCCAGCAGGGACTCCGACTGCATCTGATAGACAAATGCTGCGTTCAACACATTCAGCAGGCCAGAGCCGTAGAACACCAGCAGGATGACTGAAGCCACGCTCATCATGGCAAAGCAGATGGGGATGCCCAGCGCCATCAGGGCTACCAGCCCCAGCAGCAAAATGATAATATCAGGACTCACTGTATGTCCTCCTTTCCGGTTTCGTCAGGCAGATGCTCAGCGGACTTCACGATTTCAATTGCCTCCGCGACTTCGTCGGAGTTGTTGGTGAGTTCAATCTTGCCTGCCATAGCGGCTACATTCTTGATAAGCTCACTGATGGCTTGAATGAACATCAGTGCAGCGCCCAGAGGCACCCAAAACCGGATGGTCCACATGGGAGACCCCCACACGGAAGAGATCCGTTCATTGAGGCGGAAGGACAGTAGGAAGATGTTTATGCCGTAGATAAATACCAGCCCCATACAGATCAGGACCAGAATGGCGGTGGCGATATTGATACCACAGCGGACTTTGACAGGGAATTTATTATAAAGCAGGTCCACCCGCACCAGGCCGCCCTTCCAGTAGCAGTATCCGCCGCAGGCCATCAGCATCAGGCCCCAGATCTGGATAATCAGCTCCCATGCCCAGACGGTTGGAGACTTGAGGACATAACGTGAGAATACCTCAAAGGCGGTGAGGCAGATCATGGGCAGAAGAATCCAGGCGAAGATTCTGCCAATGGTCCGATTAATGGCGTCAATGCCGCCTGATAATTTCAATAGTGCGTTCATGTCTCACTTTCCCTTCTCTTGAATTCTATTTTTCTGTGAGGAACGCGCGGACTCAGTAATCCACTTGGCGGCCATAGTCACGGTTTTGCTGCTTGATGATCTCAATACCGCGGGCCATACGCTCGCTCTTGGCGGCCAGCTCTTCCCAGGTCTGGGTGACAGCAATTTCACGCATCTCGGCCAGGACGTCATCAGGCAGCGGAGACAGCTCAGTGTAGCCGCCCTGGATAGCGTCTCGAACACTTTTCTCCGTACCAACCACATGGGCCTGGCCGATGACGCCGATGTTGGCCAGCCGGATGGTCTCGTCCACGATGCTCCGCAGGTCCTCAGGGAGCTTGTTCAGGCTGTCCTGATTCACCACGGTGGCCATTTGGCAGAAGCACATGGAGGGGCTGAGGGCGTACTGCGCCACCTCGCGGATGTTGTTGGAGTCACTCAGAGAGGACCATCCATACAGAGCGCCGTCAATGGTGCCCAGCTGCAGGGCCTGATAGACCTCTGTGCCGGCAATGTTGGTGGGAGAGGCCCCCAACGCAGCCAGGAAGTCGCCCCACACGCCCAGAGCGCGGATCTTTTTGCCGTGGAAGTCCTCCAGGCTCTCTACCTGGAAGTTTGCCAGGACGTTGTAGTTGGGCTCATGGGCATTCCAGTAGTATTTGAGATTCAGTTCTCCGTAGGCCTCCTGGATCACATCCAGCAACCCATAGTTCTCCATTACGTCATAGATTTCGGCGGAGCTCTCCCATGCAAAGGGGATGCCGCAGGCCAGATCCGCCTCCGGAATCAGGCCGGAGAAGGTGGAGCCGAAGATGACGGCACAGTCAAAGGCATTTTGCGAGAGATAGGTCAGTATATCGGAGGTCTGGCACAAAGCGCCCGGCTCATACAGCTCCACCTGAAGGCGGCCATTGGTAGCGGTCTCCAGAGCCTCCTTCAGGTTGGTGGCCATATCGCCCTGCAGGGAATTCAGGGAGTAGCTGCTCTGCAGGCGCCAGGTGATCGTCTCGCCACCGGAGGAGCTCTCTCCCACGCCTGAATCGCTGCCAGCGGTATCGCCGCCGCAAGCAGTCAGCAACGTCAGCGACATACACAGTGCCAGAATCAGCGCAAACAGTTTTTTTGCATTCTTTCTCATGATCCTTCCTCCTAAAGTCTTGTATGGGGGATGTGTTTTACTGGCCGGTATACTGCGGCTCCCGCTTTTCCAGGAAGGCGGAAACACCCTCCTTGAAATCCGCATGACGAGCCATGTAGCGGGTGTAAGTCACCTCCAGCTCATCCTTCCGGTGGATCTGGAAATCCTCCTGCTCATTCATGCAGGCTTTCAGGTACCGCAGCACCAGGGGACCACGGCGGCACAGCTCCCGCGCCTTGTCCATGGCCGCGGGCATCAGTTCCTCCAGCGTGTCTACCACCATGGTGACACCGCCGTACTTGTCGTGGAGCTCTTCTGCGGTGATGAAAGTGCCGCAGTAGCTCATATCCCGCTGGATCTGGGGGGGCAGAATACGGGCCAGATGGGCGCTGCCGCCCACCACGCTGAGCTTTGCCTCCGGTGCGCCGAAGAGGGTCCCCTTCACGGCGATAGAGATATCCGCACCGGCGGGGGAGCACACGCCGCCCCCCAGGCAGTGGCCGTGAACTGCACAGATCAGGGGAACCCGCAGTTCATAGAGGGCCTGAGCACCATCGTAATAGACCTCCTGGGTATTGGTGACATCCTTATCCAGGATGCTCTGATAGAATCGCTTGATGTCCACGCCCACGCAGAAGGTTTTGATGTCGGAGTGCATAATGCACACCCAGATGTCGTCCTCATGGTTGATATAGTCGCACAGGAGCAGGATCTCCTCCTGCACCACGCCGTCTGCCGCATTCACCGGGGGATTGTGGAGGGTCATAACGGCGATGTGATCCTCCACGGACAGGAATACCTTTTGTAAGGTATGTCCATTGACGGCCTCAATTTTTTTCTCGGACATATTACTGATCCTCCTTGCCATAGCGTTCGTAGTAAGCTTCCCAGAGCTGATCCCGGAACTTGGGGTGGGCGATGTTGATGAGGAGCCGGGCCCGCTCCCGCAGGCTCTTGGCCCGCAGGTTGGCGACGCCGTATTCCGTCACGATGTAGTGGACGTCCGTACGGGTGGTGGTGACAGTGGTGCCGGGCTCAAACACCGGGACGATCCGGGACACTTCCCCGTGCTTGGCCGTGGAGGGCATGGCCAGAATGGCTTTGCCGTCGGGACACATGGCCGCGCCGCGGACATAGTCCAGCTGACCGCCGATGCCGGAGAATTGCTTGGTGCCCATGGACTCGGAGTTCACCTGACCGTTGAAGTCCACCTGTAGGCAGGAGTTGATGGACACCACTTTGGGATTCTGGCAGATCACGGCGGGGTTGTTCACGTAGTCCACAGTCCGCATCATCACGTCCGGATTGTCATCCACAAAGTCGTAAAGCTTTTTGGAGCCCATCAGGAAGGCAGCCACCATCTTGCCCTTGTCCAGCCGCTTGTTGGCACCGGTGATGACCCCCTTCTGGTACAGATCCACCACGCCGTCGGAGAACATCTCGGAGTGGATGCCCAAATCCTTCTTGTCCCCCAGGAACTTCAGCACCGCATCAGGGATGGTGCCGATGCCCAGCTGCAATGTAGAGCCGTCCTCCACCAGGGAGGCCACATTCCGGCCGATGGCTTCCTCCACTTCGCCGATGGTGCCTCCGCTCAGCTCCGGCAGAGGCGTGGATGCCTCCACACAGCAGGTCAGCTGGGAGACGTGAAGGAAGGACTCCCCCATGGTGCGGGGCATCTGGTCGTTGACCTGGGCAATGACCATTTTGGCGTTCAGGCAGGCGGGCTTGGTGCCGCCCACGGAGACGCCCAGGGACACATAGCCGTGCTTGTCCGGCGGAGTGACGGAAACCATCGCCACGTCAATGGGGAAGGTGCCGTCAGAGAAGAATCGGGTGGACTGGTGGAAGAAAAAGGGTGTGTAGTCCGCCCGTCCTTCCTGCACAGCCTTGCGGGTTGGGCCGCCCACAAACATGGCATTGTGGCGAAGGTGCCCCTTCATCTTGGGATCGCAGTACTCCCCTTTTCCCATGGGAACCCAGTGGACGATCTCCACATCCTTATATTGCTCATAGTTTCGCACCAGCGCATCCACCAGGACGGGGGGTTCATTGGCCGCATGGCCGAAAAAGACCCGGGAACCATCGGGGATCTGCCGGACGGCCTCATCTGCCGTCATTAATTTGGAAGCATAGAGTACCTTCCAGTCTTCCATCTCTTGTACCTCCTTAAAATCTCACATATTTCATCGATGGTATGTCTGGCGGGGGATTTCCGCCACCAACACATTCCGTTGGAATTCGACAAATCATTATAGCAAAAATCTTGCCAATTTAAAAAAACATTCCAGCGAAAAGCCAGAAACCCCTATGACTGTATGGAATTGCGGTTCCTCCCAAAATTCAAAAAAGATCGAATTATTTTCCATGACGGAAACGGGGCCTCGATTATGTGAAAAAAATTGCAATTTTGTGTTCCAAAATTGGAACGAATTTTGAGCAGAGTGCTCCGAAATTGGAACTTGTGAAAACATAAGATTTATGATATAGTCATTTTTGTTAAAAACAAAGCAAAGATGATATGAGTTTTGACGATAAAAAGTGTGATTTCAAATTTGAAATTGCACAAAAGAGCAAAAGGCGAAGGGAGGTGTTCCATTTTTGGAGCAAAAGCAGGTGCGCTCGCAGTTTTCCCATGAGACCATGGAGGAACTGCGCAAGCGAGTTTTGGATTTGGAAGAACAGAACCGTGTCCTGGATGCTTTTATCGAGAACTCTACGGATGCCATCCAGATCTCAGACCGGAATCTGGTGACGCTGCGGATCAACCGGGCTTATGAGGTCCTCACCGGGATTCGGAGAGAGGAGTTAGTGGGGGTGCCGGTGGAGCAGTTGGTGAGAAACCATCTGATTTCCGAATCCTGCGGTGCTATCGTAGCAAAGACCAAAAAGCCACACACCATTGTGCAGACCTTCTATCGCACAGGGCGCAGTGCACATGTGTCCTGCACGCCGGTATTTGATAGCTGCGGTGAGATTGAATTCTATATCTGTAATGACCGGGATTTGGACGAAATCAGCTCTTTGCAGCAGGAGCTTGATAAGATCCGGGGACTGAATGACCAATATCTCCAGGAACTGGAGAGCATCAAGGCCCGGATGGGTGGCCAAAGCAAACTGATTGTGGCCGATAAGGAGATGCTGAAGGTGCTGGCCCTGGCCGCCCGGATAGCCAAGGTGGACTCTACCGCCCTTCTGCTGGGAGAAACCGGTGTAGGTAAGGATGAGATTGCCAGATTCATCCACCAGAACAGCGGGCGGTCCAACCGGCGGTTTGTTCCCATCAACTGCGCTGCCATCACAGAGTCTCTCTTTGAGAGCGAACTCTTTGGACATGAAGGCCATGCCTTCACCGGCGCTGGCAGCAAAGTGAAGCCAGGCCTTCTAGAGGCAGCAGATCACGGAACGCTGTTTCTGGATGAGGTCGGCGAGCTGTCTCTGAATATGCAGGCCAAACTGCTCCATGTGCTGCAGAACCGCTCTTTTATCCGCGTGGGCGGCAACGAACCCATACAGGTGGACATCCGAGTGATCGCCGCTACTAACTGCGACTTGGAAGAGATGGTGCAGCAGAAACGCTTTCGGGAGGACCTGTATTACCGGCTGAATGTCATGCCGATCCATATTCCGCCGCTCCGGAAGCGAAAAAATGACATCATTCCTCTGGCTCAGCATTTTCTAGATTACTACAATCAAAAATACGACTTTCATCGGAAACTGTCCCCAGCAACCTGCTTTGCGTTGCTGAACTATCGGTGGGAAGGGAACGTCCGCCAGCTGAAAAACAGCATTGAGCAGGCGACCATCATCACGGATACAGACTTGATTCAGCCGGAGAGCTTGCCGATGAACGTGGCGGGTCCGGAGCCTGTTCAGGATGCTCCGGCAGAGGCAGGACTGAATGAGATGCTGGAGCGTATGGAACTGCGGTATCTCCAGACATTCTACGAGCGGTACGGAAGTATCCGTAAGGCTGCGGAACGCCTGAAACTTCCGCCCACTACGTTCCTACGCCATTGGGAACGGCTACGGCAGAAATATGGAACCTCTTCAGCAGAAGGCAAAGAATGAGGATCTGACGAAATAAACATCCGCTAATGCAATGTGGATACTATGTATTCAAATTCCAAAATGCAATATGAAATGAGTTGGGCCACGGGATGCTTGGAATGCGGGCAACTCTATGTAAATGGCACAGACCTTTGGACCCATGTGGGGAGCTGGGTAAAATCAGCGGGGCGGCTCGTGCGGCTCTGCTGATTCTTTGTACAAGACCATCCGGGCTTTTTTGTGGGCAAGCATCTCGTCCAGCTATACGGCGGCCGCAGTTCTGGGCAGAAGCCCGGCCCCACTTGGGACGACCACGGGTTGGAGGACTGGAAGAAGCCCTCCTCTGTTTGGTATGTGAGCCGCTGTGTGGGGCGAATGGGGACGGGATAGCCGTGCCCCCCACAAAAGTCATCCTACGGCTGGGCGGAAGTGGGGAGTGGAAGTGCGAGATTGCCATGGAAACACATTTTTCCCCAGAATCGGGGGTGGCTCCACCAGTTGAAAGCATAGCGGGCGCCCTCCGGCCAGATCACAACCGCCCGCAGTACAGGCAGTTGCGGGAGTTTTCTAGGTGGCCGAAAGCAGGACCAAAAACAGAGGGATCGGCTCATCTTTAGGGTCACTTTTCTGGAATACTTAGAAGCACAAACAAAAAGTATGGGTCACCGCTGGGATGCACACAGCTTCCTAGAGCTATGCCCCACGCTTCCGGCAGGGACGTCCCATCAGGAAGTGCGGAACCGAAAGCAACGCTACGGATTCTGACCAGACAACCAAGTTGTTACTTTTCTGATAATAGATGCTGCATCCCCCGGCTATTGAGCCAGCGTCGTGATATGGTGTGTCGCTGATAGGAAGCGGCACTAGGCGAGTGGTTTGAAAACTACGCAAAGATTAAGGGTCGCTCCTCCCCCCACCAGACCTGCCGGGGGTACATCGATAACCATATCAAGCCGAATATCGGCAAAGTTCCGCTGGAAAAACTCACTTCTCTGGAGTTACAGAAGCTCTACAAGAAGCTGTTGACCAGCGGGAGAATTGACAGAGTAGAGAGCAGGCACTAGGCAAAGGGGCTGAGCCCCAAGACAGTGCGGGACATCTACCAGATCATCGCCTCAGCCATGAAACTGGCAAAGAAGCAGAGAATCATCGTAGCAGATCCCGCCGAAGCTGGAACATCGGGAGATGAAAACACTGCCCATTGAACAGATGGACTCCTTCCTTAGAGAGGCCAGAGACAGCGGGGTATTCGAGATGTACTACGTGGAGTTGGCAACCGGTTTCCGGCGAGGCCAATTGCTCGGCCTGAAGTGGGAGGACATCGATTTCGAACATGACAACCTCCAGGTGAAACGGCAAATCGCCCGGATCAATGACGAAATCGTAAAAGCACACCGGAAAAGCAAGAACGCCTACCGGACGCTGCCGCAAGCGGAGGATACCATCCAGGTTCTGAAACAACAGAGGAAGAAAACCGTCAGCAGTCCCTGAGTGTTTCCCTCACCCACCGGCGGTCCCATCTCGCCGGATAGTTTGCTCCACCAGGTACTGAAACGAGCGGGGCTGCCTCGGGTCAGATTCCACGATCTCCGGCATACCTTCGCCACGCTGGCCTTCCAGAACGGCGTGGACACCAAGGTGGTGTCCGGGATACTGGGGTACTTCAGCGCGGGTTCACCCTGGACACTTATGCCCATGTCACAATAGCAGCCCAGAAGGAGGCAGCAAAAACCATGGAAAGGGTCCTGACGGCAACACTGTAAACAAAAAAATCTTCCCCGAAAGCGGAAAAGTCCGGAGGCGGTATTTCCGCCTCCGGGCGCGTTTTTTGACCCATCTGGGTCATGGTTTGGGTCACCCCGGTGTCCAGAAAATGGGGATGTCCAAAAAAGTTGCAAACGGGCAGAGAAAATCGCCGCTTTCCGGGTGGGAAGCAGCGATTTTATGGTTGTGGGGGCTAGACTTGAACCAATGACCTCCGGGTTATGAGTCACTAATCTAGTGGCCCGTAATCCGGAGGTCGTTTTTCTGTTTTTGCCTTTCATATCAGGCGATACAGCGCCCGACAGCAAAGCACGTTCCGTAGAGCCTGTGTGTCAGTTTTTTCCCTTTTAATTTTAACTATTTTATCCCACTTGCAAAATAACCGCAAACACGGATTTGGCCTTGATCTGCCGTGCTGATTCGAGGCAACTGCAATTACCAAAAACTGCACAACCATGTGGGAAGGCTTACCCCGCTTCGAACTAAGTAAGGATATTTCAAGAAATAAAGCGAAGCTATCCTTCTCATTTCTTGAGCCATGGAACTGGGCAGGGCAAGCACCACATCCAGCTATACGCCGTCTCAGTTCCGAGCAGAAACCTGGCCCAACTTTGGGGGACCAACAGCCCGAAGGACAGAAAAAATCCAGATCTTGTTTGGCCGTGTGAGCCTCTGTGTGTCCTTTGGACTGTTTGCCATTAGAAGAGAATTTGACCTGAACCAGAAACATGTGATATGATGCCTTAGTTTGGAATTGTCTGGGGAGAAGTGCGTGGCCGATGAGTTTGAAGTTGTTACCCACCACACGATTTAGGAAAAATTGAGTTTCCCGCAAAAAGCAGGGGATAGAGGACTGCTGTGGGAAGTCCGGAAGCCTGTTCAAAAAGCCCTACAGTACAGGGCAATGTCATTAAGTTAAGCGTTTTCCGAAGGAACGGCGCACAAAGTAGTAATTTATTTCGCACAAATTGGGGGAGACTTAAAAAGCGAAAGTTAAGAACAGGGGTGCCCCGGTTCTTAACTTAGTGACATTGCAGCACAGTTTTTTGAATCAGTATTTCCTGTTTTTTTGAACAAAAAGGCCACAATTCGACTTTTGCGTTCTCAGGACAGGCCAATTCCCAGACACTACGATTGCCACAGAGCGACAGGAACTTAAAGGGAGACTTGGAGTCAAAAACTTGGAACATACTAGCCATTCTTCATCTTGGTATTGCCAGGATTTGTCTCGTCATGCTATAATATATGTTAATTATAGTATACAGCGTTGCAGATTTGTTTTCGGTTTATGGTTTCTGAAATTTTCCAGATGAACTCCATCCGGAAGAATCTTTTGTGAAGAGGTTTTATCAGATATGTCTTACAAAAGACTGGTATATCAAGAGGTCGCGGCGCAGGGAAACTCTCTGGACCCTCTTCTCACTAATAAGCAGGAGTATGCGTATCAGTGGCTAAAAAGCTCGATTATTGAGAATAAAATCAAGCCGTCTACCCTGCTGGTTGAGCGGCATCTGAGTGAAATGCTGCATATTAGCCGGACCCCGGTCCGTACTGCACTTATGCGCCTGGCAGATGAGGGTTTTGTTGTGATCTCGCCCGGGCGAGGTATGGTGGTGGCGCCCCTATACAAACATGATGTCGTAGATGTGTACACCCTTCGGAAGGCCCTGGATGTTCTGGCAATTGAATTGTATATTGGACGTGCAACAAAGGCGTCCATTCAACAGATGGCAGATGCTTTTGATGCGATGGAAGAGGCTTATCATCTCGAAGATTACGCAGAAGTTGCCCAGCAAGACGAGGTCTTTCACGGTATTTATATTCACAACACGGGAAACGGCAGATTAGAGGCGATGCTGGATGGGCTGAAAGACCAGTCCAACCGGATGCGGCATCTCGTTCAAGAAGACCATACCCGCATCATGGCCTCCAGGCGGGAGCATCAGGCGATTTTAGAGGCCGTCGAGGCCAAAGATGTTGAGAAGGCATGTGAAGCTGTTCAACAACATATGATATCGACCATGGAATACCATCTTCAAAAATTAAAAAATGATGAATCTGCCACATAATTGTGCGGATTTCAGGAAAATGCAGCCTGCTTCCATAAGGAAAGCAGGCGTATTTTTTTCTGATATATAAAAAGTCTGAGTGCTGCGGAATCGCTTGAATCAGAAATAATACTAGGAATACCGAGATTCGGAGCAGAATACACATAAGAATTAGGACTGGACATAGAAATTTGTTAAAAGTGTATATATTTTTTGATCCGAATGTTACAAAAAATAGAATTGATCCCCAGAGCCCATTAAGTATATTGACAAATTCATAAGCCGAATGGTATTCTTGGTATACCAAAAGAACCAAGCAAATTAAAGCGATATATGCGCAGGGAGGAATCAAAATGGTATACGGCACCAAGGGGACGATGCAGGTCGATTATGAAGACCGGATTGACTTTACACGAATGCGGGAGTACCGCGAGGGACGGATTCAGAAGCTCCTGGAAAAGTCTGACTTTTCCTGCCTGATTCTGTTTGCCACAGAGAACAAACGGTATGCAACATCCACGGCGGTAGCCTCTCCAGAAGTCGATAATATGGGAAGGTATGCCATTGTCCCCCGCGGCGGCAAACCTTATATTTTTGGATTCGGCTCCGAGGTCGCCAATGAGCGGATTAACTGCTCTTGGATTAAAAATCGGGCCTATCCCGCTCATACAACAATGTTTGGCGCTCTGCCTGCCAGCTGGGGCATGGATGGCGGACATCTGGATAAATTTGAGGCGGATCTCCGAATGGTGATGGAGGAAAATCATCTGGATCCAAAGGCCCCCATCGGTGTAGACAAGATCGACGGCCAGTTGATGGCGGAACTGACGAAGCGAGGTTATAAGCTGGGCGATGGCGAAGAAATCATGTGTGCCGCCCGTGAGATCAAAAACGAGGACGAGATCCAGATCATGATGCAGGCTGCCGCCAGTGTGGACGCAGCTTTCTATCAAATGGCCCGTGCGCTGCATCCCGGCGTGAAGGAGAATGAGTTGCAGGCAGTAGCCGCCGCAGAGCTGCATCGGCAGGGATCACAGTGGATACATAATATCCAGATGACCTCTGGCACCCGGGCACATCCCCACCCGCATCTGTCCTCTGATCGTGTGATCCAGCCTGGCGATATGGTGTTTGCGGATCTCTGCACATTGTTCAATGGCTACCACACCTGTTATTACAGGACGTTGTGCTGCGGTGAACCCTCTGACCAGGCAAAGCGAGTGTATGACAGTGCCTATCAGATGTTGCTGGCCGGAATTGATAAATGTCGGGTAGGCAACACCACAGCAGATATCGTGAATGCATGGCCTGATTTCAAGCACTGGGGCTTTAAAAATGAAGGTGAGGCATTTGGCTTGGCATTTGGCCATGGATTGGGCGTATGCCTGTGGGAGCGGCCCATGATCGAGCGTAGCTTCTCTCTGGAGCATCCTGTGGAGCTGCAGGAAGGCATGGTCATCGCTGTGGAGACCTATGATGGCGAGGGGCATGTGGGTGCCCGCATCGAAGACGAGGTGGTCATCACCAAAGACGGCCCTCTGGTAATCTCCAAGTTCCCCAAAGATAAGCTTCTGGCCTGCCCTATTCTGTAAAGTCTTTCTTGTGTAGCTCTGGCACGGGTGTGCTGATATGTGATATTTAAGGAGGATCTTTTATGGCAAGCATTCAGGGAAAAGTTGCAATCGTAACCGGCTCTGCAAGAGGTATCGGCGCTGGTATTGCTTCCAGATTTGGTAAGGAAGGCGCAAAGGTTATCTGCCTGGACCGCAACCCTGCCGCGGAGACCGTGAACCACATCAAATCCAATGGCGGCGACGCTATGGCTATTCAGTGCGATATTTCTAAGCAGGCCAGTATTGAAGCCGCTGTTCGGCAGGTCTTGGATACTTATGGCACCATTGATATTCTTGTCAACTCCGCAGGTTTGTCCAAGATGGCATCTATCACAGATGCTACTGAGGCAGACTGGGATTACGTGAACAATGTCACTCTGAAGGGCACCTGGTTGATGATCAAAGGTGTAGCACCCACTATGAAAGCCAACAAAAGCGGCAAGATTATCAATATCGCCTCCATTTCCGGCTGCGTTGCCTTTGTGGATCAATCCATCTATTGCGCCGCCAAGGGCGGTGTGGTCAATATGACGCGTGAGCTGGGTGTCGAGCTGGCTCCTTTCGGCATCAATGTAAACGCGATCTGCCCCAGTGTTGTAGATACACCCCTGTTTATCGACATCAATTCTCCGCTGGAGGGCAAATTCCTTCAGGACTGCATTGACGGCCATCCCATTGGCCGGATCTCTACTCCGGATGACATTGCCGGCCCCGCCGTCTTTCTGGCCTCTGATGATGCCAGCTTTATCTGCGGTCACATTCTGATGGTTGACGGTGGCTGGACCGCAAAGTAATTGGCATCATCGTTTGGCGTGTTTTTGAACTTTGAAATTCCCGGGCATTTGTTTTAACAAATGCCCGGGACTAATAAGGAGGAGTTGCTGTCATGGCAAATCTGAAAATTGGCACCATCGGGCTCGGACGCCTGGGTTACCATCATACCAAAAACGTGACTCGGACATTTGGCGCGGAATTGGTAGCAGTTGCAGATGCTTTCCCAGATGCTTTAAAACGGGGTGAAACGGATTTCGGAGTAAAAGGTTATGCAGACTACCATGATCTGATCAATGACCCTGAAGTGGAAGCCATTGTCATTGCAACGCCGACCCAGACTCACTATGAGGTATTGATGGCGGCAATTCCCAGCGGAAAGCCGATCTTCTGTGAAAAGCCCATTACCTTTGAGCTTGACGAGGCGGAGAAGATCGTAAAAGAAGTTGAACGATACAACGCCTTTGTCATGATCGGCTATATGCGCCGGTACGACCCTGCTTACATGGCCGGAAAAAAGATGATCGAAAGCGGCGAATGCGGTAAGCCCATCTATGTCCATGACTGCTGCAGAGATCCCAAAGGACCTCCCCCCAACTATGTCCCGCAGAGCGGCGGTCTGTTTGTGGATATGGGTGTACATGATTTGGACATCGTCCGCTGGATGATGGGCTGCGAGATCACGGAAATCTATTCTCGCGGCAGTGTACTGAAATACGACTTCCTCAATGAATTGAACGATGTGGATCATGGCCAGATGCTGCTGAAGTTCGAAAATGGTGCTCTGGGAATGATCGAGGTCTGCCGCAATGGCAATAATGTTTATGAATGCCGTACAGAGGTCGTTGGTAAGGAGAAGACCATTCTGGTTGGGCAGGACCGTCTGACCAATGTGACAATGATCGGAGACCGCAGTCGCACCACAGATATGTCTGACTGGGTTCTGGAACGCTTTAAGGATGCCTATGAAGGCGAATTGCAGGCATTTGTTGACTGCGTCCGGGCAGGCAACCCCTCTCCCGTAGACGCCTATGACGGGCTGGTCGGTATCAAACTGGCCCTGGCTGCCACCGAATCTTACCGCACAGATAAACCAGTACAACTAACTTATTGAAAAACAGAGTAAACCACAGAGAACTCACTGATACTACGCATAATATAAAAAGGTAGGTGAAATATCAGCGATGTTTACTGCTATCAGTATGGCTATATGCTTGCTGGTCGTCTTTGTCTATGTGGTCTATAAAACCAGACAGATCAATGTCAGCGGCAGTGACGGATACTTTCTGGCAGGCAGATCTCTGACAGGCGGCGTAATTTGTGCCACAATTCTGCTGACAAACCTCTCTACTGAGCAACTGGTAGGCCTGAGCGGGCAGGTCTATTCCTCCAACATGGGTCCAATGGCCTGGGAAGCTCCTGCTTGTATCGGCGCAATCGGCTTAGCATTTATCTTCCTGCCCCACTATTTCCGGCAGGGTGTTATGACTGTCCCAGAGTTTTTAGAGACCAGATATGATGCAGGCGTCAAAAAGCTGGTTGCTTTTTTGCTGCTTGCCACATATTTGCTGACATTCCTGCCGACCGTACTTTATTCCGGCGCGCTGGTTTTTGAACAGATGTTCAATGTCGGCGAGATCCTGAATATCAGTCATTTCACTGCGGTTGCACTGGTCACGTTTATCTTGGGTTTGGTAGGGGCTTTTTATACCATTGTTGGCGGTGTTAAAGCCTCTGCCTCTGCGGATACCATTTATGGCATCCTCTTCGCGATCGGTGGCTGCGCCGTGCCGATTTTTGCCTTAATCTTCTTGGGAAACGGCAACTTTTTAGATGGCTTCCAAGCCCTTCTGTCCAGGGTCCCGGCTGAGAAATTTACCGCAATCAACTCAGCAACCGCTACTGCGCCCGAGGTCCCCTGGCCAATTTTGTTTACTGGCATGGTGTTTAACATGCTGTACTATTTTGGATGTAATCAATCCCTTGTACAGCGGGCTCTGGGAGGAAAAAGTCTGGCAGAAGCCCAGAAGGGCGCCCTGTTGTTCGGTCTGATTAAGGTGTTCTGTCCTCTGATCCTCTGCTCTACAGGACTGTTTGCCTATGCGATCTTTGGCGATACGATCGAAGTGGCTGATATGGCGTATCCTATGGTGGTTGCAGAAGTCCTACCTGCCCCCCTGCTGGGCTTTGTCGGAGCCGCTATTGTTGGCGCAATCCTGAGTTCCTATGCCGGTACACTGAACTCCTGTGTAACGTTGTACTCTCTAGAGTTCCATGAAAGCATTTTCAAAAAGAAGCTCAGCGACAAAGGGCTGGTCCGTGTAGGCCGAATCAGCGGTGTGATCATTGCAATCATTTCCATAGGCATTGCACCGTTCATCATGTATGCGCCTTCCGGCCTGTACGATTTTCTGCAAAGATTTTTTGGCACGTTCAATGCTCCTACACTGGCGGTTGTTCTGTATGCGATTTATTCCCGCAAGGTTACACCGCTGGCCGCAAAGGCTGCGTTCTGCGTACATATCCCCCTGTACTGGCTGGCGACGCTGTTGCTGCCACAGGTCCATTACCTCTATTTCTTTGCGATTCTCTTCCCGTTTGATGTGTTGGTGATGTATGTTATCACCAAGCGGCACCCCCGAACAGAACTGATTGAGATTCAAGAAAAAGCACAGGTTGATATGACCCCCTGGAAATACGGCAAATTAGTTGCTGTTTTGTCGATTTTAGCACTGCTGGGCATGTACTTTGTTTTCTCTCCGTTGTGTTTAGCAAAGATATAATTTGTGCTAAATTTTACTTTCATTTTATCTCCTAATCGGAGATATTTCCGAAAATTATATGGCCCTGTGTTTTCAGCACAGGGCCATATAATTTTATACATCAGAAGCCGGTCCCACTTTGAGCAGTCAAAGGCCCCAGGGCGGTGAGACGCTCCCCCGTTTGGCTTTGTGAGCCGCTGTGTGCCCTCTTTCATCAGAGGGCACGCAACAGCCTCTTCCCGCGTCCGCTCTTTTGGGGGCAGTTTGGACCTTATTTCAGGAATTTGAGGAGAACGAAAGAAAAGGCATTCGGCTATGGATTTATCAAGGATTAAAAATGCACTTATTTGAATAAGTTCATATTCAATAAATGTGCATAAAGGTGCGGCCCCACGCTGCATGGATCGGCCAGTGCCGTAGGATAAAGGCCGTAGGCACGGGCGTCCTCTGGCCAGATTACAACTGCCCGCAGCATGGGCGGTTGCGGGAGTTTTTCAGGTGGCCGAAAGCACGAGCAAAAAGTATAGGTCACCGCTGGGATGCACACAGCTTCCTGGAGCTATGCCCCACGCTTCCGGCAGGGACGTCCCATCAGGAATTGCGGAACCGAAAGCAACGCTACGGATTCCGACCAGACAACCAAGTTGTTGCTTTTCTGGTAATAGATGACGTATCCCCCGGCTATTGAGCCAGCGTCGTGATATGGTGTGTCGCTGATAGGAGGCGGCGCAGCTACATAAGAGCCCTGCACACACGGTTCTACCGGGAGCCGGAGCTTTGGAGTACCCGGGCGGCACTGGAACACACCTGCAGAAAAATCAAAGGAAGATTAGGGAGCAAGACCAGGAAATTCTGTTACAGCTGGCGGATCGGGAGAACGAACTGCGGGTGGAGACCTCCCTGGTACCTTTATCGCCGGGTTTCAGCTGGGCATGGGGATTGCGGGGGGACTGGAGCCCTATTCTTTCGAAGACGCGGAAGAAAAGCAAGCCACAGAGTGGGTGAAAACAGGGCGTCCCCACGTCAAAGATTGATATGGTATACAAAGAGAAAGAGCTGCCGCTGGCAGCTCTTTCTTAAATTTCTGATAACAGTAGCTGTAAGCCCTGGCTGTTTCTTTTCTGTGGTATTGTGTGTCGTTGAAAGGGAGGCGGATGCCATGGCAAAGAAACGGGCCAACGGAGAGGAAGATGCCTCTGCCGGAGGACGCGATCCGGGCCATTTTTACCCAGCTGTAATTTTAAGCCGATCAATACATCTCCGTGAGCTTTTGATAGGTTTCCACCCGGCGATCCTGCAGATAGGGAACATCCGTTGCCCGGTGATAGGCCACATCGTCCAGATCCACGGTTTGTACCAACAAAAACTCGTCATCCACAGGCGCTTCTGCCAGAAGATGTCCACGATAGTTATAAATCTTGTTATTGCCAAACATATAACAGTCATCCTCAGTTCCAACGCGGTTGATTCCTGCCACAAAGCAGCAATTTTCTAGGGAGCGGGAGCCGAAATAGGTGTCCCACATATCCTTATCACGGATAGGGAACGCACTGGGGCAGAGAATCAGCTCCGCCCCGGACAGTGCCAGGATCCGGGAGACCTCTGGAAACCCGCCGTCATAACAGATCATGAGACCCACCGTGCCGAAATCCATGTGGAACACAGGGTACCGGTCACCAGCCCTGAACCAAAAGCGCTCTCCCGCCCACAGGTGGGTCTTGTTATAGGTCCCCATAAGCTGACCATTTCTGGAAATCACAATCAGGCCATTGTAGAGCAATCCCGGGATCTCGCTCTTGAGTACAATAGGGGCAACAATATACATGCTGTATTTTTTCGCAAGTTCCGCCAGAAAGCAGAAGGTGGGGCCATCCGGCTCCTCCGCCATATCGATGTATTTGGGCCCGATCAAAGCAGGACTGTAACCGGTTGAGAACATCTCCGGAAAGCAGATCAGGTCGGCATGTTGCTGGGCAGCCTGCTCAATAAAGGCCTTTGCCTTCTGCAGGTTTGCCTCCTTGTCCAGCATGACGCAGTCCATCTGCACCAGTGCGATTGTCGCGTTTCTACTCATAGCATTCACCTTTCTTTCCATTTTCCAAGGGCGCAGAGCCCTCCCCGGTCCCGCCGCAGCGTTCAGAACATACCTCCGCCCAGTCGGGAGACGGGTTTTTCACACGATTGTATAATCCCCATCACCGTTTTCTGCCAGAGAAGACGAAAACAGTTTTCGGGCCAATCCAATCAGCTCCGCTGTATCACCAGTGCCGCAGGTCTCATAGGGCGAGTGCATAGCCAGCTGCGCAATTCCCACATCCGCTGTCTTGACAGGGACATGCTGAACAGAGATGTTCCCCAAAGTGGTCCCGCCGGGAATATCCGAGTGGTTGGTAAACACCTGGAGCTTCACCCCTGCCTTTTTCGCCAAGACACGGACGATTGCCGCAGAGACCGCGTCCGTGGCATACTTCTGATTTCCGCTATATTTTACCACTACGCCGCCGCCTAGTCTGGGTCGGTTGACCGGATCGCACTTGTCTGCATAATTGGGATGCATCCCGTGGGCGTTGTCGGCCGAAAGCAGGAAACTCTGGGGTAGCTTTTCCAGATATTCTCCAAAGGTCAGGCCAAGCGCCTCCGTAATCCGCCGGAGGGTGTCTTCCAGGAAGGGGGAAGCAGCTCCCTGCCTGGTGGACGAGCCGATCTCCTCGTTGTCAAACACCACATGGACCGGAAGGCTTTCCTCCGGGGCGCTCTCCAGAAAGCCGCACAGGGAGGAGAAGGCACACTGCAGATCGTCCAGTCTCGGGCTGGACATAAACTCCCGGTCCGCCCCCCAGATGCTGGGGGCTTGCCGGTTGTATACGAACAGGTCATGTCCAATCACAGACTCCGGGGAAATCCCAGCTGTTTCGGCGACAAGAGCCGTTAGATCCGGGGCCTCTGCCGCTCCATACAATGGGAGCAGATCCCGCTGCACCTTATACGCATAGCCGTCATTGACGCTCCTGTTCATATGGATGGCCAGGCTCGGGATCAAAAACAGGTCCCTGTCCACATTGACCAACTGCATCCGCACTCCCTCAGATGTCCTCACCA
>OAVS01000562.1_pt1 | contig 22646 bp, 9 predicted proteins | sample 1550601 | NCBI WGS metagenome assembly OAVS01 (sample SAMEA2580093, study PRJEB22360) | human gut metagenome | biome: human gut; feature: human-associated habitat; material: faeces | place: Denmark | collected 2008/2010
TTTCGAAGGCCTTCTCGGCCAGCAGGCGGAACGCCTCGGCCGGCTCGATGGACTCGGCCGTGTACTGCTTGGGCACGGTCCGGTTCGTTTCGCCGTCGGTGATGTAGGCGCCGTAGAAGCCATCCTTGATGGTCACGTTCTTGCCGGTTTCGGGATCGGGGCCGAGCTCGCGCAGCGGCGGCTTCGCGGTGCCGCGTCCACGGCCGCGTCCGTATTTCGGCTGGGCGAACAGTTCCTTCGCCTTGTCGACGTCCACGGTGAAGATCTCATCCTCCGAGGCGAGAGACCGCGTCTCGGACTTGCCGTCGGCTCCGGTCTTGGTCAGGTAGGGGCCGTACCGGCCGTTGTTCGCCTCGACCGTGACCTCGCCAAGTTCGCCGGTCTCGGTGTTGGCCTCCTCGTAAACGCCCACGGTGCGCGGCAGCGACAACAGTTTCAGCGCATCGTCCAGCGTGATCGATTCGGGGCTCATCGTCTTGAACAGGGACGCCATCTTGGGCTTGGGCACAGTGGTCTTCTTGGACTTCGTCTCGGATGACCCGCCGTCCGTCTCGAGCGGCACCAAGGCCACATACGGGCCGAACCGTCCGTTGCGCACTTCGACCGTGCCGCCGCTTGCCGGGTCGACGCCCAGCTCGCGCGGGCCACCGGCATTGCTGTCGATGAGCTCATGGCCGACCTGCACGGTCAGCTCGTCGGGCGCCATGGTGTCGGGCAGGGAGGCCCGCTTGGGGTTGCCCGCCGCATCCACGTGGTTCATGTCTTCGAGATACGGGCCGTACCGACCGACGCGCACGTGCAGTCCGTCGCCGATGTCGATGGTGTTGATGGCGCGGGCGTCGATCTCCCCCAGCTGCGCGACCTGCTGCTGCAGGCCCGCGTGCGCTTCGTCTGCCGAAGTCGCCGCGTCGCCGCCGGAACCGAAATAGAAATGGGTCAGCCAGTCACGGCCGGTCTCCTGACCGTGCGCGATCTGGTCGAGCCCGTTCTCCATATCCGCGGTGAACTGGTAATCGACGTACTTGGGGAATTTCGTCTCCAGCAGCTTGATGACCGAGAACGCCAGCCACGATGGAATCAGGGCGCGACCGCGCTCGTAGACGTATCCACGGTCGATGATGGTGGAGATGATGCTCGCATAGGTTGAAGGACGGCCGATTCCCTTGGCCTCCAGCGTCTTCACCAGCGACGCTTCGGTGTATCGCGCCGGCGGCTGGGTCTCGTGCCCGTCAGCCTCCACCGAGGACGCGGCGAGACGGTCACCGGTCTGCATCGGCGGCAGCGATCCGTTGTCGTCGGTTTCGCGCGAGGCGCGTTTCGCCGCGGCCTCGCCGTCACCGGCACCCATCGAGGAGGCAGCGGGGGCCGCCGCACGACGGCCCTCCCCGGTGGCCTTCATGAATCCGGGGAACTCGATCACCGTGCCGGACGCCTGGAACATCGCCTCGCCGTCCTCGCCGGCAGGAGCCGACAGACGCACGGTCGCGGTGGAGCCGGTGGCGTCGGCCATCTGGGAAGCGAGCGTGCGCTGCCAGATCAGCGTGTACAGTTTCAGCTGGTCGGCGGGCACCTTGCCGGAGAGCTCCGCCGGGTCATGGAACCGCGCGCCGGCGGGTCGGATGCATTCGTGGGCCTCCTGCGCACTAGCGGTCTTCGTCACATACTGCTTGGGCCCATCGGACAGGAACGACTTTCCGAAATGATATTCGACGGCATCACGGGCGGCGGCGATGGCCTCCTGCGACAAGGTCACCGAATCGGTTCGCATATACGTGATGTAACCGTTCTCGTACAGCCCCTGCGCGGCACGCATGGTCTGACGCGAGCTCATGGACAGGCGGTTGCCGGCCGTCTGCTGCAGCGTGGATGTGGTGAACGGCGGGAGCGGGCGGCGACGGTACGGCTTGGTCTCCATCGATGCCACGGTGAAGGTCGCGTCGGCCAGGAGCTTGGCGAGGGCGTTCGCATGGGCCTCATCCAGCTGGCATACGTTGTCAGCGAAACCGGACGGCGTGAGCTTGCCGTCATCCGAAAAATCCTTGGAACCCGCAAGTCGCTTGCCTCCAAGCGACACCATGCGCGATTCGAACGACGCCGGCTCGCCCTCCGCGTCCGTCGCGCCCAGCACCGCGGTCACGTCCCAGTAGGAGGCGCGCACGAACGCCATGCGCTCGCGCTCACGCTCGACGATCAGGCGTGTGGCGACGGACTGGACGCGGCCGGCCGACAATCCCGGGCCCACCTTGCGCCACAGCACGGGCGACAGCTCGTAGCCATAGAGGCGGTCGAGGATGCGGCGGGTCTCCTGCGCGTCCACCATGTCCTCGTCCACGTTGCGGGTGTTGCCCAGCGACGTCTTGATGGCGTCCTTGGTGATCTCGTGGAACACCATGCGCTTGACGGGAACCTTCGGCTTGAGCGTCTGCACCAGGTGCCAGGCGATCGCCTCCCCTTCGCGATCCTCATCAGTGGCGAGGTAGAGCTCGTCGGAGTTCTTCAGCGCTTTTTTCAGTTCGGCGACGGTCTTCTTCTTGTCACCGTCGACGATGTAGTACGGTTTGAAGCCATCGTCGACGTCCACGCCGAACTTGCCGAACCTGGCCTTGTCGTCCGCGGGAATCTGACTGGGCTGTGCAAGGTCACGGATGTGACCGACCGATGCCATGACGGTGTAGCCGCTGCCAAGATACCCACCGATTTTCTTCGCTTTGGTGGGAGACTCCACGATGACAAGCTTGTTGCCGGTGCCCATTGTCTCTCCTTACCTACAATGTCATTGGCCTTCATCATACTCACGCGGCATGGTCAAACGGCAAATCGCGCGGCTCCGCGGCGGTCACCGCTTCTTCTTCGGCGGGGCCGGCGGCGCCCCCACCAGGCCGGCTCGGCTCAACGGGGACGCCGTGATCTGGCGCATCGCCAGCAGCATCCCGAACACCAGCGACGAAACGCCGGCTATCATCGCGAAGGTGGAGACGTGGGCGCCGACGCTCGCCCAGCTCGCGCTCAGGCTCAGACCGGGCTCAATCTGCCACATGATGTATGCGGCATAGCAGCAGCACAGCACACCCGCCGTGATCATCACCGTGCCGACGATCTGCACGCTCGGCGAGGACGCGCGTTTGCCGGGCGCGTCCATGCCGGACGTGCGCGTGAATGCCATCGCCAGCAGCGCGAAGCCGCCCGCCAGCAGCAGGCTCATCACCACGTCGACCGGGCGGTGCCATGCCCCCGCGATCACCGACAGGCCGATGACCAGCGCATAGGCGGCCCCGACCAGCGCCATCCACGCACGGCATCCGCGCGGAACCGCGAACAGCAGCAGCACGCCCGCGACGACGGCCAGCATCGTATGACCGGAAGGCGCGGAATTGGCGGGCTGAGACACGGTGTTGATGATGAACGGCCGCGGCAGCACACCTTTAAGATATGTGGACGCGAAACACAGCGCGGCGAACACCGCGGACTGCCCGACCAGCCACCAACGCTTGCGTACCAGCATCACCACCGCCGCGACAACGATCAGCAGCGCGGAGACGATTACGGTGAAGTTCAACGGATGCCCGGCGATTGACGTGATATTGCGGCTGATGAACGGGGCGACCAGAGCGGACGCCCACGACGGCAGGCTGTCGTGGAAGCCGCTGAACACCATATCCTCGTACGATTGCCCGTCCTCGGTGCGCACGGCGATCCACCATGCGCCGAACGAGATCGCGATCATCAGCACGCCGAACACCGCACACAGCACACGGCTCGACACGCGCGGGCGCACGGTCAGCGGGTCGCGACGCGCCAATCCGCGCTCGATGTCCGCCTCGTCGTCAATGTCCGCCGCGTGTTCGTCGGGCGCGGCGGCCTTACGTTTGCGCGCGGCCGGCGCGGGCGATCCGAGGGTGCGCAGCGGATGATCCGCGGTCGTCTCCAAAGCGGACCATGCGCTGGCCGGGGACGCCTGCGGCACCACGGGTTCTGGCTCCTGTTTCGCCGACGAGCGCGCCTGTTCTGGTGCGGGGGCTGATGCCGACGCGCCGGATGACGTCGTATCCGATGCGGCTGCGGTATCCGGCTCATTCGGCGTGTCAGCGGGCGCATCGGTCGTCTCCGTGGACGGCAGGCGTTCCGCCGACGTTGCCGCATCAGCCCGGTCGCCGCTGACTTGCACGGCGTCAGGCGGAATCGCACCGTCACGCGAGATTTCGGCGGGATCATCAACACGCTGTTCTTCACTCATAGTTCAAGACTGTAGAGCCTGTACATGTGTCAGTCGCCTCATCGCGCCCATATTCCGACAGAATAATCGAAAACCTGGCCCCGGCATATCAAAATACGGGTTGAAATCGCCGAAATCTACTATTCCCCGTGTGAAATCGCCGTTTCAAGGTCCAAAAACGGCGATTTCGCACGGGGAATTGCCAAGAACGGCGATTTCAACCTGTAATTTAAGCCTCACGGTGCCGCGACGGTCAGGGTGAGGGGCCAAGAAAAGAAAAAGAAAACCTTCACGTACCCGACAGAGGCCACTTACCCTTGCTGCATTCCTGCCCTGGGGGGATTGGGTGACATAACGCCACGTGAAGGCTGTACTAGTATACATCACCCCCGGATATCGGGTGCGCAACGACAATAATGCCCCTCCCCGCGCTCGCGGGAAAGGGCATTATCGGCTATGGGAGACTAGCGACGCACCGCGTCACGCCGGCGAATGATCACCAGCGTGGCCCCGGCGGCGAGCAGCAGCATGACTACGCCCGAGATGCCAGTGACAGCGGCACCCGTCTTGGCGACGCCGGCATTGCTGCCGTTCTGGCCACTGTTGGCGCCCGACGCACCGGGCTTCGCCGGGGCGCCAGGCTGGCTCGGCTTGCCGGGCTTCGTCGGCGTGCCGGCCTTCTTCACCAAAGCCTCTTCGGCCTTGAACAGAGCGCCGGTCGCGTTGTTGATCTCTTCCTGAGTCGCGTTGTCGTTGGCGAGCACCGCCTTGGCGGCATCAAGCGCCTTGACGAACGCAGCCCACGAATCCGCCGTGTAGTCGGATTCCTTCAGCTTGGCCGCAGCATCCACCGCCGCCTTCAGCTTGTCCTTAGACGGCTTGGCGGTCGCGTTGACGAGCCCGTTGATGGCGGTTCGCAACGCCGTGTAGGCGTCGTTGACCTGCTGCTGCGTGGCCGTGTCGGAGTCGAGCACCTTCTTCGCCGCGTCGAAGGCCTTCTTGAATGCGGCCCACGAATCCGCCGTGTAGTTGGATTCCTGGTACTTGCTAGCGGCAAAGACCAGAGTCTCCAGCAGCGCCTTGTCGATGTTCTTCACGGTGTGCGCGTCGATGACGGGCTCATCGGTCTCGATGTTCGGGAAGAAGCCGTTCTTGTGCAGCGCCAGCACCTTCGGAGCGGTCTCGGACGAATCATCCGCGGTGTGGACGGCGACCTTCGTGCCGTTCTCGTCGGGGAAGCTGACCGTGCCGTTGCCTTCGGTGGCGGAGTCGCCGAACCACAGGGCAGGGTGGTACGCGTCGAACGAGTCGTCCTTGGAACCGCCCGCAGTGTCGACGATGTACTGATCCTTCGCGCCGGCAGCGTAAATCGACTCGATCTGTGCCATGTAGGCGATCGGGGCGACCTTGGTGTCCTTGGTGAATCCAAGGGCGGACAGCTTCACGGAGAGCACGACCTGGTTGGAGTCGGAGACATATGCGGGGTCGATGGGCTCCTCGTCAACGACCTTGCCGGTTGTCGCGGAAGTCGTCGTGGCCCATGCGGTGTCGTACTGCGTGTTGCCTTCGGTGGTGCTCACCGAGATCATGTAGTCGGCCTTCATGTCGCCGTCCACGTCGAAGATCACGTCCGGAACGAAATTGTTGCCCAGGTGGGACCACGTCTTGTCGGTGATGATGCCGAAGCTCAGCAGGCCCTGCGACGGATCGGAGAGCTGAGGTGCGGTGCTGGAATAACCGATCGCGCGGATGTCACCTGCGGCAAGGCTGCGAGCGGCGTCACCGTTGCCGGTGTAGCCGTCGGCCGGATCCTCGGCACCGTACACGAACGGGACGAGCTCGGAGTGGTAGCCGGTGGCGGTGTCGCCCTGGTCAAGGCCATGGCCGGACACGGACAGCGTGCCCTTCTTGTTGTTGAAGCCGCTCAGTCCCGTGGTGGTTTCGGAGATTGCCTTCGGCACCGAAGTGACGGGCACACGCAGCGTGGTGGCGTCATCCTCCTGGGTGACCGGAGTCGCGGTGATGATGCCGCTGGCGTCGGTCACGTACTGGCGGTCCTTGCCTGCGACCTGCGCGGACTGCGTGGCGTCGCGGGTGCGGGTCAGCTTGGACTGGTCGATGCTGATCTTCACGCGGAAGCTGGTGCTGGTCCCGGACTTGGCGACCACGGTGTCCCCACCGTTGTCGCCGCTCACCGAGTACGTGACGCCCGGCACCGGGGTGCGGGCCGAGTATGTGAGCTTGTACGTAATGTCATGATCGGTGTTGTTCACGAGCCGCATGGTCTGCTTGTCGGTGTAGCCGTCCTTGCCGACCGGGATGACGCCGAACTGCGCGGTGATGGCCTCGTTATCCTCTCCGGCAAGCTGCACGTTGTTGTTCACTGCGGCGAGCGCGTCGATACGACCGGAGCCCACACGCAGCGGGCCGTACGCGGTCTTGCGATCCGCGGTGAGCACGTCGTGGTTGGCGGTGTTCATCAGCTGGGCCTTGACCACGTTGGCCAGGTATTCGGGCCGGGCCTGACGGACCAGCGCGGCGACGCCGGAGGTCAACGGGGTGGCCATGGACGTACCGCTCATGATCTCGTCGCTGTTGCCGGTGCCGGCCGAAGCGGACACGATGCCCACGCCGGGGGCGGAGACATCGGGCTTGGCGGTGCCGTCATAGGAGCCGTGGATGCCACGGGAGGTGAAGGACGCGATGGTGTCTTCGCTCTCGCTGGAGTAGTCGGCGTCCTTGCTCATACGCAGCTTGGTGGACAGGGTCACCGTCAGCGTGCCGTCATCGATGGCGCTCTGCAGGTCCTTGTTCTCGGCGGCGTTCTTGACCAGCTGGAAGCCGGGGATGTCGGCGTTGCCGCCGATGCCGGACTCGGGGATGTTCGCCTGCGAGCCGAACAGGATGCCGGTCGCGCCGGCCTTCTCGGCGTTGTCGAAGCGGGTCTTGGAGCCGCAGTTCACAGCGGCGTCGTTCCATTCGACGTAGGCGATGTTGCCCTTGACGGCAGCGGCGTCATCGGCGGAGTATGCCTTGCAGCCTTCCAGGTTGTCCTTGTCCTTGACGCGCACGACCTTGCCGGTCAGGGAGAAGTCGTCGAGCTTCGCGTAGTTCACGGAGTACTGGCCGGCGAGGGTCTGGCCCTTGAGCGAGGCCGGGCCGGCGGTCACCTCGACGGCGTCCTGCAGCGCCTTGCCGGACTGGCTCGCGGCCACGGTCAGCGCGCTCTTGGCGGTGCCGGGGGCACCCATGATGTCGGTGATGTCGCCGTCGTTGCCGGCCGCGATCACGGACAGCACGTTGTCTGCGGTGAGGTTATCCACGGCCACGTTCTCCGGGTCGTCGGAGGCGCCGAAGCTGCCGCCGAGCGACATGGAGACGATGCTGATGCGGCTGGACTCGTCGCCGTTGGCTTCCGCCTCGGTGTTGTGCTTGGCGATGCCGTCAAGCGCTTCGAGCACCAGGTCGGTGGTGCCGCCGTTGTCGCCGAACACCTTGTACGAGTAGATGCCGGCCTCGGGAGCGGCGCCGGGGCCAATCTTCCAGCTGGCGATGTCGCCGGCGGTCAGCTTCTGGTAGCCTGCGGTATCGGTCTTGCCCGAGGTGCCGTCGGCCTTGACGCCGTAGCCCAGCGCGGTGCCGGCGACGTGCGTGCCGTGGTGGCCGCCCTGGCCGTCGATCGGGTTGGCGTCCGGGGTGGGATTGTTGTTGCCGGCGTTCGGGTTATACGTGGCGCCGGCGTAATCGTAACCGCCCTTGAACTTCGTCTTGTCGAGCAGCTTGCTGACCTTCGGGTCGGTCAGCGGGTCGGCGGTGGAGTTCAGCGCGGTCTGGTAGGCCTCGGTGGTGCCTGCGCCGCCGAAGTCGGCGTGCGTGTAGTCGAGGCCGGTGTCGACGACTGCGATGTTCACGCCCTTGCCGGTCTTGCCGGTCTGTTCCCAAGTCTTGACGGCGTTGACCAGCTGGTCGTTGTTCTTGTTCGCGGGGGCTTCGCCACTGCCGTTGGTCGTGTCGAGCGCCTTCTTGGGCGTCAGGATCGTGATGTGCGCCACCGAGCCGGACTGCTCGGCGAGCTTGCGCAGCGACGCCGCGTCGGCGCGAACGGCTACGCCGGACAGCGCATACGAGGTGGAGTAGATCTTCTTGGCGCTGGAGTCCAGCGACTGCAGCTGCGAGAACACGTTCACCGAGGTCTTCTCGGCGGTCTTCGCGCTCTGCGTGGCCGCCTGGGCCGACTGCGCGCGCTGCTTCAGCGTGGGCAGCGCGGAACGCTGCCTGCTGAAGTTCTTGAGCACACTGTTCTTGCGTTCCAGCGCGGAGGGGCTGGTGGTCTGGATGAATGCGGTGACCTCGCCCTTCGCCTGCTGAAGCTGGGATGAGACCTTGCTCTTCAGGTTGCCGGTCGACAGAGTCGGCGTCGTGGACGCCGCGTCACCTTGTGCCGGAGCCGCGAGCGCGGTACCGGGCAGGCTGCCCGCCATCGCCAGGGCCGCTACAGCGGCAACCCAGCGAGGCCATTGCTTATTGGCCATTATTGTTTTCCTCTCTTTGCGTGCGTCACTCACGACGACACTGTGAAAGAAACTAGACCTGGCGCTCGTCCGATATCGTTACGTTTTGTCGCATCGCGTAACATTTCAGGAACATATTGTTAACACTCACCTCACAATGCCATATACGCCGACTCTCACGTCCCGCGCATGACGCACGCCATCGTCAGACAGGCAGACCTCCATCAGACCGCGCTTTTCAGCCCCTCCCATGCGGCCACAGCGTATTCGACCGGCATCCATTACGGCAGTCGAGCACGTACTTCCGGATCCCGACGCATCCACGATCCGCTTATGCCCGGCTATAAGAAAAAACTATGAAAATCTTCAGCTGACGGTCAATATATGATACACACGAACCGCCATGCTGCCTTCGGCGGCCCGGATGGCATTCGATTCACCACCAGAGAAGCATTGTCAGCGAACCATCAGCGACCTACACTAAGTTACGGTAGCGTAAGTTAGTGTAGGCCGGGCATTCCGGCCGCAGCGAGGTGATGATGATGAGCGCGTCAATCAGTGCACCATCCATACGCAAGTCCGCGGCGCAGCGAAAAACAGCGCGGCGACAGGCCGCGGGCGGCGGGATGCGGGCGGCCGCCACAGCGCAGACCGCAACCGCTGCCGGCATGGCCGCGACGCAGACCGGTGCCTCGGCCACCGCGATGAACCGCGCCCTCGAGCAGTATCGCGCCGCGCGCGCACGCTATCGCCAAGCCAAGGCCACACTGAAAGCCGCCGAACGCCAGGTCACGCCGGTCGATGCATTCGGCAACCGCAAGCCTCGACTGCGCGGATGGCAGCACCTCATCACCCTGCCGTTGTGCATCGCCGCATCCATCGTGCTGATCTGCATCGCGCCGGCCGGACCGGTCAAGGCCGCATGCGCGATTTACGGCGCGTCGGCGATACTGCTGTTCGGCAACAGCGCCCTGCTGCACGTCGTACCGTGGCGCAGCGCCAAGGTGACGCGCGTGCTGTGCGGCATCGACTACTCCAACATCTTCCTGATCATCGCCGGCACCAATACGCCGGTGCTGTTCGCGCTCAGCCCTCCGATCCGATGGCCGTACCTGACGGTGATATGGGCGGCGGCGCTCGTCGGCACGGTGATGCATATCGTATGGCTGCGAGCGCCGAACTGGGTGTTCACCGTCGTGTACGTGGTGCTGGGGCTGGCGCCGGTCACACTGCTTCCGGCGCTGTGGACCGCGCCCGCGGTGGGTCCGGCGGCGACCGTGCTGATTGCGTGCGGCGGGGCCGCCTACATTGCGGGCGCCACATGCTTCGCGATCCGCAAACCCAATCCGATTCCGGGCTGGTTCGAGTTTCACGAGGTGTTTCACATGGGCACGGTCATCGGGTACACCTGCCACGTGGTGGCCATATATCTGGTCGTGTGCGCGCTGTAAAAGACGCCGGACATGCCGTCACCGAACGTTCATCAAATCGTTCACAGGGATGGTTGCGCGGTCGATAATGTGCGGTATCCTTGGTCGAGCTGAGAACGAAACGCACATGACGGCCGTTCATATTCGACGCGGGGAACAGCGCGAATCATCAAATGGAAAGGTCGCGGCGCAACCGGCACCGCCGGCGCGGGCCGCAACGGAAGGAAGCTATGAACGCGGATTTGGTGATCGTCGGCGCGGGCCTGTTCGGCCTGACCATCGCACAGCAGGCGGCGGAGCGCGCGGGCGCCCGGGTCGAAATCATCGATGTGCGCAGCCACATCGGCGGCAACGTGTACAGCTATATCGACGAGGAGACCGGTGCCGAAATCCACCAATACGGTGCCCATCTGTTCCATACTTCCACCAAACGCGTCTGGGATTACGTCAACCGCTTCACCGCATTCACCGACTACGTGCATCGCGTGTACGCCACGCACGACGGCGAGGTCTACCCGCTGCCAATCAATCTCGGCACCATCAACCAGTTCTTCCGGGCGGTCTACACGCCCGCCGAGGCGAGGCAACTCATCGCCGAGCAGGCCGGCGAACTGGCCGGCACCGACCCGACAAACCTCAACGACAAGGGCATCCAGCTGATCGGACGGCCGCTGTATGAGGCGTTCATCAAGAACTACACCGCCAAGCAATGGCAGACCGATCCGGCCGAACTGCCAGCGAGCATCATCAAGCGGCTGCCCGTGCGGTTCAACTACGACAACCGCTACTTCAAAGACACATGGGAGGGACTGCCGCGCGACGGCTACACCGCGTGGATGGAGCGCATGATCGACGACCCGCGCATCCATGTGACGCTCGGCACCGACTTCTTCGACGAGAGCCAGCCGCTCAACAAGAAGGCGCTGCGCGCCGCCGGCACGCCCGTGGTCTACACCGGGCCGATTGACCGGTATTTCGGCTATGAACTCGGCGACCTGAAATGGCGCACGGTGGACTTCAAGGAAGTGCGCTACGACGAGGACGACCACTTCGGCTGCCCGGTGATGAACTTCTCCGACGCGGACGTGCCCTACACCCGCGCCATCGAGTTCAAGAACTTCAACCCGGAGAGGCGTGACGCACAGAACCACAACAGGACAGTGGTGTGGGAGGAATACTCCCGCTTCGCCGAGCGCGGCGACGAACCGTACTACCCGATCAACACGGACGCCGACAAGGCGCTCTATGAGCGGTACGCAGCCAGGGCAGCCGCCGAGCCGAACGTCGTGTTCGGCGGGCGCCTGGGCACCTACAAGTACTACGACATGCACAACGTGATCGACGCCGCCCTCACCGCATATGAGGAGCAGGTCGCGCCGATGCTGCGCGCCCGGTGACACCGACTGGCGGGCACTTCCGCCGCCGCCTTTTCTCATTTCATCCGGATCTCCCGCCCATCTCATCCGGCCACAGTCTCATACGTTCACCGGAAAGTGGGACTATGACCGGATGAGGCAACGCCGCACCGCTTTGGCCGGGCCCAAACCAGCGAAGCATTCATACAATCCCACAATGCAGAATCCGACTCACATTAAGGACGGTCATGACCGTCACCGTGCGAGGGTATCGTCACCGTGCGAGCCCCTCGCACAGTGACGCATCCGACTAGAACCCTTATTTTCCAACGTTTCTCACGATACCGTCACGCCGAGAGGCTATGGTTGTGGTTTTGCTAGATATAGACAAGCACCGAGCACGATATCGACGTTTGTAAGGATTCAGAGGAAAACCGGTGAGGAAAGCGCGAAAATACGCGCAAACCGGTTCGCATCATATTGCAAGGACTACGGTAGAATCATGGCTTCACATACGCGCACTGTTAATTCCAGTTCAGGCCGACGCGCGGCAGGAACGTCCGGCCGTCGGGCGACCGGCGCCTCAGGCCGCACCGCGACCGGCACCCAAGCGGGTGCGGCGACGGGCACGAGAACCGGCGGCACCTCCGCAACCAACGGTTACAGCGCGCAGCGCAACAGCGGCTCAAGGCGTGGACGCGGCGCTAATCCGCCCGAAGGCACACACCGCGGCGGCGGCACCCACCGCTCCCCCGGCTCGAAAGGCCCGAAAGCCAAAGGGCGCAAGAAGCATCTGATTCTCAAGTGGACGCTCGGCATCATCGGCCTGTTCCTCGCCGTCGGCATCGGCGCATTCGCCTACCTGTACGCCACCATCGAAATCCCCCAGCCGGAGACCATCGCGCTGGCCGAGAAAACCAGCGTGTACTATGCGGACGGCAAAACGAAAATCGGCACGTTCGCCGAGCAGAACCGTGAGATCATCGACTGCTCCGTACTGCCGAAATACGTGGGCCAGGCCGTGGTCGCCTCCGAAAACCGCACGTTCTACACGGACCGCGGCATTGACCTCAAGGGCATCGCACGGGCGCTGATCAACAACGTCACCAAGGGCACCCGCCAGGGCGGATCCACCATCACCCAGCAGTACGCGGAACGGTATTACCTCGGCGAGACCACCACCTACATGGGCAAGCTCAAGGAAGCCATACTGGCGGTCAAGATCGCGCAGACGCAAGACAAAGACACCGTCCTGTGCAACTATCTCAACACCATCTATCTCGGCCGCAGCGCCTACGGCATCCAGGCCGCCGCCCAGGCGTACTTCGGCAAGGACGCGAAAGACCTGACTGTGCCCGAGGCGGCGATGCTCGCCGGCATCATCCCGTCCCCCAGCAACTGGGATCCGGCCGTCAACGCCAAGCAGGCGAAATCGCGATTCGAGCGCGTCATCAACATCATGAAAGAGGACGGCTACATCACCGCCAAACAGGCCAGTGAAGCCACGATGCCGAAAACCGTCACCAACGCACAGCAGAACATCTACGAGGGCCCCAACGGGTATCTGCTGCAGATGGTCCGCAGCGAACTCATCAACTCAAAGGCGTTCACGCAAGACGACCTCGACACCGGCGGCTACACCATCGTCACTACCATCGACAAATCCAAACAGGATCTGATGTATCAGACCGCGAGCCCCACCAAGGGCAACGCGGGCATGCCGGACGGCGTACAGACCGGCGGCCTGTCGGTCAACGTCAAAGACGGTTCAATCATCTCGCTGTACGCGGGCGAGGATTACCTGAAGAAACAGCTCAACAACGTCACCGACGCGACTTACGAAGTCGGTTCCACGATGAAACCGTTCACGCTGCTTTCGACCGTCCAGTCGGGCGTCAGCCTCGATACTGTGTTCAACGGCAACTCGCCGCGCAGCTTCCCCGGGCTGAAACAGCCGATGTCGAACTCGGGCGGCGCTAGCTACGGCTACATCAACCTGTACAAGGCGACGGCGAACTCCGTCAACACGGTGTACATGGATCTGCAGCAGCATCTCGGCGCGGACACGATAATCAAGACCGCGCACACGGCCGGCATCAAAGGCAAGATCACCGATGACGGCTACGTGACGCTCGGCAACTCCGGCCTGAGCATGATCGACATGGCGCGCGGCTTCTCCACCATCGCCAACCAGGGCAAGAAGCCGACGCTGCACATCGTCGCCAGCGTGAAGAGCAGCAAGGGGCCGGAACTGTACAAGGCGCCATCCACCGCGGAGCAGGTGTTCGACGCGAACGACACCGGACTGGTGGTCAAGGCGATGGAAGGCACCATCCAATACGGTACCGGTCGTGCGGCGAGCGCGATCGGCAAGACGATGGCGGGCAAGTCCGGCACGGCAAACGACAACAAGGCCGTGAGCTTCATCGGGTTCACGCCCTCGACGCTCACCATGTTCGCCATCTGGAATCCCGGAGCGAACGGCGAGGCGCTGGAACTGCCGACCATCAACGGGTATTACAAGGGCATGGGATATCCGGCCGTGCTGTTCACCAACTACATGTCGAGGGCGCTGGAGAACGTGGCGGACGAGAAGTTCCCCGACGTGACCGACAGCGGCAAGATCGGTGGACCCGATGGCACGTGGGGCACCGGTTCGCAGTACTCGTCTTGGGGCAACAGCGGCCAGTCGCAGAGCGGGAATTCGCAGGGCGGCAGCAAGAGCGACGACCAGTCGTCGCAGAGCGGCACGCAGTCTGGCGACGGGTCGGGCTCGCAGTCGACGACGCCGCAGACCGGCAACGGTTCGAATGGCAACGGCAATGGATCGGGCGGCAACGGGTCCGATGGCAACGGCGGGAACGGCGGCAACAACGGGAATAACGGCAACGGAGGGAACAACGGCAACAACGGCGGAGGCTCGGATTGCGCGACCGACCCCACCGCCGCCGGCTGCTCCACCGGCAATGAATCCAGCACCAACGGCATAGCGTCGCAGTGAGGGACGAGGCCGGATTCGCGGTTATTGGCGTGCGTTGACCATCCCCGCCGGCGGGGGCACGAGGGCTAGGCCACGTGCGACTGGAGGTGGTTCCGGCCCTCTCTCGACCATCAAAAAAGGGTGGCTGCAGTTCAAATCCTGCAGCCACTCTTTCGTTTACCGCGAAATATCAGCGCTGCGAACGGTTGATCGCGGAGATGATCGCCTTGAGCGCGCTGGTGGTAATCGAGGAGTCGATGCCGACGCCCCAGATGATCTGGGTCTCAGCGTCCTCACCCACCTGGCATTCCACGTAGGACGCGGCCATGGCGTCGGTACCGACGGACATGGTGTGCTCCACGTAATCCATCACGGACGCCTCAATGCCGAGGTTGGAAACCGCGTTGAGGAACGCCGCAATCGGGCCGTTGCCGATGCCGGAGATCTCACGCTCGTGAGGTTCGTCCACGCCCACGTTCACGCCGCGGTCGAGCACACGCGCCTTGAGCACGGTGTCTGAACCATCCTCGCCGGAACTGACGGCCACCTTGAGCAGTTTGAGGCGGCCCCACGGAGCGAGCGTCGCGTCATGCGTATCGCCGACGACCACGCCGGCGGCCGTCATGCCGGACTGCTCCACCGGCAGGTACTCGTCCTTGAAGAGACGCCAGATGTCCTCGTCCTTGACTTCCTTCTTGGTCGTGTCGGCGAAGTTCTGCACGATCTTGTCGAACTCCACCTGCAGACGCTTCGGCAAGTCGAGGTTGTGGTTGGTCTTGAGCAGGTAGGCCATGCCGCCCTTGCCGGACTGCGAGTTGACGCGGATGATGGCCTCGTAGGTGCGGCCGATGTCCTTCGGGTCGATCGGCAGGTAGGGCACGAGCCAGACGAAGCTGTCGAGATCGGCGCCAGCGCGCTCGGCGGCCACCTGACGGGCCTCGAGACCCTTCTTGATGGCGTCCTGATGCGAGCCGGAGAACGCGGTGAACACGAAGTTGCCGGCGTACGGATGGCGCTCGGAAATCTTGATCTGGTTGCAGTACTCAACCGTCTTGCGGATCTCAGGTACGTTGGACAGGTCGAGCTGCGGGTCGATGCCCTGGGTGAGCCAGTTGAGGCCCAGCGTGACCAGGTCAACGTTGCCGGTGCGCTCACCGTTGCCCAGCAGGCAGCCTTCCACGCGGTCGGCGCCGGCCAGCACGGCCAGCTCGGTGGCGGCCACGCCCATGCCTTCGTCGTTGTGCGGGTGGAGGGAGAGCACCACGGAATCACGGTCGTCGAGGTGGGTGGAGACGTACTCCACTTCGTCGGCGAACACGTTCGGCGTGGTCATTTCCACGGTGGCGGGCAGATTGATGATCATCGGATGCTCGGGAGTCGGCTTGATGACGCCGATCACGGCGTTGCACACCTCAACGGCGTACTCCGGCTCGGTTCCGGTGAAGGATTCCGGCGAGTACTCGTAGTACAGGTCGATGCCCTTGGCCTCGGATTCGAGGTCCTTGCATAGTTCAGCGGCGTCGGTGGCGAGCTTCTTGATCTCTTCCTTGTTCTTCTTGAACACCACTTCGCGCTGCAGCACGGACACGGAGTTGTAGAAGTGCACGATGGCGCGCTTGGCACCCTTCAGCGCCTCGTAGGTGCGGCGGATGAGGTGCTCGCGGCACTGGGTGAGCACCACGATAGTCACATCGTCCGGGATGAGCTCGCGCTCGATGAGCATGCGGATGAAGTCGAAATCGGTTTCGGATGCGGACGGGAAGCCCACCTCGATCTCCTTGAATCCCATGGAGACGAGCAGGTTCCAGAAGCGCAGCTTGCGCTCGGAATCCATCGGGTTGACGAGGGCCTGGTTGCCGTCGCGAAGATCGACGGAGCACCAGCGCGGTGCGCGCTGCAGTCGCTTACCCGGCCACGTGCGCTCCGGGTAATCAAACGGGATCTGCTCGCTGTATGAGGCGTACTTGTTGTACGGCATACGGCTGGGCTTCTGCGAATCGCCGATGAATCGTGCCGGAGGCAGCAGCGGGTCGTTGTTCCCCCCATTGGACGCCGCGGCCACGGCCGCGAGATCAAACACGGACGATTGATCCTGACCCATTACTCCTCCTTTGCTTGGAATCGGCGCGCCCCTTCGGCCGGCGGGAATGCCGGGCAGTCGACGCGCTCCTCTATCACTGCGTTACATATCCGTAACGAACTTCCATCGTACCGTTCCAGCATCCCAACGCCGCGCCCATGCCACATAGCGGTTACGCGGCGGCGTGCCGGCGTCACAGATCCCAATCGCCATACCGGGCGGTTGGATTGCGGATGGGTTAGAGTGGGCCGTATGACGACTTTGCGCTTCCGTGGGGACGGACATGGGGACGGCACCTTCCGGGTGCTGCAGATGGCGGACGTGCAGGACGGGCCGGACGTGGATCCGGACACCGTGGCGCTCATCGAGGCGGCGATCCGCGAGGCCAAACCCGATCTGGTGGTGTTCACCGGCGATCAGATCCGCGGGTACGATCCGGCGTGGATGCGCACGTTCCTGCGCCGGCGCGGGGAGCGGCCCGGCGACCACGTGCGCGAGGTGACGCGGTTCGAGGCGTGGTGGCGCCGCACGTTCGACGGGACGCGGCTGCCCGATCCGCCCGAGTCCGAGGTGCCGGACGACGCCGTGGACGCGCTGCTCGACGACGCGCGCGCCAAGGTGCGCCGGTGCTTCGCCGGATTCCTCGGGCCGGTCGTGCGCGCGGGCGTCCCATTCGCCGCCACCTACGGCAACCACGACTTCCAGTGCGGCATCCTCGCCGGCGAACAGGACGGCATCTACCGCGAGTTCCCCGGCTGCCTCAACCCGCGCGACCCCGGGGAGCACGGCGCGGACGGTGACAACCCGCTCGTCTGCGAGCCCGGCACGTTCGCACTGCCCGTCGAGGCGTCCGACGGGTCAGGCCGCGTGGCCATGAGCGTCGTGATGGTCAATTCGGGCGACTACGCCACCGAGCGACTCTCCCCCGACGACACCGTGGACGACGAGCCGTCGTCGCACCTCGCGCCCGCCGAATACGCGCGCGACCCGCGCGGGCTCGATCTGGCCGACTCGGACGGCTATGGCACGCCCACCCCGCAGGCCCTGGCGTGGCTCGGCGGCGTGCAGCGCTCTCTGGCCGAACGCAACGGCGACGGGCGGCCCGTGCCCGCGATCGCGTTCCAGCACATCCCGCCGCAGGAGTTCTACCAGTGCCTCAAGGAGGTGCCGCCCCTCACGCCCAACGCCGTCGAGGGCGCGCGCACGTTCGCCGGTCGCTGCTACGTGCTGGACCGCTCGGTGTGCCGGCCGGGTTCGATCCTCGGCGAATCGATCGGATGCGCAGACGTGAACTGCGGCGAGGTGGCGGCATTGCGCGACGCGGGCGGCTACTTCGCGCTCTACTGCGGCCACGACCACAAGAACGCGTTCGTGGGTCACGTGGACGGGCTCGACCTCGGCTATGCCCCCACCTGCGGCTTCGCCTCGTACGGCCCCAAGTCGCGCCTGCGCGGCATCCGCCTGTTCGAATTCCGCGAATCCGACCCGTCCGCCTACGCCACGCGCATGCTCACCTACGGCGACCTCGTGGAGCGCTACGGCCACAATGAGGCGCGCGTCTTCATCGGCGACCACCTGGTGGTGGACGGTCCCACCCTGCGCGACCAGCTGCGCCGACCGGGCGTCTTCGCCACCCTCGCGCTGCTCGCCGGCATGGCAGTCTCCGCGGTGGCGTCCGCGGTGGGCTCCGCGGTGAAAGCCGCGACCGCCCGCAAGCGCCAATAAGTGCCCGCACGCCTCCATATGCACCCACATGAACCCGCATGCATCCGCAAAATGGAAAAACGTGGCAGCAGCGGGTGCAAAACCCGCGCAAAACGTGACAAATCCACAGGGAAAACAAGGAAAAACGATACGAACATGGCCCTGGAACCCGCGAAAAACGTGGCAGCGTGAGGAATGTCAGTCGTGAAACGCCCGGAATTCCGGCCATTTCACGACGTGGCGGCCGGTACGCACCAGAGCCGCCATAGAAACGTGATCGCCGGGATATATGGAATGCCTGAACCAGCGGCCGCGTGATACATTCGCTTGCGCATTTTTTGTACATCGCATGTACAAAAAATACAGATCGTGAAGTGCGACACTAGGAATCTCCCCGCAAATTCGCACGACGTCGTCTCCTTACGACGGCCGCGGCGCACAACCGACCGTGCCATCTCCATAGTGTGCAGAACTTTTTCGCCTTTGCGGACACCTATCCACGACTTCCCGAATCTGCTGCACACTCCGCAGATAGCCACAGCCATGCGAAACTCTGCATGGAAAAAGACCACCGAACGGCCCGCATGCCGCCACCATGCGTATGATACGATGGAAGTTGTCAGATGCCTGATGACTCAATGCGGAGTTATCGCAACAACAAGTCAAGGAACCTCGGAGCATGCCATACGCGTCACGGCCAACCGGACCATTCAACCATGCTCAATACCGGTAAAGTCAGCGCTATGGTAAAAAACGACCCAAACCCGGACAAGCCTTTTCGTTTCGCACTATTGTAGACAGAAAAGCCGTTTGAGAACTGCACAATCATTGATCACGACAACGGCGTCACCAACTTGAGGACGAACAAGACAAGGAGCACATCATGAGCAACCTATCCGACTCGGCCGTACTTGAACCACCAGCTTCAACGGAAGCACCAAACGCGGAATCATTCACCCCTCAGGGAGAGTACAGCCAACGGGAACTGGCTTTGCTGGCCCGACTGTCGTTGAAGGTCACGCCCGCAGTCTCCGCTCGCAGTCGCTGTGACGAGACGATGGACGCGATCAAGTCCTACATCCTGCGCGAGCACCTGCAATCCGGCGACGTGATGCCCACTGAAACACAGCTGTGCGACACGATCGGAGCCTCCCGCTCCTCCGTGCGCGAGGCCGTGCGCAAGCTCGAAGCGCTCAACATCGTCAAAGTGGAACACGGCAAGGGCACCTTCGTGGGCTCTTTGTCCTTGGATCCGATGGTGGAAACGCTCGCATTCCGATCCATGGTGTCTGTCGGCAAGAATTTCACAGACCTGCAGGATGTCGTAGAGCTGCGCAGGTTTCTGGACTTGGGATGCGCCGGCGAAGTGGTCGTATCGCTTGCCGGCAGCGAACAACCGCGTCTCATGGAGCTTGCCGAGTCCATGACCAATACCGCCAAGGAAGGCAAGACCTTCCTCGCATTGGACATTGACTTCCATATGGGGATTCTCGATTCTCTGGACAACACAATCGTCAAGCAGATGGTCCGTTCCCTGTGGCTCGTGCACATGGCGGTTCTTCCCCAACTGGGTCTGCCGGTGTCCAGCGAGCTCGACCGTACCGCAGAGGCCCACAAGCGCATGCTGAACGCGGCCCTCGCCGGTAATGTCGAGGAATACCGGAAAGCCGTCATCGACCACTACGAGCCGATCGAGTCCATCCTAAAGCAACGCATTCAGGGAGGTACCGAGTGAAGTTGGGTAATCGTGATGCGGAGCGGGCGGAAGGCCATCAGCCCCGCATCACTCCGCCGCAGCTATAAATGCGTCGGGATTCCATAACGCCGCCACAGGCAATGCCCAAAGATTACCCGGCCATTTCATCACGCGGCCACCCGTATACACAAGGTAGCCCCGGTAAAACCGCCGGTCGTTGGCCAACGCCGCCAGCCCTTTGAAATCCTCACGGGTTACCCGGGAGGAGGACTTGACCTCGACGCCGACAATGCGATCCCGGCTTACCATGACGAGATCGACCTCCTTGGGACCGGAGCCTGATTCGCGCCAATAGAAGCAATCGGGATGAATGCGGGACCACTGCACAGATGGCAGAATCTGGTTGACGACGAACGACTCGAGGAGATTGCCGTAATCCACCGGGTTGACCATGGGATCGCGGCCCTTGGAAAGCATGGTTTGTACGCTCAGCGACGTATCCACCGGATGGATTTTGGCACGGGCGAAGGTCTGACGGTTAGGCGCGGTACGCAGATTCGGCAACGCGCCCACCAGAAACCGCCGCATGAAGATGCCCACATAACGGTCTACGGTACGCCGGTCGAGGGCAAGCTGCTCACCCAAAGCACTGGCATTCAGAATGCCTCCGGGCATGCACAGAAGCCTCGTGAGGATATTTTCGGCGATGGCCGCGTCAAGTTTCTCATCGGGCAGAATGGTGTCGCCGAGCACGGCACGGATGTCATCCGCCACAAGTCTTTCCCGTTCCCAATCCGCATATTCGGCATATTGCGACGAGTATTCGGGGAAGCCTCCGGCGGCCATGAGATCGTAAAGCTTCTGACGGGCGATCGGCTCGTCGAAGGAGACGTCCGGCTCTCCATCCCATAAATCGTCCACCAGGCTGGTGTCAACGCCGTGCATCTCACGTTGAGTCAGGGGGCTCATGGTGAAACGCTGCGCTCGACGGGCCAGAGGATCCTGGCCGTCCAATCCACCTCGGTTGATGAGCGCGCTGCCGGTGAGGATGAACTGCGTATGGCCGGCGGGCAGCGCATCGACGATTTCCTTCACGGCGAGCGGCAGATCGCGGATGCGCTGCGCCTCATCGATGATCACCGGTAGGTTCAAGGACTCCAGCCATCCATGCAGATCGGTTTTCGCCAGTTCGTATGCGTTGGTATCCGCAAGGGTTTCATACGAAAAGCCGACGCCGACGAGTTGGCGCTGGGCCATCATCGTCTTGCCTACGGCGCGAGCCCCTTCCAGGATCACGGCCTTGCGTCGAGCATGCAGGATGGATTCAGCCAGAGGCCGGGCAATGTAATCGGACATGCAATTATTGTACATTCGATGTACAAAAAAATGTACATGCGGCGTACAAAGACGTCTTCCAGAGTTGCCAGGAAGACGCCTTTGTACGCACGGTCACGTATAGCCGAGAATCACTCCTCCGCAGCCGACTTCACTCCGAACCAGCTCAGCGGCAGATGCGTGAAGTACACTCCGGCCGTTTCCCGCTCCCAAGACAGGCCAATGGCCCCATCCGGCAGCACCGACATGCACTGGTAGACATAGTGATAGGGATTGAAGCACCGATTGCGCGCCCACGTGCGGCCGCCATCCTCACTCAGCCGCAGCACACCGCAGCCACGGTAGGGACGCATCAGGCTGGCATTGGCGAAAACGATCCGGTCGGATGCGCAGCCGGGCTCCTCGCCGGCTTTGGACGGGACCGTCACCGCATTGGGCTGGCTGAAGATGTCCGGCAGATCGGGATCGAACTCAACGGTTTCCCATGTATCACCACCATCATGGCTAACGGCCTTGCCGACCCTGCCCAGATGATGTTGATTGCGGAACAGGCACAGCACATCGCCGTTGGCCCGTTCCACGAACACCGATTCGTGCGTGGTGGCATCGTCATCGCGCACGTCCCGTTCGTCCACGACCTTGCCGTTGACTACGCGCCCCTCGTTGATGGCTTTGCCTCTGCGCCACGTCTGGCCACCATCATCGGAGATCAGCGCGCCGCCTGCGTTGAACTTGGGGCTCGTGCCGGTGCAATAGTACGGGATGAGCAGTCGCCCCCGATGTTTGCCGGCGCTCAGCTGGATGCCGTTGCCGGGCGACGTGCCCAGAAAACCCATCCATCCTTCCTTGACCATATGGTTGATGTGCCTGGGCTTGGACCATGTTTCGCCATCATCGTCCGAATGCACTTCCACCAGATAGCTGGTACGCGCGGCCAGCAGGCTTTCATGCGGGTCGACGCCCTCCTTGAGATAGATGTTGCCCGCGGACTCACCATCGCGTGTGACGTTGCCATCCTCATCCACACGGTATGACGTGGCTTCTCCGTCCAAGGACGTTACCGCACCATCAGGTTGGAGCAGGTATTCCGCCCCCTCGCCATCGTGCAGGATGAGCCGCCCCCGGGCATCCAACCCCAAGCCCTTTTCAACGTTGGCGAAGCCTCGACCGCCCGGAAAATGGTCAATGACGACCGTCACACGGCCTGTCTCACGATCACAGACGATGCATGAGTCGATGACGCTCGCGCCATCCAGCCCATCACCGGGAAAGGCGATGACGGTTTGCAGCGGCAGCCACGTCTGTCCGCTATCCCAGGAGCGGCGGGCAACGCGTGTCGATC
>OAVS01000565.1_pt1 | contig 22463 bp, 23 predicted proteins | sample 1550601 | NCBI WGS metagenome assembly OAVS01 (sample SAMEA2580093, study PRJEB22360) | human gut metagenome | biome: human gut; feature: human-associated habitat; material: faeces | place: Denmark | collected 2008/2010
CATGTCATCACATCAGCGGGCGCCTTCGCGTCCGGGCGGCCGGCGACGCCTTGTCGCCCGGTTGCCGCCGCGATGCGGCCGATTCGTCGGATACGCGCGACTTCCCGTCTGCGGGACGTTCGCCGCGGCGGATACGAAACCTGTTACGCTGCCGATTCAACACGCAACCATACTAGCCAATCCGCCGGTCTTCTGCGCTGTGAGCTGACGACATCCGGCCGCGCTCAGGCCGTCCGGCCGGATGCCGGCGGCGACGGCGGCCGGACGCCGATGAAAAACCTCAGCGAACGGCGTTCATCGCGTTCGGATGCTGGATGGGGATGACGACAGGGCCGGTGGCGCCTACCGGCACCTGTCCGTCGGCCTCCATCTGGGCGGCGATGTCGTTGGCCCGCGCGAGCAGCGTCTCGACGATCTGGTCTTCCGGCACGGTCTCGATGACCTTGCCCTTGATGAAGATCTGTCCTTTGCCGTTGCCCGAAGCCACGCCGAGATCGGCCTCGCGGGCTTCTCCCGGCCCGTTGACGATGCATCCCATCACGGCGACGCGAATGGGCGCGGTGACGTTCTTGAGTCCCTCGGTGACCGCGTTCGCCAGCTGGATGACATCGACCTGGGCGCGACCGCAGCTCGGGCATGAGATGATGTCGAACTTGCGCTTGCGCAGTCCCATGTACTCCAGCAGCTTGCAGCCGACCTTGACCTCCTCGACGGGCGGTGCGGACAGGGACACGCGGATCGTGTCGCCGATGCCTTCGGCCAGCAGCGCGCCGAACGCGAGGCATGACTTGATGGTGCCCTGCCATGCCGGCCCCGCCTCGGTGACTCCCAGATGCAGCGGCCAATCGCCCTTGGATGCGAGCAGCCGGTAGGTCTGCACCATCGTAATCACGTCGTGGTGTTTGACGGATATCTTGAAATCACGGAAGCCGACGTCCTCGAACATGTGGGCTTCCTTGAGCGCGGAGGCGACGAGCGCCTCGGGCGTGGGACCGCCGTACTTGGCGTACAGCTCCTTGTCGAGCGATCCGGCGTTGACTCCGATGCGCAGGCTGACGCCCGCGTCGGTGGCGGCCTTGCAGATGTCGGGGCCGACCTGGTCGAATTTGCGGATGTTGCCGGGGTTCACGCGCACGGCCGCGCAGCCGGCGTCGATGGCCTGGAACACGTACTTCGACTGGAAGTGGATGTCGGCGATGATTGGAATCGGCGATTTGGCGACGATCTGCGGCAAGGCGTCGGCGTCATCCTGGCTGGGCACCGCTACGCGCACGATGTCGCAGCCTGCGGCGGTGAGCTCGGCGATCTGCTGCAGCGTGGCCGGCACGTTCGCGGTGAGCGTGTTGGTCATCGACTGCACGGAGATGGGGGCGCCGCCGCCGACCGGCACCGGCCCGACCATGATGCGACGCGATTTGCGGCGCGGATGCAACGGGCTCTCGCTGATATCCGGCTCTCCGGTCTTGCGGAACGATCCTGTCACGGCCGACGCCGTTCCTGTGGTCGCGGACGTCTGTGCACTGGTTTGCGGCAACGCGCTCATGCTGATGATTGGTCTTTCCTGTTCGATTATGCGCGACACCACATCCATGCCGGGGCATGACTGATTGATCGCATGGCTGTGCCATGCCATCAATCCGGGCGCGGTCGCGCGAATGATTCACTTCTGACTGTTTATCAAATCATCGGCTCGCCGGCGCGCCTCACGCTCGACTTGACCCATTTCCTCCACGGATGCGAACAGCGGGTTGCCGCGAAGCTCCCCGTCCATCGCGTCGACGACCTCCTTGACCGTGTCGACGATGCCCAGATAGGGCAGTCGATGGTCGAGGAAGGCATGCACGGCCTGCTCGTTCGCTGCGTTGAGCACGGCGGTATGCTTCTCCGACGCGCGTAGGCACTCGCGCGCCAACGCGACGGCGGGGAACGCCTCGTCGTCCAGTGGCTCGAACGTCCACTCGCTGGCATGCGTCCAGTCGCACGCCGCCGCGACGTCACCCAGACGATCAGGCGCCGACAGGCCCAAGGCGATCGGCAGCCGCATGTCAGGCGGGGACGCCTGGCAGACGGTCGCTCCGTCCACGAACTCCACCATCGAGTGCACGATGGATTGCGGGTGCACGGTCACGACGATGCGATCCGGCGCCACGTCGAACAGACGGCTCGCCTCGATGACCTCCAGTCCCTTGTTCATCAGGGTGGACGAGTTGATGGTCACCACGGGTCCCATATGCCACGTGGGGTGGTTGAGTGCCTGTTCAGGGGTGATGTCGCTCATGTCGGCGCGCTTCCAGCCGCGGAAGGGACCGCCCGAGGCCGTGACGACCAGTCTGCTGACCTCGGCGTGGGTGCCGGACCGCAGCGACTGCCAGATGGCGGAATGCTCCGAGTCGACGGGATTGATCTGGTCATTGCGCACTTGCGCGCCGAAAAGCAGGTGACCGCCTGCGACGACCGATTCCTTGTTGGCGAGCGCCAGCTGAGAGCCAGCCCTCAGCGCCGCAATGGATGGTTCGAGTCCGACCGAGCCCGTGATGCCGTTCAACACCAGGTCGGCACCGGAACCGGCGATGGCGTTGACCGCCTGCGGCCCGGCCTGAATCTGCGTGTACCGAGCTCCGACCTCCTCGAGTGCCTCATGCAGCGCCGGAACGGCGGCCTCGTCATATACGGCCACCTGCGGCACATGATGACGTGCGACCTGCTGTGCCAGAAGCCGCACATGCGCGCCTCCGGCGGCCAGACCGGTGACGGTGAACCGCTCCGGATGCCGACTGATGACATCCAGACCTTGCGTGCCGATCGAACCGGTCGATCCGAGAATGACAACCGTATTCCTATACTGGCTCATTGCAATGCTTCTTTATGTCTTCTGTGGTGTATCTGTCTTCCCGCGCCGACGAAATGGTCAGTCGTTGTCCTTGCCGAAACCGCTCAGTCCGCTATAGAACTCGCCCGTGTTGAGCGTGGGGAACGACAGGTCGGGGATGTCGAAATCGAGCTTGCTTTCCGGGCTGAGGTACATGCTGGAGAATAGGTCATCCGACGATGACTTGTGAGAGTCATCGGATTGCGTCTGCGCGGCATCGTCTACGGCATGAACGGGAACGTTCGCCGACGGCGACGAGGACGGCGCGAACGACGGCAGGGCCTCGACACTGGCATCGGTATGGGCGTCGGAGGCCACGGGCTGATCGAAGACCGGCATGGGGGCCGGCGCGGAGGGAGCAACGGCGGGTGCGGCTGCAACTGGCTCCGCGGAAACCTTCACGGACTTGGCGACGCGTTCGGGAGCCTGGGGCTCGGCGACTGCGGCCGGCTGATCGGATACCGCGGCGTGCGAAGGGGCGAATGATGCCGGTGCCGCCGGGATGGCCGGAGACGGAATCTCCGGCGCCGGGGCAGGAGCCGTGGCATGATCCGCGCTCACGTTGCTCGAGCTCACGCTTCTGCCGGTGCGCTGGGACAGCGCCGCCAACGACGACTGCGGCTCCGGGGCGGAGGCTCCGGCCGAGAACGTGGACGGAAGCGCTGAGGCGGGCGCGGATACGACCGTACCGGACATGCCGGCGGGAGCGAACGAGGGAGGAACGGACTGCGCATCGGCCGCGACGCTCGGCTCGTCGGCCGTCTGCGATGAGAACAGCGCCTCCTCTGCCTCATGGAGGGCATGGAACGATTCGTTCGCGGGTGCGAAGGACTGAGGCTCCGCTTCCTGCCGCGCCGGCGACGGCGCATGTGCATAGGCGTTGTCCGCGCCGAACAACAGCGTCACACCCGCGTCGGAGGCGCTCCTTGCACCGGACGAACGCCGGCTGCCGCCGGATTCGTGACCGCCACCGACATAATCGGAGACGCGCGCGAACGATTCGAGACGGCTGAGCAACTGCACGCACGAGTTGAGGTAATAATCGACCTGACGCTCGTCATAGCCGTTCTTGCCCTTGCGCTGCGTGAACACCACGTTGGAGACGGCACCGGAATTCAGATCGGCGAGCTTGCGCACGTCCTGTTCGCTCACGCCGTCCACGCCAAGGCCTGCGGCGGCCTTGTCCACGATCTGGTCGATCAGTCGGTCGACCTGCTTGCGGTCGTACGACGGCCGGCGATCATGTCCGCGCGCGAACCGCTCCCCCGTGCCGCGGTCGGCGTGCTCACATACCTGACGGTACAGCTCTTCGGTCTGGGCTTTCCACGCCACACGACCGTGCTCGGTAATCTCCCGCGTCGTCTGCTTGTCGACCACGGCCTGCTCCAGCCGGGACAGCGCCGCATCAACCTGGGTGATGTCATACCCGCCCTTGCTCAGATCGAAGGACACGTTCTGGATGTCCTGCTGCGTGAGATGGGCATCCTCGCTCTCGTAGAGCGCATGTGCACGATCCAGGAAAGCGTCCACCTGATCGGGATCGTATCCCCATTTGCGCTTCCCAACGCGAGCGATCCCCGATGCGCCTTTATCTGCCCCGTCTTGATGCGCCATTGGTGTATCGACCTCCTACGGATAGTACTTCTCTTGCACACTTTACGTGAGTGTTGAGACGCAGCTTCACATTTGGCCCAGCAAAACGGCATCCTCACACGTCTTTCGCACGATTACGGCATATATCATGCGCCGGCAAGCACAGCATCGCCACGGTTCGACCGACGGCGGAATTCCACCCAACGACACTCGGCCGGCGTCCCGATACAGACTATACGATACAGTGTGAGTCTGCGGGCAATTAGCTCAGTTGGTTAGAGCGCCACCTTTACACGGTGGATGTCAGGGGTTCGAGTCCCTTATTGCCCACACATTACGAAACGGCGGAACACCGCCAATATCAGGCACCGGTGTGAAACTGATTCCGGCATACGCGCCGCCTGAGGACGGCAAGCCGCGCAACGCAGTGGACGAGAAATGGATGAAGCTGACCAACAGCGCTCGCCACTATCTGTCACGCAGGGCAAACACCCGGGAAGACACCGTCGATGAATCTGAATCTCGTCATCGAGCGTGAATGCTCCAGAGACCATCAGACAGCCCTCAGACAGTTCCTGTGCTGCAAGCCAGGAGACCCCGAATGGGCGATGGACCCACAGGATATATACGCGGTCTCAGCGTGCGCAAGACCCCGACCGGAGTTATGCGCACGCTTCTTGCCATATCCGGGGACATTCCCCTGCATGATGAAGTGGTCGGCTTCTGCGAATACGGTGTCGGCGCGGAAACCACCGAGGAGCACGAAGGCATCTACCAGATTTCGTACATCGCCACCGAGCTGAAGGTACGGGGCAACATCTCGGAGACACGCTGCTCGCCTCGGTGATTATGAGGCTTCGTGATGATGCATGGCGTTCCAATCGCACGCCGCTCGTGCTGACTCAAGTGGATCCGCGCAACAAGCCAAGCATGGATTTGTTCTCTCGCTTCGGATTCGTGGATGAGGGGCCAGACCCCGATGACCCGGAATACCATCTGCCGCCTCTGGAATTCACCGGCACCAATTACGTAATTGGTGATCAGCAGGGCTTTCCTGCCGCTTTTCCGCAATATATCTATCGCGTTCGTCCGTGACCTTTTCGGCTTGGCTGTCAATACTTGATTGAGTAAAGGCGAAGAAGAAATCGATCGCACTCCAGGCAAGCGGAACAATTCCCAGAATCAGAACCACGATCGCCGTAACGAAACTTCTCACATTGTTAATTCGCTTCCTGATCCTTATCCTCCAATTCCCTGTTCTCTTTGAGACAACACAATTCTTCGACAGTCACGCCGAACACTTCCGCAATTCGGTAGGCCAACATTAGCGATGGACTATATTGTTCCTTTTCGATGGAAATAATCGTTCTGTTTGAAACATGGACCAAGTCGGCCAATTGCTGTTGCGTCAGCTTTGATTGTTTTCGCAGTTCTCTCACTCTTGTCTTCAATCAATTCCTTCCATAGCATGAAGCTTACTTCTCATGAAGTTAACTTCATATTACCGCCAAAACGCGAATACGTCAACAGAAAAAGTGAAGTAAACTTCACCAACCCAGAGGTATGCGGGAGATGAATTCGCGCGGCTCCCCGCTGACGGGGTCGGTGAAGCGCAATGACCGCGCGACCAGTTCCAGCGGCGTGGAGAAGTCGTCATAGGCGCGTTCGACGATACGCGGATAGAAATCATCGCCATGGATCGGCAACCCTATCGAGTTCATGTGCACGCGCAGCTGATGGGTCTTGCCGGTGAGCGGGTGCAGCTCGTAGGCGCGCAGACCGTTCCTCCCGTGGCATAAGCGCCCGCCCATCGAGGGATATCCTTCCGCCGCGAGATCGATCACCGTCTCGGCATTGACGGCCTGCGGCTCCTCGAACGCCTGCAGCACGCCACGCAGCTTGGTGATGTGCGAACGTCGGCGCAGCGGGAACACGGCAGGAGGGTCCAGACGCTCGACGGTGCCGTATCGCGGCCGTGTCGTCGGCCGGCACGGAGCCAGGCATTCGTAGGTCTTGCTGACCTTCCGGCCCTGGAACATCATCTGGTATGCGCCCCGCAGCGCTGGATCCCTCACGAACACGACGATGCCGGCGGTGAGCCGGTCCAGCCGATGCGCGGGCGTGATGTCCGGCTCGTCGAACATCTCGCGAAGCCGAATCAGCGCGGTCTGCCGATACCACATGCCGCGCGGGGTCGTCGCGAGGAAATGCGGCTTGTCGATGACGATGATGCCGGCATCCTCGTACACCACGTCGATATCGAACGGGATATGGGGCTCCTCACTCACCCACCGGTGCGGTCTGTCCAAAGCGCTTTCCGCCCGTCGGCTCTCACCGGGAGCGCATGTTCTTGTAGCGCATGGCACGCAGCGCCTCGCGCTTGTCCTGCTCCTCACGCAGAGCCTGACGCTTGTCGAACTCGCGCTTGCCTCGTGCGAGGGCGATCTCGGCCTTCGCCCGACCATCCTTGAAATACAGGCTGAGCGGCACGATGGTGTACCCCTTGGCCTCGATCTGACGGGACAGTTTGACGATCTGCTGCGCATGCAGCAACAGCTTGCGCTTGCGCTTGGGCGCATGGTTGTTCCACGTGCCGTTGAGATATTCGGGGATATTGGCACCTTCCAGCCACATTTCACCCCGACGGTCAATGGAGACAAACGCCTCGGCGAGCGACGCCCGTCCCTCGCGCAGCGACTTGACCTCGGTCCCGGTCAGCACCAGTCCCGCCTCGTACTTGTCCTCGATCAGGTAATCATGCCGGGCCTTGCGGTTCTGTGCGATGAGCACAGTGCCCTGTTCCTTTGCCATGGTCTTCCTCTTCAATCACTCACATCAACACAGACATCATGAGACCAGACCCGCTTGCACGGGCCGTGACCGGACGAATCGGAAAACACCACCCGGAACTCAGTAATGCACGTATTGGAAATTACCAGCATTGTAAATCGTGCGCCATTGCGCCACGCCCTGAAGGCTGGCGCCGCACTCGGAGATCAGCACGGATCCGTCGCTGTTCACACGCTCGACGACCGCCACATGGCCGTAACGGCTGTTGGCGCCGAGCTGGCCTGCACGGAACACCATCGCGGCGCCGACGTGCGGCGTGCGGTTGACCAGATAGCCGAGGCTGCGGCCGGTGTTCGCCCAATCCTGCCCATTGCCCATGTATGAGCCGGTGGGCAGATGGTAGTAGTACACGCGGCGACGGTACGCATACCACGTGCACTGGCTCCACGGGTAGGCGCTGCCGCCCACCGTGTTGCCGGTCCTGTGCCCGTAGCACACCGGCATGCCCTCATAGCAGTTGCCGGGCACCGTGTAGTTCATGCCGTTGGCCTGTCCCGATCCGCCGGGCTGGGATCCGCCCGAACCGGAACCATTGCCGGAACCGGAGCCGGGCTTGCCGGAACCGGAACCGGAACCGGGCTTGCTGGAGCCGGAACCGGAACCGCTGCCCGACCCGCTACCGGCGCCGGGCTTGATCTGCTGCTGTCCGCCGGTGCCGGCATTCGCCGAACCGGTGTTGTTCTGCACGCTCCACGAATCGATCTCGGCCTTCATCGACACCAGTTCGGCGGCCTCCTGTGCTTCCTTGGTGCTCAGGCTCTTCTTCTGCGCTTCCAGCTGGGCGCGTTCCTCGTCGCTCTTCTTGCGCAAGGCCTCCAGCTCACTCTGCTTGGACGCCGCATCCTCAGCGGCCTGCTGCGCGCTGGCCGCCTGGCTGTCCGCCTGGCCCTTGAGCTGGGTGATCTCGTCCTCGATGGCCGTGAGACGTTCCTTGCGGTTCATCGACGTGCTGAGGCTGGTGGCCGCGGCGTCGGCGGCATTCGCCTCACTGCGTGTGACAGCGGCATCCGACTGCATCTTGTTGACGAAGTCCTCGGTCGTGGTGGCATTGGTCACCACGTCCATCAGGGTGGAGGCGTCCGAGCCGTGGAAGCTTTCGCGCGCGAGCTGAGCGACCGCATCCTTGGCGTCATCGTAATCCTCACCGGTCTGCTTGATCTTCTCCTCAAGCGAGGTCCGGTCGTTCTTCGCCGCCTCAAGCCGCGCCGTAGTCGCCTCTGCGAGGCTCTTCGCCTGTTCGGCCTTCTGCTGGGCCTCCTGTACGGCCTTCTGCGCGGCGGGAATCTGGTTCTCGGTCAGGTCATTCAACGAGATGATGAGATCGGCAAGTTTGGAATCGACGCCGGTCAGCTGCTTCTTGAGGCTGTTGTGGTTCGATACCTTCTGCTGGTATTCATACTCCGTAACCGCAGCGGCCTGCTCGGGCGGGGCGACCACGGCCACCGATCCCGCCCCCAGGGCCATTGCGGCGGCAAGCGCCAAAGCGGTGAACGTACCCCCACGTTTCGCCATCTTCACCATTGTTGTCGCCCTTCCATTAATGCCGTATTTGAACGTATTGTAACGAATTAAACTGGATAAATGCGCCGCGTGTCATCCGGCAGCGAAATGATTCATCTCATACTTCGCGCATCCCGGACGACACGCGGCGGCAAGTCACACCTTGAGATAGCGTCGCAGCGATACCGCGGACGCAACCGCCGACAGCAGCATGGCCCCCACCACCAGCACGGGGGCGGTCAGCCACACCGTCGTCTGCGTGATGAACGGCATCCACTGCACGCTGGTCGCCAACCAATCGGTGACGAACACCTTGACGATGCCGCTCAGCGCGCCGACCGCCAGCAGCGATCCCAGCAGGGACGCCACCACGCCCTCCAGGATGAACGGCAATCGAATCGTCCAGTTCGAAGCACCCACCAGACGCATGATCTCTGTCTCGTTCTTCCGGGAGGCGGCGCTCATGCGAATCGTCGTCGCGGTCAGCATGATGGCGACGACCACCATGACACCGGCCAGCACGACGGTGACCACGGTGGCCCGGTTCAACACCGAGAACACCGGGTCGAAGATCTGCCGCTGGTCGACAACCGCCTCCACGCCCGTGCGCCCGGTCAGCACCTCCGACACCACCTGGTATTTGGTCGGGTCCTTGAGCTTGAGACGCAGCGAATCCTGCATATCGGAGGCGGTGAGGGTACGTCCCTCGTACACGCCGTTCGGGTACTGCTTGAGGAACGTGTTCTTGAAGAACTCCTCGCGGCTCATATACGTGATCTTTGACACGTCACTGCCGAGCTCGTTGTTGATCACGTCCTCAAGATCCACGATCTCCTGCTGGGTCGGCGCCTTGCCGGTCGAGCAGGACGCCGACTGGCTGGTGCCGTCCGGGCACAGCCACACCACGACCTCGACCTTGTCGTACCAGTCGCCCTTCGCCTTGGTGATCTGCGCCTGTATCAGCACGGACGCGCCGATGAACACGAAGGAGATGAACGTGACGAGCATGACCGAGATGATCATGGACACGTTGCGCCGCAGGCTGGTCCAGGTTTCAGACAGGATAAAACGCATTCTCATCGATTGTCCTCCTCGTTGCGAGCACCGTCGGCATCATCAGCGCTACCGGCCTTTCCGGCATGCCTGTCGCGATGCCCCGGTTGGGCCGGCGGCGCCGGCGGCAGCTTGTGCGCGCGCCTCGGCCTCGTCTCCGCCTTCTCCACGGACGATTGCCGCGCATCCGCCGCCGAACCGGCCTGTTCGCTTTGGGATGTGGATTCATCCTGAGGATGCTCCGTCTCCGGCTGACCATGCGGTGCGGCACCATCCGCCGAATGCGGCGGTTCCGGCGGCTCGTGCCGTTCCGGCTGGGCGGCGTCCTCCGGCTGCGCGGACCGGGCATCATCCCGAGCCGTCGCCCGGTCGCTCGACTGAGCCGCGGCATCGGAGTGTTCATCCCCGCCCTGCTCGGCGCGGGCCTTCTGCTCCTCCTGCGCGGCAATCTGCTCAAGCGACAGGCCCTTGCCCCAGGTCAGCGTGTCCTCCACCGACTGGAACGCCTCACCGTAGCGGCCGGTACGCCCCGAATGCACGGAGCTCGCTAACCGGGCGATGCCTTCGTTCCGGATATTGCCGCTGACCGCCTTGGCGACCACTTCGATACCCTCGACTGCACCCTCCTCGCCACGGGCCTCGATAGTGGTGACCTGTGCGTCGAACGAGCCGGAATCAGGGCGGAAACGCGAATCATCCGACTGCCCGCTGATCGCCTCATGCGCCTTGGACGCGACATCGCTGTCGGGGAAGAACTCGGCGGAATCATACGAGCCCTGGGCCTCGTCGCGCACGATCTTGCCGGTATGCAGCTCGATGACGCGCTTGCGCATCGAGTTGACGATCTCCTCGTTGTGCGTGGCCATCACGATCGTCGTGCCGGTGCGGTTGATGGCGTCCAGCACCTCCATGATGCCCAGCGACGTTGTCGGATCGAGGTTTCCGGTGGGCTCATCGGCCAGCAGGATCTGCGGATGGTTCACATACGCGCGGGCGATGGCCACACGCTGCTGCTCACCGCCGGACAGCTCATGCGGGTAGTTGTTCTCCTTACCGGTCAATCCCACGGTCTGCAGCACCTGCGGCACCAGCGACTTGATGGCGGACCGGCGCGTGCCGATCACCTCAAGCGCGAACGCCACATTCTGCCACACGGTCTTGTTCGCCAGCAGCTTGTAATCCTGGAACACGAATCCGATGGAACGACGATACTGCGGCACCTGACGGTTCGTCAGACGGCGAAGATCATTGCCGGCCACTCGAATCTCGCCGTCCGTGGCCTCCTCCTCGCGCAGCAGCAGGCTCAGCAGCGTCGTCTTGCCAGAACCGGAAGCACCGACCAGAAACACGAAATCGCCACGTTCGATGTCGAGGTTGACATCATCCAACGCCGGCCTCGTACCCTTGGGATACACCTTGCTCACATGATCCAATGCGATGAGTGCCATATCGTCTCCTCACTCGCCCCCGGAGCCGGGAGCCAAGTCACGGTTTACTCTTCCTCTTCGGCCGCCTGGCGACGCTGCTCGTGACGCCAGCGGATACCGGCTTCGATGAACGCATCGATATCGCCGTCGAACACGGCCTGGGTCTGGCTGGTCTCGCAACCGGTGCGCAGATCCTTGACCATCTGGTACGGGTGAAGCACGTACGAACGCATCTGGTCACCCCAGCTGGCCTTGATGTCGCCCGCGAGCTCCTTCTTCTTCTTCGCTTCCTCCTCGTGGCGCAGCACCAGCAGTCGGGACTGCAGCACGGCCATGGCGGCGGCGCGGTTCTGGATCTGCGAGCGCTCGTCCTGCATCGTCACCACGATGCCGGTGGGAAGGTGGGTGATGCGCACCGCGGAATACGTGGTGTTCACGCCCTGGCCGCCGGGGCCGGACGAGCAGTACGTATCCACGCGGATATCGGTGTCCGGAATGTCGATGTGATCGGTCGCCTCGACGAGCGGCACCACCTCGACGGCGGCGAAACTCGTCTGTCGACGGCCCTGGTTGTCGAACGGGCTGATGCGCACCAGACGGTGCGTGCCGCCCTCCACGCTCAGGCGGCCATACGCATACGGCGCATCCACCTGGAACGTGGCCGACTTGATGCCCGCTTCCTCGGCGTACGACGTATCCATCACCTTGGCCTTGAACCCGTTGCGCTCGCAGTAGCGCAGGTACATGCGCAACAGCATCTGGGCGAAATCGGCGGCGTCCACGCCACCCGCGCCGGAGCGGATCGTCACGACCGCGGAACGCTCGTCATATTCGCCGTCCAGCAGCGTCTGGATCTCCATGTCATCCAGCTCCTGGGCGATGGAGCCGATCTCGGACTGAGCCTCGCTCAGAGAATCGGCGTCAGCCTCCTCCTGAGCGAGCTCCACCAGCGTCTCGACATCCTCGATGCGACGGTTCGCCTCGTTCAGGCGCTTCAGCTGCGCCTGAGCCGCGGACAGGCGGCTGGTCACCTTCTGCGCGTTCTCAGGATCGTCCCACAGACCAGGCTTAGCGGCCTCGGTCTCCAACGTCGCGATCTGCGACTTCAGCCGTTCGATGTCCAACGCCTTCGCAATGGACTCATACTTCGACCGTGCCTCGCCGATTGCCTGTGAAAAATCAAATTCTGCCATCGAATACCACCATAATCATTGAACTTGTGAACGAATCGATTGTGTGACGACGCTGCCGACCATATGCGAAATCTCAAGCACCTCGCGTCACGGCAGGACGCCAATGATCGCGTCAAAGACCCGCATACACCGCGGGAATGACCAGGCTGCCGAGCATGGCCACGGCAATGACGATGCACACCGCACGCATGATGATGCGGCGGCGGCGCTCACGCTGCTCCCGTTCGGTCCTGTAGTCACTCATAGCTTTTCATCGTAGCCGCCCCGCTAGATTTTCTCCCGTGACGAAACCGCGCCACAATGATTCGGAACGGCAGCCTCATACGTGCCCATCTGCCCATAATATAGAAGCATCTACCGTTCATCCACCAAGGAGACAAGCATGACGAACGAACGCACCGCATGGGGCTGGGGACTGGCCAGCATCGATGCAGCCGGGAACACACTCGACGTCTGGTATCCGCAACTGACGCTCGGCGCCGCGCCCGAAGGCGCGAACCGCCCCAACCACGAGTTCGGGGCGCTGGCGCAGCCGCAGGCCGACGCCCGTGGCGTGCGCCGCGAACCGGTGTTCACCGTAAGCTCCCTTGACGACCCGATCGCGGATGCGGCCGACGCCTACCTGCGCCTGCACCTGCTCTCCATGCGCCTCGCCCAGCCGAACACCCTCAATCTCGACGGCATCTTCGCCAAGCTCACGAACGTGGTCTGGACCAATTACGGCCCGTTCGCGGTCGAAGACTTCAACGCCCGCAAGCTCGATGTCGAATCGGCCGCCACCAGCGCCGTGCGCTCCTTCGCCGCCTCCGCCGGGCTTCCGGCCGCCGCTCCCGCCGCCACCGTCAACGTGCTGTCAATCGACAAGTTCCCGCGCATGATCGACTACGTGGTTCCCTCCGGCGTGCGCATCGGCGACGCCGACCGCGTGCGTCTCGGTGCCCACCTGTCCCAAGGGACCACCGTCATGCACGCCGGCTTCGTCAACTTCAACGCGGGAACTTTGGGAGTCTCAATGGTCGAAGGCCGTGTCTCGCAAGGCGTCGTCGTCGGCAACGGCTCCGACATCGGCGGCGGCGCCTCCATCATGGGCACCCTGTCCGGCGGCGGCAAGCTCCGCAACTCCATCGGCGAGCACTCCCTGCTCGGCGCCAACGCCGGCATCGGCATCTCGCTCGGCGACAACTGCGTCGTCGAAGCAGGCCTGTACGTCACCGCCGGTACCAAGATCACCGTCTGGGACAAGGCCAAAGCCGCCGCCGGCGAACCGCTGGACGTCGTCAAGGGCGCCGATCTGAGCGGCAAAGACAACATCCTCTTCATCCGCAACTCCGTCAACGGCCGCATTGAGGCCCGCTACCGGAAGACGGGGATTGAGCTCAACGCCAAACTGCACAAGAACTGATTGTGCGCTGGCGGAGCGTCCTCTGCATTATTCCTCGGGCGACATGTCTCAGTGCATATGGTTCTTCCGCCCCGGCGGCGAGGCGGAAGAACTTGCTCCATGCGTTTCCGACCCGAATGCAATGCCGCGTGTACAACGCCCGCGAAATGCCATAATGCGGACGTTGTCCCGCATAATCGCGGGAAACAGCACACACACCCGTTGCCGCGAGCCACGGGTATTCCCGAAAACGCTGGAATTCCAACGAAACGCAGCAAGGCAAGTAGGGTCTCTAGGGAAATCGTTTGTACAACTTATGCATTTGACCGAAATGCATAAGTTGTACAAACGAGTCTGCAAACACAACGGCGTCGACGAACCGTCGACCAATCATCTCCGGAATACGGAGTAGTCGCCCAGCGCCACGGCAGGCTTCATCTCGGCGTAGTCGTGGTAGTCGATGCAGGCGTTCATGTACTCGTTGTGCTTGATGTCCAACGGATTCTCACTCTCCTTGAACACTTCGACAGCCTTATCATTGTCGTCGTAGATCACGTACACGTATCCGTACAGTCCGTCCGATTCCTCGTGCAGGAACCATGACTCGATATGCGCGCCCTCAGCCGGCATCGTCGCATTCGCTTCGGCCAAGTGATCGTTCAGATATCGGAACCATTCGCGGGCCAAATCCTCTTTGCCCGGCTTGATGCGGAACCTGTCCAACGAGGTATACATACTCATCCCCTTGTCTCATCATGCATGACACGGTCATTGTACAGGAGGGACATGTATGGCAGCGAATGACGACCATCAGTAAACACTGCGAAAATGCCACATGTAACTCGCGGAAGCTGAATCGAATCCGGCGCGACACGCCCAAAATGTGGATAACTCGGCAGCCTTCGACCACATTGTCCGTTCCGCTGGACAAAAAGTGTCTCCGTCGCATAGATTGCCATCAAGGATGATCCGCCGTCGCCAGACAATTCGCGGCAACGAACCACCAGGAGGAACAATGACGTCCGCAAATCAGCCACACTATGAGGATTCGCCGCCGATCACCGTGCAGTCCGCACCGACCATGCCGACTGCGGCATCGGCTCAATCTTGCTCCTCATCGCATGATGCCTTGCGCACGCTCGGCTTTGCGCTGCTGGCGGCCGGCACAGTATCGGCACTGGCCGCAATCGCATGTTATATGTATCTCAATCGCGGCGTCTACAATCCCGCAGACGCCATCCTGCTGCTGGTTGAAGGCGTCGCGGCGTTGGCCTGCGTACCGCTGCTGGCGGCCGGCGTGGTCACTTCCGTCGTCGCATGGAAAAAACACGATAAGTAAGAACAGCGGGGGCGCGAATTGGCGTTGGACCACCCCCAGTCGCTACGCGACAGCCCCCCGCCAGCGGGGGCGACAGTAGGATGACAGCGCTACGCGACAGGCCGATTGGGTACGCTAGTCGGCGGCTTCCAGACCAGTTGAGGCATGCCTGGCGCGCATAAGTTCCAGTGCATGGGCAAGATCGGCCGGGTAGTGGGATTCGACCGACGTCCAGAGATGGGTGCGGGGGTGGCGAAACTCCAGCTTCATCGCATGCAACCACTGCCGGTCCAGGCCGAGCTCCCCGGCCAGCACCGGATTGGCCCCATACATCGGGTCTCCGACCAGAGGATGCCCGATCGAAGAGAAATGCACGCGAATCTGATGCGTGCGTCCGGTTTCGAGATTCACCGAAACCAGCGTCGCCTCGCCGAATCGGTCCAGCACGTCCCAATGCGTGACCGCCGGCTTGCCCGACGGCGTGACGCAGAAGCGGAAGTCCGACACCTTGGCGCGGCCGATGGGCGCTTCGATGGTGGCCTTGTCCTCCTTGAGGTTGCCCTGGACCATCGCATGATAGGTCTTGACCACCTCATGCTCGGAGAACTGCCGCCGCATCTCCTTGTACGCCAGCTCTGACTTGCACACCAGCATCAGGCCGGACGTGCCCACATCCAACCGCGACACGATGCCCTGCCGCCCGGGAGCTCCGTATGAGGTGATGCGCACGCCGCGTTTGAGCAGGCTGCCCAATACGGTGGGGCCTGTCCATCCGGCTGAAGCATGTGCAGCGACGCCCACGGGCTTGTCGACCACGACGACATCGTCATCCTCATACACGATGGCCATGTCGAGACACACCGGTTCCGGCTCATGCCGTTCTTCGGCGATGTCGAATTCGACGGTCTCCCCATACAGCAGCGTGCCCGACTTGGCGATCGCACGATCCAGCACGCGGGCTTGGCCGGATTCGATAAGATCCGCCGCCTTGGCACGCGAGATGCCCAGCATCTTGGAAACCGCCACGTCGAATCGTGACCCCACCAATGCGTCGGGCGCCGGAACGAGACGGCTCATGAAGCGCTCCTCTCCGAGTCATCAGGCTGACGGCTCGAAACGGTCACCTCCGTCCGGGATGAGCCGGACGATGCATCCTGCACCATCGCTGACGAGTCCTGCGATTCGTCCGCCGTGCCGTCTGACTCCCCGTCACGCGCCACGTCACCGGCATCCTCCCCCAGATGCTCAATCCGATCGAGGTCCTTGCGACTGAACGGCACATCCAGCACAATCAGCACCACGACGCCGATGCCGGCCATCACCAGATAGATATCGGCGACATTGCCCACGGACCAACCATAATTCAGGAAATCAACGACCTTGCCATTGAGGAACCCGTCCGCATAGGCCACGCGATCGATCAGATTGCCGAACGCTCCGGCGAACGCGAACGCGAACATCACCGTCCAGCGCATCGATATCGTGCGTGCCGCCAGCACCGCCATCACCACGCACGCCACCACGGCGAGCAGCGAAATCAGCCATGTGCTTCCCGATCCGAGACCGAGCGATGCACCCGGATTATGAACCAGCGTCAACGAAAGCAGACCCGGGATCAGCGGCACTGTACGCCCGTCGCCCAACGCCTGCTGCGCCCACATCTTGGTGAGCTGATCGATGCCCAGCGCCACGGCCGCCACACATGCAAAGACGGCTACGCGAACACGCAGCCGTCCTTGGATATCCTTCATCGACTATTCCGCCTGCTTGCCGATCTGGCTGTAGTTGTTCGTATCGGACACCTGACGAGACAGCTGGCCGAGGAACTCGGTCAGACGCGCACGGTATTCGGCTTCGAACTGCTTGAGGCCCTGAATGTTGCCCTCGATGACCTTGGACTGGGTGGTGAGCTTGTCACGCACCTGCTGCGCATACTCATCGGCGTTGGAGCGGGTCTTGCTGTCGTACTCGCCGGCGCGACGACGCACCTCGTCCTCATAGTTGTCGGCCTGCTGCTGCGTGTTCTCGCGGTACGTGTCGGCATCCTGACGGGTCTTCACCGAGTAGGCGTCGGCGTCGGAACGAGTGCGCTCCGAGTATGCGTCGGCATCGGAGTGAACCTGCTTGTTGTACTCATCGGCCTCGGTACGGGTACGGGACGAGTAGTCGTTGGCCTTGGTGACCAGCTCGTTGTACTTGTTCTGGCTGGCCTCGGTGATTTCCTTCGCCTTGGCCTTGCCCTTGTCGACGTACTGGTCGTGCAGCTGCATGGCCAGCGTCAGCATGGCGGTGGCGCGCTCGGGCTCGCTGCTGGCAGCGGCGGCGGCACCAGCGATCTTCTGCAGGCTGCCGGTCTCCGTGCTCGGCTCGACCTTGGCGACCTGCTCGCGCAGCTGGTTCTCGCGCTGCTTGGACTCCTCCAGCTGACGAGCCAGATCGGAGGCCTGCGCGGCCTGCTGCTGCAACGCATCGAGGTGCTTCTTGGCATCGTTGAGCTGCTGCTGGTAGGAGGCGGCCTGCTGCTGCGCTTCCTGCAGACGTCCGCTCATGTCCCTGGCGCTGACGCGGTACTGGTCGCGCTCGTTCTGCACCGCGGCGAGCTGCGCGGCGACATCGGCCTTGCCGGAGGCCTGGGCGGCCTGCGCGGTCAGCTGGTCGATCTGGCCGCTGAGGCGATCCACCTGATCCTTGAGCTGCTCGTTCTGCTGGGACAACGCGCGGTTGCTCTCCTCGGCTTCGGTGAGTTTCGCTGCAGCCACCTGAGCCGCCTGATCGTCCTTGCTGGCGACGGGCGCCGCGGACTTGAGCTGCTCGTTTTCGCTCTGCAGTGACTGTACCTGCGCAGTCAACTCGGAAATCTTGGAGTTGAGCTTGGCGACGTCGGGAGGAAGGGACTGCGTCGCCTGGCCACTTGCAACGGCCTGCTTGCCAAGCGCCTCGACGGTTTCCGTCACCTGATCGAGAAAATCGTCAACCTCGTCGACATCATAGCCTTCCTTGAAACGCACGGTCTGGAAGGTATGCTCCCGTATATCTTTAGGCGTCAAAAGAGCCATAAAACTTACACCTCGCTTTGGGCACGATGCCTCGCTGTGTTGGTATCACCTTCCGATGCTAGCACGAACCCTGAAAGAACTCTCGCCGTATGCGTGATTACGGCGCGATTTACACCAATATTCTCAAGGCGACAAGTGCGGTGTACAGCACGATGAAGCTGACGTCCATCGCTATAGGCCCCATCGGTATGGGCCGGATGTAGCGTCGCAGCCAGCGCAACGGCGGCTCGGTGAGCTGGTAGACGACATTGATCAGCGATGCGACGACGCCCTTGGGATACCAACGCGGCGCAAGCACCGACACCCAATCCAGGATCATACGGACGAACAGCACCGTGATATAAGCGTCGATAATCCAGTCAATCACCAGACGCACTATTGTGAACACCATGCCTTCCAGCCTATCAAAACGGCATACAGCTTCATTGCCGTCAGCTGAACGTCAACTGGGCATTACCGCCGCCGCTGTCATGACGACGAATCGTCTACAGCCGCCAATCCGGACGACCGCCGGCAGATCAGTCGGCGAACAGGTCGTGCGCCGAGGACGGCGCCTGCGGCTCCTCCACCTTGATGTTCACCTGGGCTGGGCTGAGCAGGAACACGCGCGGAGTGACACGCTCGATGGACCCGCGCACGCCGAAGACGACGCCCGCGGAAAAGTCCACGATGCGGTACGCCACGGCCTCGGAGACACCGGTCAGGTTGAGCACGACGGGCACGCCGTCGCGGATAGCACGCCCCACCAGCTGCGCGTCCTCGTAGGACTTCGGATGAATCGTGGTGATGCGGCTCACGCGACCCTGGAACGGATTCGACTCACGACTGGGCGCGGATGTCGGCGACGATGGCGCAGCCTGGGACACCGGAGTGACCGAATGATCGTCGTCGAATCCGGGATCCTCATCCTGGATGTCCATCGGCTCGTCGTCTTCGGCAACATCCGCCATGCCCAGATACTGCATCGCGTTCTTCATAAACCCAGCCATGACTGTTCAGTTCCTTTCGGCTCAGCGCAGAAAATCAGGGATATCGAGGTCGCCCAGGTCACCGGAGGAGACGATATCGTGCTCGGAGGTCTCGTCATCGATCGGCATCGACGCGGGGCCGCCCTTGCGCAGCGCGAAATCCGGCACCTGACGCGCCGCCGGATTGGTGGTGGTCATAGGCGTGTTCGCGGACGGCTGCGTGCGCACGGGGATGCTCGGCGCGACCGGCTGCTGCTGGTCGTGCGCATGCGTCGGCGTGACGGGGTCCGTGGTGTGGGAAGCCGGGATGGATGCGGCGGTCGTGGCACCCTTCATCGAGGGTACGTTGGTGTTCTTGGAATCGGCGTCGAAACCAGCCGCGATGACCGTGACGCGGACCTCGTCGCCGTAGGCGTCGTCGAGCGCGAGACCCCAGATGATCTGGGCTTCGGGGTGGATGGCCTTGCGCACCAGCTCGGTGGCCGCAGAGGCCTCCTGCAGCTTGAGGTCGGTCGGGCCGGCGATGTTGATGAGGGCTCCGTGAGCCCCTTCGACGCTGGATTCCAGCAGCGGCGAGCTGATGGCGATCTCGGCGGCCTGAGTGGCGCGATCCTCGCCCCGCGCGGTTCCGCCTCCGATGAAGGGCGGTGGCGGGCTCCTGGCCCGGCGGGGAGCCGATGCCGAACAGCGCGGTGCCGGCACCGCGAAGGATGGCGGTGACGTCGGAGAAGTCGACATGGATGTACGAGTTCATCGTGATCAGGTCGGTGATGCCCTGCACACCGGCGAGCAGCGCCGAATCGGCGGTCTTGAAGGCGTCGACGATGCCGATCGTGCGGTCGGACAGCTCAAGCAGCCGGTCGTTGGGGATGACGATCAGGGCGTCGACCTCCTTGCGCAGGTTCTCGATGCCCAGATCGGCGGAGGCGGAACGCTGCGGTCCCTCGAACGTGAACGGCCGGGTGACCACGGCGATGGTCAGCGCCCCCTGCTGATGCGCCGCGCGGGCGACGATGGGGCTCGCGCCGGTGCCGGTGCCGCCGCCCTCGCCACAGGTCACGAAGACCATGTCGGCGCCCTTGAGCGCCTCCTCGATGTCGGACTGGTGATCCTGTGCGGCCTTGCTGCCCCGCTCGGGATCGGCGCCGGCACCCAATCCACGGCTTGAAGCGTCATTCAACGAGATCTTCACATCGGCGTCGGAGCGCAGCAAATCCTTGGCATCGGTGTTGATGGCCACGAACTGCACGTTCTGCAGGCCTTCGGCGATCATGCGGTTGACGGCATTACCGCCGGCTCCACCGACACCGACGACTTTGATGTTGGTCCTGTCGTTGAAATTGTCAGTCTGGGCAATCTCGCTCACCATTGTCTCCTGTCACTCACGGTTACGCATAACTCTATCGCAGAACCATTGATTATAAAGCTATTTTCTCGGCGTGTATCAACGTTTTTCCATCTCATTTGCACAAAACGACACACCATGGCCGCATTCGGCCCATGACCCGGATGCCGTCTCAGTATCCGGCGTCCATCGGATCGTCGCCGAACAGCGTCTCGCGCTCCTCGTGCGTGGTGACCCGCGAGTCGAGCCAACCGTACGGCAGATGCACTTTTTTTGCAAAGCGAACACGGCCGCGCGGCTTGTCCTTCACCCGTTCGGGGAAGGTGATGGCGGGATCGAGACGCGAGGTCTCGCGCTCCACGTCGGCGAGGTTCTCGCACTCCATGAACGCCCTGCGCGTCGTCCCTCCGACGGGGAATCCCTTGAGATACCAGGCGATGTGCTTGCGCAGGTCGTGCACGGCCATGCGCTCGTCACCGTCATAGAACTCGACGAGCAGCCGGGCGTGGCGCATGATCACGTCGCATACGGCCCCCAGCGTAGGGTTGACGCGCTCGTCGCTGCCCGCGAAGGCGTTCCTGATATCGGCGAACAGCCACGGCCGGCCCTGGCATCCGCGCCCGATGGCGACTCCGGCGCATCCCGTCTCGCGGACCATCTCCAGGGCGTCGTCGGCGCCCCAGATGTCGCCGTTGCCGAACACCGGGATGTCCAGCGCGCCGACCAGTTCGCCTATGCGGCTCCAGTCCGAATGGCCGCCATAGTATTCCGCCGTGGTGCGGGCGTGCAGCGTGACGGCCGCGCACCCCTCCTCCTGCGCGATGTGGCCGGCTTCCATGAACGTCTCATGGCTGTGATCGATGCCGACGCGGATCTTGGCGGTAACGGGGATGTTCGCCGCCGAGCACACCTTCACCACGCGCTGAATGATCTCGCGGAACAGGTCGGTCTTCCACGGCAGCGCGGACCCGCCGCCACGACGGGTGACCTTGGGAACCGGGCAGCCGAAGTTCAGGTCCACATGGTCGGCCATGTCCTCATCGACGACGATGCGCGCGGCCTGCTCGACGATAGCCGGGTTCACGCCATACAGCTGCAGCGACCGGATGCGCTCGCTCGGCGCGAACCGGCACAGGCGCAGCGCCTTCGGATTGCGGGCGACCAACGCGCGCGCCGTAATCATCTCGGCCACGTACAGGCCGTCCGGGCCGTATTCCTCACACAGCACGCGGAACGGCCAGTTCGTGACGCCCGCCATCGGGGAGAGCACCACCGGCGTCGGCACGTGGATCGGCCCGAGATCGACTGGTGCCATCGTGACCGGTTCCTTCCCGGCCGGTGCGTCGGTGCGCGGGTCGAGCACGTCGGTCTCATGCGCGTCGACGGCGATGGTCTGTTCAACGGTGTCTGTCACGGCTCTCCCCCACGAATCGGCACGGCTCATGCCATACATGTCTTGAATGTACAAGAGCCCCCTTGGTGAAAAGGGGGCTGTCCGAATGATGTTCAGCACCCGGCCCGGTGTAGTCGGGCCGGGTATCGATCAGTACAGGCCACCGGCCTCGGCGACCTTGACCGGGGCGGACTCGTCCACGCCGGTCTCCTTGGCGACGTCGGTGCCGCCGTCGGCGGCCTTGGCGCCGGTGATGCTGACGGGGCCCTCGGGGTAGCGCACGCGCTTCTCGGACACGCGGGCGGCCACGTAGTCGGCGACCTTGTCGAGCGCGACGCGCTCCTGCTGCATCGTGTCACGTTCGCGGATGGTGACGGCCTGGTCGTCGATCGTGTCGAAATCGACGGTGATGCACAGCGGCGTCCCGATCTCGTCCTCACGACGGTAACGGCGGCCGATGGCACCGGCCTCGTCGTAGTCGATCATCCACTCGTGCTGACGCAGGTCGGCGGCCAGA
>OAVS01000586.1_pt1 | contig 21609 bp, 20 predicted proteins | sample 1550601 | NCBI WGS metagenome assembly OAVS01 (sample SAMEA2580093, study PRJEB22360) | human gut metagenome | biome: human gut; feature: human-associated habitat; material: faeces | place: Denmark | collected 2008/2010
GCAATCCTCTACTTTATTCCGGCTGCGGGCAGCGTTTTTGCATCTCTCGGAGATCCGGCAGACGGCGTGATCTTATTTCATGTGGTCTACAACACTGTAATCGGTGCTGTGGGGCTCTCTTTCATTCATCCGGCAGCCGCGCTGATCGACCGTTTGGTACCCGTGTCGATCCAAACAGATGACTTTGAAACGCATCTGCTTTCAAAGGAAAATCTCCTTTCGAGCAGCTCGGCACTTGTCCAAGTGCGTCATGAGAACGCGCGCACGGCAGAGCTATTTCGCAAGCACTGGGATGCACTCACTCCGCTTATCTATGAAAATCCGCCGATGGGTGAACTCTTGGCCTTTAAAGAGCGTCGAAAGCTCCTGGACCGCCGCTGCCGCACCGTCTCCAAAGCGCTCAATATCATCATCCGTGACGACCTTTCGGAAGAGGCCGTCATCGAATGGCAGTCGCTTTCTGCCGTTTCTGATGCACTGCTATTCTCGCTCGAAGTCACAAACGATATCGTTGATCTGCTGCGGAAGAAAAAAATCCGCCGCTCGCTCTTTTTCAGTGCACAGGGTGCGCAGGAACTCGAACAAGAGCATCACGTCGTATCTGCGCACCTAGAGCTCCTCGCGCAAATACTCTCAACGAGTGATCCGCAGGAGATCAATGCGCTTCGAAGCAGTCTCCTTTCAGGCGAAGCGGCATCCTCGAGCGACGCCGCGGAACTGGTCTCACGCCACATGGAACGCGTTGATAAGGGGAGCGCCCTTTCCATTGAAACGAGTGCTCTGCATCTCGATCTTCTGCTCCTCTTTCGCCGGGTTGACAGCATTCTCGCTCACGGCGCCCGAAGCTTTGCCGTGAGTTGAAAGGCACTCTGGAAGCTGTGTCAGCGTTTGCTGCCGCGGCCGGTTAGATGGAGCCAAATGCGGTTTGCTGCGGATGTCCGGCCCTGAGCTTCAAGCGCCAAGAGCGGCTTCATTCCGCGCGCCGTCGCGTCCCAGCAGAGCAGTGAGCCGACAACGACAGCAGCGACCCCCGTCCAGAAAGAGCTGTCGAGTTTGGCGCCAATCCAAAAAACGGCAAAAACACACGAGAGAACCGGCGTGAAATAGGAGGCCGCTGCCAGCACCGTGATGTTCCCTTTGGTCATGCCCTGCGTCCATGCAGCATATGCGCCGCCCATCGCAATGCCGCCCAGGATGACGCTGATCCAGCCGTGTGCCGAAGGTTCGCCCACCATTTGGGTGCCGAAGCCGCAAAGCCACAGCACACCGTAGATGCTGGCGTTGATGCAGAAAATCAGGCAGGCCAGATTGGTTGAGCCGCCCCACGCACGAGTCATGCTGGAAAAAGCCGCCCAAGTGACGGCAGCGCCGACCGCGAGAATGTAGCTCAGCGGATGCTCAAGCAGCCGCGAAATAAAACCCTCGAGTGAAAAGCCTTGCCCGCCGGCGAGAATTTCAACAATCCCGCAGAAAGCAAGCACCATACCGGGCGCAATCCACCAGCGTGACCGCACGCCGTTAAAGACCACGGCAAAAAGGAGTGTCAGAGCGGGCCAAAGGTAGTTCACCATGGCCGCCTCCATCGTCTGCGTTCCGCCAGCAGAAAAAAAGATAGAGAGCGTGAAGCAAAGCGAGCTCGCGTTGGCTGTCGGCAGACCAAAAATGAGGTATCGCCTGTCGACGGTCCGCAGATCCGGAATGCCGATGACGAAAAAGAGGCATACCGCAGCGGTGGTGTACAGAAGCGTCTGTCCCTGGGCCAGTCCAAAGCCTTCGGCAATGCCGCGCACAAGTGAAACGCCCATCCCCCAGCAAAGCGGAGCCAAAAGTCCGATCAATGTTGCGCGCTGCGTCGTCATCGCCGAGCTCATGAAAACCTCAAGTGATTTTTATCCTGCGGCTTCAAAGACCGCTTCCGTCCGTTGAGACGGTTCGTTATCCATGAGCATGAGTGGGATAGCGAAGCCGCCTAAAGGGTGAAAGGGAAGTTTAGCGCCGCCCATGGAGAAAAAAAGCTCCGTCCGAAGAAATACCAACCTCGGGCGGAGCAGATCATCCTCTCGGGCAGTTTTGCCGCCGGATTCGGATGGATTCTCGTTAAAGCTCAGAACGAAACGTTAGTTGTCGGTGAACGCCTTCTTCACGCTGAAGGGCCATGCCTGATAGCCCATGGTGTTGTGGAGCTGAATTTCGACGGCCGGTTCTTTTTCGCCCCAGCGGAACTCGTCAATGTACGGGTTGGGAAGACCCTTCATAGCGCCGGTGGTAAGGTCGAAGTCGGCGCCGGCCGTGGCGGAGTAGACAAAGACTGAGTTCTTGTCCGGCTGGTACTCGGTGAGCGACGTCACCGGGCTGTACCAATTGTGGCCGCGTTCTTTGCCGTATTCCCAAACCTGCTCTACGGTGCGCTTGACCTGATCGATCTTGTAGATGACAGCGCGCGAATACTTCATTTCCGGAAGCGCAGGCTGTTCCATGCCGCGGGCGTCGCCGTTGTCGAAGACCGAAACCCAAATCACGTTCTTGTCGGACTTGGAATCAATACGCCAAGCCGTGTGCTGCGTCCACGTCCAGTCGAATGCGTCGCCGCACTCAGCATCGCCGCACTTCAGGGGCTTGCCCTGGGCATCGACCGGCGTGAGCAGCGCTTCCTTCCAGGGAGAACGCCAGCCGCGCGGCGCCCCGAGGATCCACTTCACCTTCTTGTCGCGGCCGATCTTGATGATCGCGGACTGGTGACGCGAGGAAATGATGATCGAATCATCGGTCGGGTCGTAGTCAACGGAATTGACGTGCGCCCAGTTGCGGCCTGGGCCGGTGCCGGCAAAGTCGCCGAAGTTGGCCGAGGTTTCCTGCTTGGCGAGGTCTTCTGCCGTGAGCGTATGACCGGCCTTGCTCGGATCGATGTTCAGGCAGACAGCACCCTGGTCGAGCGCCTTGATGACGTTGCTGCGGTACGGATCGAGAATATCAAAGAGACGCCATTCATCGACCACACGGCCGCCGGCATCCACTTCAATAATCATGTCGCGGACCGTGCGGACGCGCTTCTGATCGAGACGGCGGAGGTCAGCCGATGCAACGCGAAGCAGATAGTGACCGTTGGGCATCGGATCGAGCGAATGCGAGAAGTCGCTGTAGCCCGCAGGCAGCCGACGGTTGAAAGCCTTGCGGCCCATGATGTCGTACTTCACATAAGTCGAGCCGTAGCCCCAAGAAACAGCACCGTCGTCGTTCTGCTTGAAGCCCATCATGACGCCCTTGGTGTAGATCGATTCGGGATCCCAAATCGTCGAAGCGTCGAGGTACCAGCGAATGGCGCCCGTCGTGTCAATAATGGCAATCTTCGGAATGAAGCTCCACGTGAGAGCGCCGCCTTCCGGATTGTTCCAGACTGCGCGCGTATCAGCGCCGTGGGCATTGCCGAAGTTGTTGACAAAGTAGAGACGATCTTTAAATTCAGGATCGACCTTCTTCACCTCTACGTCAAACATCAGGTTCTTTTCGCCGGCAGCCCCTGATTCGATGCCGCGCAGCGGACCGCAATAGATCGTATAGGTGTGTTCACCCTTGACCTCTTTGCCGTCAAAGCGGTACGAATACTTGACTTCAACCTTGTTGGAATAGTCGGCATAAAGACCGAACACCGGAATGCCGGCATGCGTAAGCAGCTGCGCCTTCGAAACATCGTATGCGATTTCCTGGCCGCCGTCCTTAGGCACCACACGGACATGAGCCGTGAGCAGTTCGTAGCCGCCGTTCTTAATGACGGCTGTGAGCGGCGAAATCTTATACGGGTTGACGATCACTTCGCCGAGATCACCCTGCTTGGCAAAACCGACGACAGCGAAACCGCTCGGCGTCCCCATGGCAAAGGCTCCGCTTGCGGCGGAGACGGCAAGCGCCGCACCGGACAGAAGAAAGGCGCGCTTAGTAAGCTGCATGATGTATTCCTCTTTTGTATCGTTTCGCGGGGGAGGATGCTCTCACCCGCAGTCCTTAGGAAATACTGCGCTTAGGCTCAATTCCCCGCTATTCCTGTATTCGCGGATTCTTTCGCAAAAAATGGAAAATCATTTTCAGCGTTCGCGGCCGCATCATGATGATCCATCTCAGATATTGCGCCTAAGGAAAAACTCCCTTTGACATTGTTCAGACGCATTTGACGTGCGCCGACAGTGCGAAGATGCACCGAACGCGTCCCTGAGGCATTCCCAAACTGCACTCGGCCGTGGCATGATTGAAGACAGTTCTTCGGCGGAAATATAAATTTCGCAGAGAACATGCAGCGCCTTTTCGCTGTAAACCACATTCCCATTTGTCGGAGCATTGTCGTGTACGGCTTTACCTTCCGCCGCCATCACCACCACCATCCTTAAAGCATCCCTCGGGCGCACAAGCTGTTCGGGAGGATCGATGCATGCTTCCGGCGGCTCAGGATGAAGCTCCACAAAACAGTAAAGCCTTCGGAAGTCATCGGACTCCGGAGGCTTTTTTCATCACTGCGCCGGATCTTTGCATGTCCGATGATGGTGCGGCGCAGAAGACAACTGCTCCCAAAGCCCGTTCCCCGTCACCCCATTTCACGAGAGAAGAGAAGAAAATGAATGAAAACAACCGCCTGAGGCTTGCAATGCAAAAGTCCGGGCGACTTTCCGACGACTCGCAGGACCTTCTTGAACGCTGCGGTCTCAAGGTACGCTTCCACTCCCAGCGCCTTCTGGCCGTAGCGGAAAATATGCCCGTTGAGATCCTGCGCGTGCGCGACGACGACATTCCCGGTCTCGTCATGGACGGCGTGGTCGACCTCGGCATCATCGGCGAAAACGTGCTCGAAGAAACCGTACTCGCCCGCAGAAGTCAAGGAGAAGAACCGAAATTCCACATGCTCAAGCGGTTCGATTTCGGCGGCTGCCGGCTGTCGGTGGCGATTCCGACGGATGAGACTTGGGGCGGTCTGGAAAGCCTCAACGGCCGCCGCATCGCGACGAGCTATCCGCAGCTTCTTAAGCGCTGCTTTGATGAACGCGGCCTCACCTTCAAGCCCTGTCTGCTGACGGGTTCGGTTGAAGTAGCTCCTCGAGCCGGTCTTGCCGACGCCATCTGTGATCTCGTCTCAACGGGAGCAACCCTTGAAGCCAACGGTCTGAAGGAAGTGGAAGTCGTGTACCGCTCCAAAGCCTGTCTCATTGCCAAGGCCGAGCCTTTTGACAATGAAAAGGCCGCCCTTGTCGAACGACTGCTCGTGCGCATGCAAGGTGTCGCTCGAGCGCGCGAATGCAAATACATCATGCTTCATGCCCCCAAAGCCAAGCTCGCGGAAATTACGAAGCTGCTGCCGGGTGCTGAACATCCGACCATTCTTCCGCTTGCCGGATCAACCGATCATGTCGCGCTCCACATGGTGAGCCGCGAAAGCCTTTTCTGGGAAACGATGGAGGGGCTCAAAGCGCTCGGCGCAAGCTCAATCCTCGTTCTGCCGATTGAAAAAATGATGGAGTAACTCAAATGACGAATTTCAATTTCAGCGACATCATTGAATGGGATGCGCTTTCGGAAGCCGAACGCACTGACATTCTTCGCCGCCCCGCAGTCATGGCCGGCGACAAAATCACGGCCGTCGTGTCAGGCATTCTTGACGAAGTCGAGTCCCGCGGCGATGCAGCGCTGCGTGACTTCAGCGCAAAATTCGACCGCACGGAAGTGAAGAACTTCAAGGTGAGCAAGGCAGAGGTCGACGCTGCCATTTCGCGCCTTTCGCCTGAATTCATCAAAGCACTTCAAACCGCGGCCAAAAATATCGAAAAATTTCACTCCGCTGAAGTGCTCGAGACGGTCACTGTCGAAACCATGCCCGGCGTCGTTTGTCAGCAGGTTACTCGCCCGATCGGCGCCGTCGGCCTTTATATTCCGGGCGGCACGGCACCGCTCTTTTCCACAGTGCTGATGCTTGGCATTCCGGCCAAGATCGCCGGCTGCAGCCGCGTCATTCTCTGCTCGCCGCCTCCGATTGCCGATCCGATTCTCGCAGCGGCTCGTCTGTGCGGCATTGATGAGATTTATCAGGTGGGCGGCGCTCAGGCGATTGCGGCCATGGCTTTCGGCACCGAAACGATCCCCTCCGTCTCGAAGATCTTCGGACCGGGCAACGCCTACGTCACCGAAGCCAAGCGCCAGGTCAGCCGCCGTCCGGACGGTGCGGCCATTGATATGCCCGCAGGTCCCTCGGAGGTTCTCGTTATTGCAGATGCTGAAGCCGATCCGCGCTTTGTTGCTGCTGATCTGCTCTCTCAGGCCGAACACGGGCCGGACAGTCAGGTCGTGCTGCTCACGCCCTCCAAGACCCTTGCCAAGGCGGTTGCTCAAGCCGCCGCTAAGGAACTCGAAACGCTTCCGCGCCGCGCCATTGCAGAAAAGTCCCTTTCTGCCAGCCGTCTGATTGTGGTGAAGGATCTCAAGGAGTGCGTCGAAGTGTCTAACCGCTACGCACCCGAACACCTCATCCTGCAGACCCGCAATGCGCGGGAGCTCGTGCCGTTCGTCCAGAATGCCGGTTCGGTATTCGTGGGGGACTGGTCACCCGAATCGGGCGGTGACTATGCCACCGGCACCAATCACGTTCTGCCCACCTACGGGTGCGCGGCAGCTTACTCCAGTCTGGGGCTCGCCGACTTCACCAAGCGCATGACTGTGCAGGAAATGACGCCGCAGGGGTTCTCGGAATTGGGCGAAGCGATTGCCATTCTTGCCCACGCCGAACAGCTCGACGCCCACCGCAACGCCGTACTCGTTCGTCTCGAAAAACTCTCTAAAAAGATCGGAGGGTAAATTGGCTGACTATTGCGCAGAAATTGCTGAAGCCCCGGAGCGTCTTGCGCGCCCCGAAGTGCAAAAACTCACGCCTTACCAGTCTGCCAGACGCATTGTCGCCGCGGCGGGCGGGCGCGGAGACATTTGGCTCAATGCCAACGAGTCGGCCGAATCTGTGCCGATGGCGCTTCAGAACGAACGCTTCAACCGCTATCCGGAGCCTCAGCCTGAAGCCGTCGTAGAGGCTTATGCGTCTTACGCCGGCGTCTCGCCCGAACAGATTCTTGTCACCCGCGGCGGCGACGAAGGCATCGAGCTTTTGGTTCGTACCTTCTGCCGTCCGGGCGAAGACGCTGTACTGCAGTTCCCGCCCACTTACGGCATGTACGCGGTATCGGCCGAAACCAACGGCGCGAAAGTGATCAATCTGATCACCGCCCCGGATCGCGGCTGGGTACCTGATGCCGCTGAGGCCTCGCATACGCTCGACACCCGTCCTGAGGTGAAGCTCGTTTTTGCCTGCTCTCCAGGCAATCCCACGGGAACACTCATCCCCATGGGAGTTCTTCGCAAGCTCGCGCAGGTTGCTGCCGGACGGGCGCTGCTCGTCATTGACGAAGCTTATATTGAGTTTTCGCCCGCCGACACGGCTGTGGATCTCCTTAAAGAATTCCCGCACGTGGTCATCATCCGTACGCTCTCGAAAGCGTTTGCACTTGCGGGACTGCGGTGCGGCTTCCTCTTGTCCTCTCCGGGCGTGATCGGAATGCTCAAGAAGGTCATCGCTCCCTACCCCATTCCGTCACCGGTCGCTGATCTGGCCGCTCAAGCGCTCACCCCCGCTGCGGTGAGCGCCATGCGCCAGCGTGCCGCGGCAGCAGTCATGCGCCGCTGCGAACTCGAGGTTGCGCTCGAAGATCTCCCCGGCGTCGAAGCGGTTTTTCCGAGTGCCTCAAATTTCCTTTTGGCGGAATTCTCCGACGGCCCTCAAGTCTTCAAGGCCATGTGGGATCGAGGGATCATTCTGCGCGACCAAAACCGCCAGCCGACGCTCGCCAACTGCATCCGCATCACTGTGGGTACGCAGGATGAGAACGATGAGCTCCTCGCCGCGCTTCGTGAAGTACTCGGCGCCTGCGCTTCACTGGGAGAAGCCAAATGAGCGAACGCATCCTCTTTGTTGACCGCGACGGCACGATTCTTGAGGAGCCTCATGATTTTCAGGTAGACAGCTTTGAAAAGATGCGTTTTGTCGAGGGCGTTTTGCCCGCACTCAAAGCGCTTCGCGAAGCAGGCTGGAAACTCGTGATGGTTTCCAATCAGGACGGGTTGGGCACGGCGTCATTTCCCACTGAAACCTTCAAGGGCCCGCATGAGCTGATGATGCAGATCCTTGAGAGTCAGGGGGCGCATTTTGACGAAGTGCTCATCTGTCCGCACATGCCCGGCGAAGGCTGCACCTGCAGGAAACCGAATACCGGTCTCGTCAAGCAGTATCTCAAGCGCGGGGTACTCGATAAGCACAATTCCTACGTGATCGGCGACCGTGAAACGGACCTGACGCTCGCTAAAAATATGGGACTCACCGGTCTGCGCGTGGGGCCCGACGGCCAATCCTGGGCTGCCATTGAAAAGCGTCTGCTCGAAAGCCTTCCTGCAGCTCCCGCCCAGCCAGTCCGCGACCGGCACAGCGCTGTTGAACGCGTCACCAAAGAGACGCAGATTTCGGTAGAAGTCTGGCTTGACCGTTCAGGAGAAAATGACATTTCCACGGGCATCGGCTTTTTCGACCACATGCTCGACCAGATCGCCGTGCACGGCGGTATTCGTCTGCATCTTCATGCCAAGGGAGACCTTCAGATCGACGATCACCACACGGTCGAAGACGTCGGACTCGCGCTCGGTGAAGCGCTGCGGCTGGCCTTGGGCGACAAGCGCGGCATCCGCCGCTTCGGCTTCCTGCTTCCGATGGATGAAGCGCTTGCACGTTGTGCACTCGACATTTCCGGTCGTCCGTACCTCACGTTCAAAGCCAAGTTCAAGCACCGCCATGTCGGAGACCTGTCGACTGAAATGATCGAACACTTCTTCCGTTCGCTCTCTCAGACCATGGGCATTACTTTGAATCTCAAGGCCAAGGGCGGCAATGACCATCATGTTGCCGAAAGCCTCTTCAAGGCCTTCGGCAGAACGCTTCGTGATGCAGTTCGTGTTGAGGGGACCGAGCTCCCGTCTTCCAAGGGGGTACTGTGAAAGCTGTCATTCTCGACACCGGCTGCGCCAATCTTGCCTCACTCGCCTTTGCGGTGAAGCGTCTCGGCGTGGAGCCTCTGATTACACGTGAAGCTGCCGACATCCGTTCGGCCGACCGCATTTTCCTACCGGGCGTCGGCACCGCCAAAGCGGCTATGACGGCATTGACGGAACGCGGACTTCCCGAGCTGATCCGCGAGGCCCATCAGCCGCTTTTGGGTATCTGTCTTGGAGAGCAGCTCCTTGGCCGCCGCAGTGAAGAAACGGGCGGCGTGGATCTGCTCGGCCTCATTGATGCGGATGTCCGCCAACTCAATGCGCCCGGACTGCCGCTTCCGCACATGGGGTGGAACCGAGTCTTTCCCAAGTTCGAATCCCCGCAGGCCAAACTGCTTTTTAAGAACATCGAACCTGGAGAATGGTTCTATTTTGTCCACAGCTTTGCAATGCCTGACGGCCCTGCCGCCATTGCTTCCTGCACATACGGAGAGCCGTTTGCCGCCGCCGCTGCCAGCGAAAACTTCATGGGCGTGCAGTTCCACCCAGAGCGCTCGGGCAAAGCGGGCGCTCGTCTTCTCGCTAATTTCCTTGGAGCCGCCGCATGATTATTCCTGCCATTGATTTAATCGACGGCTGCGTCGTGCGTCTTCATCAGGGGGATTACGGCGCACGCCGAGACTACGGCGAGGATCCGCTGGCCCGTCTTCAGCGTTATCAGGCGAGCGGCGCTCAGCTGCTCCACATCGTTGACCTTACCGGCGCCAAGGATCCGAAAGCGAGACAAATTCCCCTTCTGCGCGAACTGCTCGGCAACCTTTCTATCCCTGTGCAAACGGGCGGCGGCATTCGCTCGGCTGATGATGTGCGCTCGCTCCTTGATGCCGGCGCAGCCCGCGTCGTAGTGGGCTCTGCCGCCGTGAAGCGCACTGACGAAGTGGCCGGCTGGATGAAAACTTTCGGCGCCGATAAGCTCGTTCTCGCACTTGACGTACGCATCAACAAGGCCGGAAACGCCGAGGTTGCCGTGAGCGGCTGGCAGGAAAATTCCGGTGTGTTAATGGACGATCTGATCCGAGCCTTCGAACCCGCCGGCCTCCGGTACGTACTGACTACTGATATTTCCAAGGACGGTACATTGGCCGGCCCCAACACGGCGCTCTACGCCAAACTTGCTCAAACGTTCCCGAACATCGACTTTCAGGCCTCCGGCGGCATTGGAAGTCTCGACGATATCCGCGCGGTATCGCATACGGGCGCTGCCGGCGTCATCGTCGGCCGGGCACTTCTGGAAGGTAAATTCACCCTCGAAGAGGCTATTGAATGCTGGCCAAACGAATAATTCCTTGTCTTGACGTGAAGGACGGCGTTGTCGTCAAGGGCGTTAAGTTCCGCGGGCATGAGGTGATGGGCGAAATCGTCCCGCTCGCCCGCCGATATGCCGAAGAAGGCGCCGACGAACTGGTCTTTTACGACATCACCGCATCGTCGGACGGCCGCGTAGTCGACAAGAGCTGGATTTCACGCGTCGCCGAAGCCATTGATATTCCTTTCTGCGTAGCGGGCGGCATCCGCTCTATCGAGGACGCCGGGCGGCTTCTCGCTTTCGGTGCAGACAAGATCTCCGTCAACTCTCCTGCGCTCGCGGATCCAACCCTCATTTCACGTCTTGCCGAGCGTTTCGGCGTGCAGTGCGTCGTGGTCGGCATCGACTCCTGGCATGACGAAAAGAGCGGAGAATACTGGGTCAATCAATACACTGGAGATGAAAAGAAAACGCGTGTAACTCAGTGGCGCACACTCGACTGGGTTGAAGAAGTCCAGCGCCGGGGCGCGGGGGAAATCGTCCTCAACATGATGAATCAGGACGGCGTACGTCAAGGCTACGACCTCACGCAGCTGAGCGCAGTGCGTGCTGTCTGCAAAGTCCCGCTTATTGCAAGCGGCGGCGCCGGAACAATGGAGCACTTTCTTGACGCGTTCGAGACCGCCCATGCCGATGGTGCCTTGGCAGCCTCCGTCTTTCATAAGAAAATAATCAATATCGGGGAGTTGAAAACCTATCTCCGCGAGCACAACATTGAGGTGAGAACATGCTGAAGAAAGAAGATATTAATGCCCTCAACTGGGCCAAGGCAGGTGATTTAATGCCCGCCATCGTTCAGGATGCCTGCTCAGGGCAGGTCCTCATGCTCGGCTTTATGAACCGTGAAGCCGTTGACAAGACACTCGAAAGCGGCAAAGTCACCTTCTGGTCTCGTACGAAACGCCGTCTTTGGACCAAAGGCGAAACGTCCGAACATTGGCTCCATCTGGTTGACATCGGCACAGACTGCGACCGGGATTCGCTGCTCATCCTCGCCAATCCGAACGGTCCGACTTGTCACCGCGGCACGACGAGCTGCTTCTCGCCGATCGAGCACCGCTGGAACTTCCTGCGTGAACTCGAGGTGCTCCTCGAAAGCCGCCGCGGCGCATCACCGGAAGAATCCTACACGGCCCGTCTTTATGCCGCGGGCACCAAGCGCATTGCGCAGAAAGTCGGCGAAGAAGGCGTAGAAACCGCACTTGCCGCCACGGTGCACGATAAGGAAGAGCTGAAGAATGAAGCGGCCGATCTGGTTTACCACCTCCTCGTTCTGCTTGCCGATGCGGATCTTGAACTCGCCGACGTCATCGATGTTCTGAAGGCCCGTCATAAGGATCGTCAGCGCGAACACCTGCTCAAGTGCTAAAACTCACCTCCGCCCATCTGCGCCCATCTTCTTGTTAAAGACTGAGCGTCAGCATTGACGGCTTCTCGGCGCGGCAATGCTCTTCAAGCCGAAGAGCTTCCGCGCCTTTTTGCGCGCTGTTCATCCGGAATATTCATAATGCGGGACTTTTTGTCCTCCCTCATCCTTACCCGCGAAAAAAGCTTCCCATTGAAGCCATCGCCACTGGAAGACAGAAAAAAACGTCGAAACTGTCGCTGAACGGGGAATTTCACAGGCAGAGTTAGGTAGTTTCTCTTCGGTCGAAATCAAACCGATAGTGATATCTTTATCAGATGCGTCCTTGCAGAACCTTGAACCACTCAGGACCCAGCCTAAAATGAAGCAAATTAAAAAATCCTCCAAGCTTGACAACGTTCTTTACGACATCCGCGGTCCGATCATGGACAAAGCCAAGCAGATGGAAGCAGAAGGGCGCCGTCTCATCAAACTCAATATCGGCAATCTTGCCGTGTTCGGCTTTGACCCGCCCGAAGAGGTCATGCGCGACATGATCTATAACCTGCCCAACTCGGCAGGGTATTCGGACAGCAAGGGGATGTTCGCCGCCCGCAAGGCGGTCATGCACTACACGCAGGACAAGCAGATCGAAGGCGTCACACTCGAGGACATCTATCTCGGCAACGGCGCATCGGATTTAATCACGATGGCCACGAACGCTCTGCTCGATGAGGGCGACGAACTGCTGGTGCCGACACCCGACTATCCGCTTTGGACAGCCGTGACATCACTCGCAGGCGCCAAACCCGTGCATTACCTCTGCGATGAGGAAAAAGGCTGGATTCCCAATATCGACGACATCCGTGCCAAAGTGGGTCCGCGCACCAAAGGCATCGTCGTCATCAACCCAAACAACCCCACAGGCGTTCTCTATCCCAATTCCGTGCTCCTTGACATCATTCAGGTTGCACGAGAAAACGGTCTTGTGATTCTTGCCGACGAGGTCTACGACAAGATTCTCTACGACGGCATCAAGCACACCTCCATGGCGGCACTGTCGCACGATGTACTGACGCTCACTTTTAATTCACTCTCGAAAGCCTACCGTGCCTGCGGCTACCGCGCCGGCTGGATGGTCATTTCGGGCGACAAGAGCAATGCAAAAGACTTCATCGAAGGTCTCAACATGCTCGCCAATATGAAGCTCTGCGCCAACGTTCCGGGACAATACGCGATCCAGACTGCGCTCGGCGGCTACCAATCGATCAACGACCTTATTTGTGAGGGCGGGCGGCTGCGTCGTCAGCGCGACATTGCCTACGAAATGCTCTCGGCCATCCCTGGCGTTTCTGTGGTCCATCCGTGTGCGTCGCTTTATATGTTCCCGCGTTTGGATCCAGATGTTTATCCAATTGAAGATGACCGTGAATTCTTTAAAGAGCTCCTTGAAGCAACGAATGTTGTGTTAGTTCAGGGGACCGGCTTCAACTGGCCGAAACCCGATCACTTCCGCATGGTATTCCTGCCTTACGAATGGGAGCTGCGCGACGCCATCAACCGCATTGCCAAGTTCCTCGCTGACTATCGTAAGCGCCATCCTGGAAAGAAAACCTTTCCGGAAGACAGCGTGCAGCCTAAAAGCAAAGAAGAAATCGCCCGTCAAGCGGCCTTGGCGGAAGCCAAAGATCCGGCATAAGGTTTGATTTCTGCTGCAATTTGCAGCTGCGAGCGGCTCCTCTATTTTTACAGGAGCCGTTTTTTGGGGCGGTGAAATTGTTTAAGCACTGCGCTTGGCCGCTCGTGCGGTCTTGGCAGAGAACTATGCTTTCATTACCTTCATCAGAATCGAAGCACTTTCATGCCCAATCTCTACCAGCTTTCGACACTTTCCGCACTGCTTCTCGGCGACTTTGAACCCTCGCTCTCCATCGGTGAGCTCAAGCGGCACGGCACACTCGGCATCGGCACTTTTGAAGGACTCGGCGGTGAGCTCATTATGCTCGACGGCGTCGTCTGGAACGGCACGCATACGGGCGAAGCCGTGCCGGCAGCCGACATCGAAAAAACGCCCTTTGCCTGCGTCATTGACTGGCAGCCTACCGCCTCTGCCGTCAAACTGCCCGCTGTCGGCAGTTTGGATAATCTTCGAACGGTTTTGGACGAAGCTGCAAAAGGCGCAGAAAATCGTGTGCTTGCTGTGCGGCTGCAAGTTTTTCACGCCGATGTGACCTTCCGCAGTTTTGCGCCGGCACCGAAACCGTGGAAGCCGATGAAGGACATGCTCTTTTCACAGAAAATCACCGCCGAGCGAAACAATTCAGGCAGAGATCATTGGATTTCGCTTTCCCGGCTATCTCGAAAGCATCAACATGCCCGGCTGGCACCTGCACGTGTTAACCGCTCCCAACGATTCGGGAAAACGCTTCGGCGGACACCTCCTCAATATCACTGCGGATGCCGGCATCGAAGCGCAATGGATGGCGGCCGACGGTCTGGAATTAACTTTTCCCACCGGTGAAGCCGGGCGCATTTATGATGCACTGCCGCTTGACCAAGACCTCCGCGAGATCACTAAAGCCGCAGAAGGTTAAACGCGAAAGCCGCCGTGTCCATGAAGCATACGGCGGCTTTGCGCAGAGATTTTCAGTTCAGTGTCAACACACCGTCAAACTTCCGGCAGCAGACGGCGAATATTCCCTCGAACCCAGCTGCCAAACGCAACATTGACGACAATGGCCGGTCCTGCCACATAAAAGAAAATGAGAGCGGCCGGAAAGTCATAGAGATATTCACCCATTCCAAAGCCGCGCAGCGCCTCGGCGGTGATGTCGGAGGTCACGGAAAAGAAAAAGGTGGAGAACCACGACACGGCAAAAGTTGAAAATACCCAGAGAACAAGGCGGGTATCTGAAAGGCTCTGCGCCTCCTGATGCTCACGCTTTCGATGAATCAAGCCGGGCAGCTGCAGCAGAACTGCCCCCAGACTCAAAAAGAGCGCAAGGAAAAGCACCAAAAGCACCAGCGAAATCGAAGTCCAGCTCTCCGCAGCAAGCATGAGAAGTTTGCCTTTGAGCACCATACCGCTGAAAAAAGCGACAAAAGCGCCGATGAGCGACGACATTTTGACAATGTCCCAAACAGCACCGGCGAAGCCGGTCCGGATGTCATCGGGATCGCCGGTCTTGATGATCTTTCTAAAGGCCATGTCTGAATGCTCCCTTTTGTATGGACGTTTGAACGTTCTTTGCATGCGCCGCCCCCTATTCAATCTTCAGAAAGGAGCGCTCGATGAATAGGGCGATATGGTAGCGGCAATCGTCCCATCATGTTTGCAGAAATATTGGCTCTCCAAGGCGGATCGAGAAGCCAAACCTTTCGCTTTGCAGCTCTATTCCAAAACGACCGAATCGAGCGTGGACAAAGGGGCGCTGGATGGAACACTGCCCGCCGCTCTGCTATCGGCATCACAAAAGAGCCGCGAGAAGTCCGAAATGGGACTAAGGAGTGCGGGCTCCGGCGTTTTCGGAGCCGGATCTGACCGCAGACTGGCTGCATCAGAAAATGACGTATAGCAGCAACGGCCGCCGCCCTGCCTTGGAGCAGTCCAAGGCGGAGCGGCAAAGCGACAGCCTGACAGAGTCAAAACCCCGTCACTTCAGTGATCGGACTGCTTAGGCTTCCAAATATGCAACAACAGCAAGGATGAAAAAGACTGCAGCCGCAATCTGGCGCATCAGCTTCATCGAAATCTTTTCGGCGAGTTTGTTGCCGATGAAAACTGCCGGGGCATCGGCAATCATGAGGCCGAGCGTCGTGCCGCAGACCACCCAGAAAGCTTCTGCCGGATAACGCGCAGCAAGCGCAACGGTGGCTACCTGCGTTTTGTCGCCGACTTCAGCGATGAAAAAGAGTATCACCGTCGTGCCGAAAACACCGAATCGCCGCAAGCGATCATCATTGCCGCCTTCATCGATCTTGTCCGGAATAAGAATCCAGATGCCCATGGCAATGAAGGAAACAATCAGAATCCAGCGCAGCAAGTCTGCACTGATAAAGTTCGCGAGCGTAGCACCCAAAGCGCCGGCAATCACATGGTTTAGGAAGGTGGCAACAAAAATCCCAAGGATGATTGTCCAGGGTTTGCGGAAGCGCGCAGCCAGAAAAACGGCAAGCAGCATCGTCTTGTCGCCGATCTCTGCAGCGGCAACGACGCCCGTGGAAAGGAGCGTGGTCTGAAAAATTTCAAACATGAGGGGGGTCTGAACGGCGTCGCGGCGGTCGGAAAAACCTGCTCGGCGCGTACCTTCCTGCCGCACGCCGTCACAACACAGACTCATGCAGAAGGTCGCGCCGCAGGTCTTGCCGATGCTCAACGACCCGCTTGACGTTTGCCGCAATTATTTCTTGGAGGAAGCGGTCAAAACTGGCTCAAACGGTCGTTCATGCACCCCGCCGCCATGAGAAGCGGGGAAAAGCTCCTCAAGTATGTTGACGACGGGCGGAGACCGGACGACTGCCGGACTCCCTGGCTACTCCCCTGTGGGAGAGAGTTCGCATTTTAGCGTCGCAGACGTGGTTTTGCCACTCTTGGACCTATTTCACGATGCGGTGTTAAAACTGTGTTTCACAATATCAACAGCGGCATACAGCTGTACGATAAATTTGTCTTTTCTGTCGAGCCTGCGTCCATTAGGAATAAACTTAAAGACTTTTTTAGCTTTCAACGAAACAATGGCATTTTCCCTGTCGGACTGCCATTTATAGGACGCTTCCGTGTCGTCATCGAGTTCTGATACGCTTTTCCAGCTTCGCCAGTCGGCGATTCTGCTTCTTACGGCCATGATTTGGGGGGCAACCTTTGTTGCTCAGTCCCTTGGCATGGATTCCGTCGGACCCTTCACCTTCACTACAACCCGCATGCTCCTCGGGGCGTTCTTTCTGCTCCCGATAGTGCTGCTGCGGCGGAAACGCTTGGCGGCAGAAAAGCCTGCTGAAGCCGCAAGGCGCTCGGCTCCGCAATACCGCCGTACGCTGTTAATGGGCGGGATTCTCTGCGGGCTCTGTCTCTTCGGCGGGGAATCGCTGCAGCAGTTTGGCTTTGTGCACGATACGGAAGTAGGCAAGTCTGGCTTCATCACAGCGCTTTATATCGTCTTCGTCCCCATCATCAGTCTCTTCCTTGGGCGCCGCGGCAGTCCGCTCCTTTGGGCTGCTGTCGCGCTTTCACTGGTCGGCTTGTGGTTTCTCTGCATTCCGCCGGAAGGCTTCACGATTGCAGCGGGAGACCTCTTTGTACTTGCCTGTGCGGTGGTCTTTTCGCTCCACATTCTCGTCATTGGACGATACGTTTTGCTTGTCGACGCAGTCGAACTCTCAATGATGCAGTTTTTCTGCGGTTCGATCCTCGCTTTCTTCGCCATGCTGGCACTGGAGTCACCCACTTGGATCGGCTGGGAGACTGCACCTCCCCCCACGCTTTGTATAGGAGCCCGCCATGCTTTGGGCCGGCATCATGAGCAACGGCATCGCCTATACGCTGCAGATCGTTGGTCAGCGCGGCATGAACGACACCACGTCGAGCCTGATTCTGAGTCTGGAAAGTGTTTTCTCAGTCATTTCCGGCTGGCTCATCCTCAATGAAGTCCTCTCTATGCGGGAAGGTCTGGGCTGCGTGCTGATGGCCGCAGCTGTAGTACTCGCTCAACTGCCCGGCAACAAAAGGTGACACAAGAGCACGCTGCATACAAGAGCCCAGCTCCTATACTTTTCGACATCGAATGAATTTCGCTGATGGAGCCTCATCATGAATTTTCTCATCGTTAATGCCGGCTGCCGCATCAATGGTCAGGGCGGCACGCTTTCGGCCGCAATGGTTGAGCTTGCCGAGCGTACGCTCAAGCATCACGGCCACTGCGTTGTTGTCACCGATCTCAACGAACCTTATGTCGTTGCCGACGAAGTCAAGAAGATTCTGGAAGCTGATGTTTTGATCTTCCAAACGCCGGGCTGGTGGATGACCACGCCCTGGCAGCTCATCAAGTATGAAGACGATGTCTTTGTTTCACCAGAACTGTGCGGCGGAGACGGCCGTACGCGCAGCGATCCGGAGAAGAAATACGGTTCGGGCGGCTTCCTTACCAATAAACGTTATGTGCTTTCCACTACCTGGAATGCACCGTTGGAAGCCTTCACTGATCCCCAGCAGTTCTTCGAAGGCAAGGGGCTTGACGGGCTCTTCATGCCTTTCCACAAAACCATGCAGTTCCTCGGCCTCAAAGCCTATCCGAGCTTCATGGTGAATGACGTTTTTAAACACCCGACCATTGAAGCTGATTTCAAGCGCTGGGAAGCCTACCTCACCGAGCATTTCGGTCAAAACGCCTGAAATATTCAGCTTGCTTCACCCGCCGACCCGCATGCATGGACGCCAGCCCGCATGCGGGTTTCTTTTTGCATATAAGGCAATTACATAAGGCGCTCAGCGAATAGCTGCGCTAACCTCTGCCAATATGTTTTGCGGCTTTGACGCCCGTGCATTCAACCTTCATCAGCAAAATATAATATGCAATACAATTTCGACTGTATTATCGACCGCACCCAGATTGACAGCGTCAAATGGACGGCTTATCCAAAAGATGTTCTTCCGCTTTGGGTGGCAGACTCTGACTTCCAGTCACCTGAACCTGTTGTCGCTGCCGTACAGAAAATTGTCGACACGAAGGTTTTTGGCTATCCCAATGGCCACTCTGGTGTTCTCGAACGTGCCGCTGTTTCCTGGTGCCAGCGCAAGTACAACTTCACCTTCAGTGAATCCGAAATCCACTATTGCCCCTCCATGAGTTTTGGCCTTGCCATTGCCATCCGCGCCTTTACTCAGCCGGGCGGCAAGGTACTCATGCAGACCCCCATCTACCCGCCCTTCACAGAGCTCACCAAAGCCAACGGACGCGTGTGCTCAATGAATCCGCTCAAATTCGTCAACGGCCGTTATGATGTGGATTTTGAAGACTTTGAACGTCGCGCCGCTGATCCTGACTGTTCCCTCTTCCTGCTCTGCAGTCCGCACAACCCTACCGGCCGTGTATTTTCAGCGGATGAACTGAACCGTTTCGTTGAAATCTGTGCTGCCCATGACGTTGTGATCCTCTCCGATGAAGTCCATTCCGGTTTTGTTTTTAAGGGCGAACACGCTTTCCTGCCGAGGCTGTCGGAGACTGCCGCACGCATCTCCGTCTGGGGTTCAAGTCCTTCCAAAACCTTCAATACTGCAGGTCTGCGCGCTGCGTCTTTGGGATCCAAGAACCCGGAACTCAATGCCAAGCTCAAGGCTGAACTCACTGCGAGCCAGCCCGATCGTTCCATCTTCAGTCAAACCGCCTTTGCCGCCGCCTGGACTGAATGCGACGATTACGGTGAACAAGTCGCTGCCTATGTGAAAAAGAATCTCGAATTTGCTGTCGAATTCTTCCGCACCCGTATTCCTTCCATTAAGACCTACCTGCCTGATGCCACCTATCTCATGTGGCTTGACTGCAGCGCACTTGGTTTTAAAACCCAGACTGAACTCAGTGAATTTTTCGTCAAGGAAGCCAAAGTCGCGCTCAACCCCGGCGAAAGCTTCGGTCCGGGCGGTGAACAGCACATGCGTCTGAATACCGCCTGTCCGAGAAGCACGCTCGAAACGGCACTCCAGCGTATTGAAGCCGCCGCAGCTCGCCGCTGCGCCCTGCTCGGCTGATTCTTCTCACGCCGCCCATTAAAACGGGCAGCCTTGCGGCTGCCCGTTTATTGCTTATTCAACTGCTCCTTAATGAACAGTCAAACGCAACGTGGATTAAGGCTTATTTCAAGGCTGCCACACGCTGACCGATGATGTATCCCTGCGTGATGCAGCGCCCGAGGCCGTGCTGCGAAGAACCGCCGGCGGATTCGCCGCCGCACCAGAGACCCGCAATGGGCTTCCCAGAGAGGTCAACCACACGGCAGTCCTTATCGATGCGCAGACCCGCGTAAGAATCATGGACGGCGAAAGTAGCCCAAGCTGCATAGAAGGGCCCCGTTTCAATTGCATACTGCGGCGCGGGCTTATCGAAATCCTCGTCTTTGCCTGCCTTCACAAAGGTGTTGTAGCGAGCAACACTTTCGGCAAGCACCTTGCCGTCCATCTTCCACTTCTGCCAAGGCGACGTATTGATCTTGGCGGCCAAGGCTTCAAGCGTATCCGCTTCAAAGAAAAGTTCCGGATCACAGATTCCCGGCGTCAGCGTAATGTTTTCGCGTTCAAGCGCTTTTGCGTCGAAGATCGCCCACTGCGGACCCGCGGAGAAATCGGGTTCAGCGGAACCCTCATTGAGGGCTAGCGCAGCATCAATGTAGTTGCGCGGACGGAATGGTTTACGCGTGGTGTTGCGCCAATCGCCGTGCACATACGGTTTCCCGTCCTTAAAGAAGCCTTCATGGGAACCATTCGGATAGCCGCTCTCGAGTTCGTTGTAAAAGCGCTTGCCGACCTGGTTGACAATAATCGCATCCTGCCAGTCACGAATGTTGAGCCCTGAGTGCTTAATAAGCGGATAGAGCGGAGACTTTGGGGTCCAGCGAATATAGTTGGTGCGGACACCCACCAGCGGGCGTTTTCTGAGTGAGCCGTTGCGATCCATCGCCTGATTTGCAGTTCCCCAAAGCGATGCGCCGATGGCCATTGCCGCCAATTCGCCCGAAGCATCCTGCGGCGAATATTCTTCCGCGGCATTGGCATATTCGGCCGTCAGACGCGGATCAAAAATACGCCGGAACTCGACGTTGCCGGCATTGCCGCCCGTCGCGATGACAAGCGCTTTCTTAGCGTGAACGACGATAGTTTCAGAGGTTTCCGAAATATTCCCTTCACTCTTAAAGCTCGAGAGCGGCTTTCCGGTTTCCGGATTGACTTTAGGCGAATAATGCGCCTTCAGTCCAACCACTCGGCGGTCGCCCTCAGCCTCTCTGTAGAGTTCATCCATGTGATAGTTGAGCAGGAACTGAACGCCCTTCTTTCTTGCCGAAGCCTCAAGGCTGCGCATAAGGAGTGTTCCGCCGGCGCCGGCAGGGCTTTCTGCGGACTGACCTTTGAACCAAAGCGTATGGTGCTCGCGCCGAGCGCTGAGCCCAACGGCATGTGCACCGCTGTTGTCGGGCGCTTGATCCACAAAAGGCACGCCGTTGGCAAGCAGGAATTCGAACGCCGGGGCCATATTAAAAGCGAGCGCGTGCTGCACAGCACGGTCGTTGTAGCGATAGTCCGGCATGCCGCCCGACTCAACGATCGACCAGTCTGTCAAATCCTTAAAAACCAATTCCGGCGAATCTTTAATACCGTACTTTTTCTGGAAAGAAGTGCCTCCGCCCAACGGCACATTGCCGCCAGACGTAATGGCATGACCGCCGATATCGTAATTAGCGTCAACAACGAGCACCGAAAGGCCTGCATCACGTGCGCCGATTGCAGCGGGAAGTCCTACAGCCCCCGCCCCGATGATTACAACGTCGGCTTCGTAATTCCATTTCTTCGGCATCGCAGCACTGCACGGAGCAGCCGCTGCGGAAGCGGTGCCGGACAATCCTGTCATTCCGGCAAAAGCCGTGCTAATCAATACGTTGCGGCGTGAAATATTGACCATAATGAATCCTCCTAAAAGCTCGGCGATACTCATGATCACCTTTGAGCTTGATTTCAGAATACTCCTGAAATCAGTAAAGTGGACATGCGAACGAATCCCAATATCAATCACGCAATGAAAACCGGAACTCCCGGATAACAGATCCCGAACTCGTGTGATTAAGGTCAAGGATCGGA